>Ga0208396_100786_pt1 | contig 8530 bp, 4 predicted proteins | sample LakWasMet64_LOW9_2_FD_183896 | JGI IMG/M metagenome (GOLD analysis project Ga0208396, IMG submission 183896) | Freshwater sediment methanotrophic microbial communities from Lake Washington under simulated oxygen tension - Sediment Metagenome... | ecosystem: Environmental > Aquatic > Freshwater >... | reverse complement strand
CGCCCGCGCCGAAGTGGAGCGCGCCCAGGCCCGCACCCGCCTGTACGGCGGCAGCGGCAGCATCAACCAGCAGCTGGTGCTCAGCGCCAGTCTGGCCGGCATCGTGGTCGAACGCAATCTCAACCCGGGCCAGGAACTGCGCCCCGAGCTCAGCGGCCCGGGCGTACCCGCCCTGTTCGTGGTGACCGACCCGGCCTCGCTGTGGCTGCAGATCGATGCGCGCGAAACCGAAATCGGCGTGGTACGGACCGGCCAGCGCTTCAAATTGCGTGTGCCGGCCCTGCCGGGCCAGGAGTTCGAGGGCCGCATCGTGACCAGTTCGGACTTCATCGATCCGCTGACCCGCACCATCAAGATCCGCGCCAGCGTGGCCAACCCCAAACGCCTGCTCAAGGCCGAGATGCTGGCCACCGCCGTCTTCGAACGCCGCTTCGAGCAGGGCCTGGTGGTACCGGCCGCCGCCGTGCTGCTGCATGGCTCGCAACACCGCGTCTTCGTGCAGACCCAGCCCGGCACCTTCGAACCCCGCCGGGTGGAGCTGAGTTATGAAGGCAGCCGCGAAGTCGTGATCTCCAGCGGCCTGCAGGCCGGGGAACAGGTGGTGACGGACAACGTCCTGTTGCTGGCCCGCCAGTTCCGCCTGGCCGAGACCGATGCCCGACCCGCCGCCGCTGAAGCCGGGGCCACACGTCCATGAAGCGCCTCATCCAGTACGCGGTGCACCAGCCGCTGTTCATCGTGCTGGGCACGCTGCTGTTCGTGATGGCCGGCGTGATCGCCTTCAAGAACCTCTCGGTCGAGGCCTTTCCCGACGTCACCGACACCCAGGTCACGGTGATCGCGCTCTTCCCCGGGCGCGCCGCCGAGGAAGTGGAAAAGCAGGTCACGCTGCCCATCGAGATGGCGCTGTCGGGCCTGCCCAACGCCATCCGCGTCTTCTCGCACACCCAGTTCGGCCTGTCCTTCACCGTCGTGACCTATGACGACGCGGCCAAGGTGCTCGAAGTGCGCCAGCAGGTCAACGAGCGCCTGCGCGCCGTGGAACTGCCGGCCGGGGTGGAGGCCAATATCGCGCCCAACGCCACGCCGGTGGGCGAGGTCATGCGCTACCGCCTGCGCGGTGACGGCAAGTCCACCACCGAACTGCGCACCCTGCAGGACTGGGTGGTCGAGCGGTCGCTGCGCCAGGTGCCCGGTGTGGCCGACGTGGTGGCCATGGGCGGTTTCATCAAGCAGTACGAGGTGCAGCCCGACCTGGACAAGCTGCGCGCCTACAAGCTGACCTTCCAGAACCTGCTGGACGCGCTCGAGCGCGGCAACTCCAACGCCGGCGGCAGCTACGTGGCCCAGGGCGTGCAGCAGTACGCGATCCGCGGCATCGGCCTGCTGCGCTCGGCCGACGACATCGGCCGCATCGTCGTGGCCTCGCGCAACGGCACGCCCATCCTGATCCGCGACATCGCGCGTGTGCAGATCGGCGCCGTGCCGCGCCTGGGCACGGTGGGCCAGGACATGGACGACGACGTCATCACCGGCATGGTGGTGATGCGCAAGGGCGAGAACCCGAGCGAGGTGCTCAAGGGCGTGAAGCAGAAGGTAGCCGAACTCAACGAGCGCGGCCTGCCCCCGGGCGTGCAGATCGTCCCCTTCTATGACCGCTCCTGGCTCATGGGCAAGACCCTGTCCACGGTCTTCCGCAACCTGGTCGAGGGCGCGCTGCTGGTCTCGCTGGTGCTCTACATCTTCCTGTCCAACCTGCGCGCCAGCCTGGCCGTGGTGGTGGTGATCCCGCTGGCGCTGCTGGCCACCTTCATGGGCCTGAAGATCATGGGCGTGCCGGCCAACCTGCTGTCGCTGGGCGCCATGGACTTCGGCATCATCGTCGACGGGGCGGTGATCGTGATCGAGAACATCATGCACCGGCTCGAGAAGGACAGCGAGAACATGTCCGAAAGCGAGCGGCGCCAGACCATCATCGACGCGGCCAACGAGGTGGGACGCCCCACCCTGTTCTCCATGCTCATCATCATTGCCGCGCACATCCCGATCTTTGCGCTGCAGCGACATGAGGGGCGCATCTTCCAGCCGATGGCGCTCTCGGTCACGACGGCGCTGATCGGTTCGCTGATCTTCTCGCTCACGCTGGTGCCCCTGCTGGCCTACTGGATGCTGCGCAAGAAACTGCCGCACGGCGACAACCGCGTGATCGCCGCCGCCAAGCGCTTCTACACGCCGGTGCTGGACTGGGCCCTGAGCCACCGGCGCAAGGTCGTGGGCATCGCCCTGGGTGCCTTCGTGCTGGGCATGGGGGCGGCCGCGCGCCTGGGCTCGGAATTCCTGCCCGAACTCAACGAAGGCACACTCTGGGTCAACCTGCGCCTGCCCTCCAGCGTCTCGAACGACGAGGCGGCCCGGATGCTGCACCAGGCCCGCCAGGCCCTGCTCACCGTGCCCGAGGTGCGCACCACGGTCTCCAAGGCCGGCCAGCCCGAGGACGGCACCGACCCCAAGACCATCAGCATGGCCGAGGTCTTCGTCGACATCAAGCCACAGGAAGAGTGGCGCAAGGGCCTGACGCGGGAGGCCTTGATCAACGAGATGGAGCACGCCGTCACGGCCATCCCCGGCCTGGTGCCGATCTTCTCGCAGCCCATCCGTGACAACGTGCTGGAGTCCATCTCGCAGATCGACGGCCAGATCGTGATCAAGGTGGCCGGCGACGACCTGGTCGAACTGCGCCAGACGGCCGAAGCCATCGAACGCGAAATCCGCCAGGTGGCCGGTGTCTACCGCGCCGAGATCGACCGCCTGGGCGAATTGCCGCAGCTGCTGATCAACATCGACCGTGAGCGCGCGGCGCGCTATGGCCTCAACGTCAGCGACATCCAGGACGTGATCGAAGCCGCCCTGGCCGGCAAGGCGAGCACCAGCCTGTGGGAAGGCGAGCGGCGTTTTGCCGTGGCCGTGCGCCTGCCCGCCGAGCGCCGCAGCATCGCCACCCTCGGGGCCACGCCCATTCCCACACCCGACGGCGGCTACACCACCCTGGGCAACGTGGCCGAGATCCGCGAGACCAGCGGCGCCATGAACATCGCACGCGAGGCCGGACGGCGCACCATGGCCATCGGCATCTTCATCCGCGACCGCGACATGGGCTCGGTGGTCAAGGACATGAAGGCACGCGTGGAGAAGAACGTCAAGATCCCGGCGAACTACGTCGTCAACTGGTCGGGTGAGTTCGAGAACCAGGAACGCGCCATGCAGCGCCTCTCCGTGGTGGTGCCGATCTCGCTGCTGCTGATCTTCGTGCTGCTGTTCGACGCCTTCAGCTCCTTCAAGAAGGCGGCGCTGATCCTGGTCAACGTGCCGCTGGCCCTGATCGGCGGGTTCATCGCGCTGTGGGTGTTCGACATCCCGCTGTCGGTGTCGGCCGCCATCGGCTTCATCGCCCTGTCGGGCCAGGCCGTGCTCAACGGCGTGGTCATGCTCTCGGTCTTCCAGCAGCTGCGCAACTCCGGCCACAGCGTGATCGAAGCGGCGCGCACCGGCTCCCTGCAACGCCTGCGCACGGTGCTCATGACCGCCATGCTGGCTGCACTGGGCCTGCTGCCCATGGCGCTGTCGCACGACATCGGCTCGGAAACGCAGCGCCCGCTGGCCATCGTGGTGATCGGCGGCCTGGTGACGGCCACCCTGCTCACGCTGGTGGTGCTGCCCGTGCTCTACGTCGCCTGGTTCGCGGGCAAGCGCCTGGACGAGGAAAACTAGGCCCCGGCTCAGCCCGCGCCGACCCCGATCGGTGCGGGCGCCCGCATCACGATGCGGGTGAACAGGCGGTCGTAGACGGGGTCGCGCGGGTATTTTCCGGTGAGCGGGTCGCAGTTGGTGGCAAAAGCCTCGTCCAGCGCCTGCCAGTCCTGCGCACTCAGCACCTTCTCGGCCTCGGGCAGGATGACGGTCTCCTCCAGCTTCATGTGCTCCAGGTAGAAATCCAGGTAGCGCGCCACGGCCAACTCGAAGGTCTCGCGGCGTGAGTCGCCCAGCAGTTCCCAGGCCAGCAGCAGGTGCTGCAGTTCGCGCACGGCCGTCTCGCCGCGGGCGTGATCGCGGTCAAGGCGGTCCAGCGCGTCCTTGAGGTGCGGCGCGCGCGCACGCACCGGCGGAAACAGCAGCTCGGTCTCCTTGGTGTGGTGCAGGCGCTCGGGAAACTCGTCGATGTAGAAAAGCATGGCGCGCAGCACATCGAAGAACTGCTCCGGACCGTCACCCGGCCCGCGCCGCACCATCATGCGCAGGGATTGCAGCATGGCCGACAGTGCGGCGTGCTCGTCGTGAATGATGCGTAAGCTGGCATGGGCCATGGCGAACCTCCGATCGGATCAGATGATGGTTCCCAGCTTGGCACGGCTGGCCCCGCCGCGGCTTGACGCTCGTCAAGCTTTGCGCAGTCTGGCGCGGTTCAGGCCAGCAACAGGGGGCCGCCGCGGCCCTGGGCCTCCAGGCGGAACTGCCGCACGATGCCGGCCAGGCGCTCGGCCTGCTCACGCATGGATTCGGCCGCGGCGGCGGACTGTTCGACCAGTGCCGCGTTCTGCTGGGTCATGCGGTCGATCTCCTGCACCGCCTGGTTGACCTCGCCGATGCCGCTGGACTGGCTGCCGGCCGCCACGGTGATCTCGCCAATGATGTCACGCACGCGCTGCACGCCGCTGACGATCTCCTGCATCACGGTGCCGGCTTCTTCCACCTGGCGCACGCCGCCGTCCACGGCCGTCACGCTGGCGCCGATCAGCGCCTTGATCTCCCTGGCGGCCTCGGCGCTGCGGCCCGCGAGCGAGCGCACCTCGCTGGCCACCACGGCAAAACCGCGGCCTTGTTCGCCCGCGCGCGCCGCTTCCACGGCGGCATTGAGCGCCAGGATGTTGGTCTGGAAGGCGATACCGTCAATCACGCCGATGATGTCGTTGATCTTGCGGCTGGACTGCGCGATGCTGTGCATGCTCTGCACCGCCTGCGTCACCACCGAGCCGCCGCGCTGTGCGGCCTGCGAGGCCGTGGCGACAAGCTGGTTGGCGGTCTGCGCCGAGCTGGCGGTCTGCTGCACATTGCCGCTGAGTGCGCCGATGGAGCTCACGGTGTGCTGCACATTGCCGGCGGTCTGCTCGGTGCGGTTGGAGAGATCCTGGTTGCCGGTGGCGATCTCGCTGCTGGCGGTGGAGATGCTCTCGCCGGCTTCGCGCAACTGCCCCACCATGCCAGCCAGCCCGCTGCGCATCTGCTCCAGCGCGCGCTGCAGGTCGGCCGCCTCGTCACGGCCCTGCACCTCCATCCGTTGCGAGAGGTCGCCGCTGGCGATGGCCTGCGCCAGCCGGCGCGCCTGCTCCACGGGCTGGCAGATGGCCTGCATATTGAGCAGGGTCAGCGGCACGACGATCGCCAGGCTGAGCACGACCAGGCCGGCAAAGATGAAAAGCGCCTGGTCCAGCACGGCATTGCGGTTGGCGTTGGACGCCTGCGCCTCGGCCCGCACGTCGTGGTCCATCTGGGTCAGCAGCTTGTCGGCCTCCTCGAACTGGGCCACCGAACGGGCACTCATGCGGCTGGCCACCGTGGCCGTCTCGTAAGCGCTGCTCTCGAGCTGGCTGGCCGTCCCGCTGAAGAACTGATGGTAGTTCTTGAGAAATTCGATCGCCTTCTGCAGCTGCGCGCCACGCGCCTCGGGCAGGCTGGCCGCCAGGTCGCCGGCGGTCTGCAAAATCGTCTTCATCTCGGCTTCCCAGCGCTCCCGGATCTGGCGGATCAGTTCGGGCTTTTCGTACTGGATGATCATGTCCTTCTCATGGCGACGCACCTGGGCCATGTCCAGCCGCAAGCGGGCCACGCGGTCCACCACCGCCATGGACTCGTCGATCACCTCGGCGCTAAGCTGGTGGATGCGGAACATGCCGAACATGCCCGCCCCGCCCACCAGGGCCAGCAAGGCCAGCACCACGCCGATCGCCCCCAGCATGCGAAAACGGATCGTGAACTGACGCATCAATGCAAACAACTTCGTGCTCATGGGGCGACCTCGTCGAGTGGGGGCAGGGGTGAAAGCGAAGCATTCTAGACCCTGCCCTGCGACGAATCGCCGGATTGAAACCCCTGAAGACAGGGCTATTCAGGCCTTTGGCCGCCAGCGGCGCAACAACAGGGCATTGCTCATCACACTCACCGAGCTCATGGCCATCGCCGCGCCGGCGATCACCGGGTTGAGGTAGCCCAATGCGGCCAGGGGTATGCCGGCCACGTTGTAGATGAAGGCCCAGAACAGGTTCTGCCGGATCTTGGCCACGGTGCGGTCCGACACGTCCAGGGCGGCGGCCACCAGCAGCGGGTCGCCCCGCATCAGGGTGATGCCGGCCGCATGCATGGCCACGTCGGTGCCGTTGCCCATGGCCAGGCCCACGTCAGCAGCCGCCAGCGCCGGCGCATCGTTGACGCCGTCGCCGACCATGGCCACGGTGTGCCCGCCTTCCTTGAGCCTGGCCACCATGGCGGCCTTGTCACCCGGCAGCACTTCGGCGAGCACCTCGCCCTCTTCGGGACGCAGGCCCAGGCGACGCGCCATGGTCTCGGCCGCGCCGCGGTTGTCGCCCGAAATCATGACCGTACGGATGCCGCGCGCACGCAAAGCCGCCAAGGCCTCTCTCGCACCCGGCTTGGGTTCGTCACCGAAGGCCAGCAGGCCGCGCAGCGTCAGGCCCTGCGTGGTGCGCTCGACCACGGCCGAGACGGTGGCGCCCTGCGCCTGCAGCGCGGTGGCACGCGGCGCCAGCGCGCCCAGGCCGACACCGAGCTCGTCCATCCAGCGCAGGCTGCCGATCAGGTAACTGGTCACGCCGACCTCGCCCTCGCTGCCGCGGCCGGGCACGGCGCGCACATTGTCCGGCGCCTGCACGGCCAGCTGGCGGGCCAGTGCCGCCTGCACCACGGCGCGGGCCAGCGGGTGTTCACTGCCGCTTTGCAGACTGGCGGCGGCAGCCAGCAGGCGCGCCTCGTCCTGGTCCGGCACCACCTCAAACGCTGTCAGGCGCGGCTGGCCCACGGTGAGCGTGCCGGTCTTGTCGAAGGCCACGGTGTCCACCTTGTGCGCGAGCTCCAGCGCCTGCGCGTCCTTGATCAGGATGCCGTGCTTCGCCGCCACCCCCGTCCCCGCCATGATGGCCGCCGGCGTGGCCAGGCCGAGCGCACAGGGACAGGCAATCACCAGCACCGCCACCGCATGGATGATGGCCGACTCGCCCGACGCGCCCAGCCACAACCAGCCCAGCAGGGTGGCCAAGGCCACCAGCAGCACCACCGGCACAAACACCGCCGAGACCTGGTCGACCAGGCGCTGGATGGGCGCCTTGGCGGCCTGCGCATCCTCCACCAGGTGGATGATGTGCGCGAGCACGGTCTCGCTGCCCACGGCACCGACCTGCACCACCACACGGCCCTCGCCATTGATGGAGCCGCCGGTCAGCTTGGCACCGGCGTCCTTGGCCACGGGCAGGGGCTCACCGGTCAGCATGGATTCGTCCACCTGCGTGTGGCCTTCGAGCAGGATGCCATCCACCGGGAAACGCTCGCCGGGTCGCACCACCAGCTTGTCACCCACCAGCACCTCGGCCACCGGCACATCGACCTCGCCGTCCAGCCCGATCAGGTGCGCGATGTCCGGCCGCAAGGCATGCAGGGCGCGGATGGCCGCGGTGGTCTGGCGCTTGGCGCGCGCCTCCAGCCACTTGCCCAGCAGCACCAGCGTCACCACCACGGCCGACGCCTCGAAGTACAGGTGCGCCATCACGCCTTCCTCCGCGCTTAGCCACAGCCACATGGACAGGGCCCAGCCCGCCGTGGTGCCGATGGCCACCAGCAGGTCCATATTGCCGGTCAGGGCCTTGAGCGCAAACCAGCCGGCCTTGTAGAAACGCGCACCGAGGATGAACTGCACCGGCGTGGCGAGCAGGAACTGCGCCCAGGCCGGCAACATCCAGTGCTTGCCGGCCAGATCACCCAGCATGGGCACCACCAGTGGCAGCGACAAGGCCAGACCGATGGCCACCGGCGCAAAACCAGCCCAGGGCGAGGCGTCTTCGACCTGCTCCAGCGCATCGGCGGCGCGCGGCTCGTAGCCGGCGTCGCGCACGGCCCGCCGCAGCCGCGCCTCGATCTGCGCAGAGGGCTCGAAACTCACGCGTGCCGACTCGGTGGCCAGGTTGACGGCGGCGTCGCTGACGCCCGGCACCTTCTTCAGGGCCTTTTCCACCCGGCTGACGCAGGAAGCGCAGGTCATGCCGCCGATACCGAGATCCAGCGTGGCCGGGGAGGATGCGAGGGATGTTGATGTATTCATGCGATGAATTCTGAACCTTGCCACGATGGCAGGGTCAAATCTTGCGCCAGATCAACCCTGCTGTCGAGAAGGTCGAAACCAGGGCCTTGACCTTCCCATCGTGGCAAGGTTCAGGATATGCTTCTCCGTGAAACCGGCACCCAGCGAAAG
>Ga0208396_100774_pt1 | contig 8619 bp, 6 predicted proteins | sample LakWasMet64_LOW9_2_FD_183896 | JGI IMG/M metagenome (GOLD analysis project Ga0208396, IMG submission 183896) | Freshwater sediment methanotrophic microbial communities from Lake Washington under simulated oxygen tension - Sediment Metagenome... | ecosystem: Environmental > Aquatic > Freshwater >... | reverse complement strand
ACGCTGCCGGATGACGCCATGACCTCCCTTGTCGCTGCCCATCTGCTCGGCGCCGCCATCATCGAAAAGCATTTCACGCACGACAAGACGCTGCCGGGCAACGATCACTACCACGCCATGGATCAGCACGACCTCGCTCGTTTCGTGTCGCTGGCGGCGAAAGTGCATGTACTGCTCGGGCCGAGCGACCACAAGGTTCCGATTGCCACAGAAGCCATCTCGCGCAAGAACGCCCGCCGCAGCATCGTCCTCGCGCGCGACGTCCCGGCCGGTCACGAACTAACCCCGGACGACCTCACCTACAAGCGCCCCGGTACCGGCGTCAGCCCCCTCCATTGGGATGAGGTGTTGAACCGCCGCACGGCTGCGGCGCTGCAAGCCGACCACGTCCTGCAATGGCAGGACCTCGCACCTGCGAGCGAATGAACCCTCGTAATGTAGCCATCATCCAGGCCCGCATGGGGTCGAGCCGGTTTCCGGGCAAGATGCTTGCCCGGCTCGGCGGCATCCCGCTGCTCGAGTGGGTCGTGCGCCGACTGCTGCGTGCCGCGACCCTGGCCCAGGTCGTGCTGGCCACATCGGATCGCGACAGCGACGACGCACTGGCCGATCTTGCGACGAGCCTCGGGATTTCGGTGTTTCGCGGCAGCGAAACGGACGTACTCGGTCGTTTCGCCGGCGCTGCAAGCATGGCGGGCGCCGACAACGTCGTGCGCATCTGCGCCGACAATCCCTTCATCGACCCGGTCGAGGTCGACCGCCTGGTCAGGTACTTCGCGGACTCTTCATGCGACTATGCCTGCAATCATCAGGATCGACTCGGCAGCGGCTATGCCGACGGCTTCGGCGCCGAGATATTGTCAGCGGCGCTGCTCGAGCAGATCGCCGCAAATGCGCTTGAAGTCCGCCACCGCGAGCACGTCACGCTCTACCTCTGGGATCATGCGAGCGAATACACATTGACCGCGGTCGCCGCACCCGCAGAACTGGCATTCCCGAAACTTCGTTTCGATGTCGACACGCCGGCCGACCTGGCAAACCTGGAAGTTCTGGTCCGCGCAGGAGTGGCCATCGACACGCCGGCCCCCGACATCATCAGGATCGCGCAGGAGAATCACCGTGCCGCCACCGCCGACTCTTCCAGCCATGTCCGTGCCGAACTCTCCGATTACCTGCACCGATTGTTTCCACTGTGCCGAAGCATCACCGGCAACCCCAATCGCGAAACTCTGAAGGCCTTGCAGGAACTCATTCCCCTCACCCTCCATGAAGTACCGTCGGGCACCGCAGTGTATGACTGGACCGTTCCCGACGAGTGGAGCATCCGTGACGCGTGGATTGCCGACTCGACGGGGCGCCGCATCGTCGATTTCGGGGAGAGCAACCTGCACGTGGTCAGCTATAGCGAACCCGTCAATTCGGTCATGGATTGGGCTGAACTCCAAGCCCGCCTGCATCGCCATCCGCAATTGGCGGAGGCCATTCCCTACCGGACCAGCTACTACAAGCGGGATTGGGGGTTTTGTGTCACCCATGCGCAATTCGCCGAGATGGAGAAGCTGGGCGGGCCCTTCACTGTCGTCATCGACAGCGAGCTCAAACCCGGCTCGCTGACCTATGGGGAATACCTTGTGCCGGGGCGATCCGCCCGGGAAATACTGCTTTCCTGCTACATCTGCCATCCTTCGATGGCCAACGACAGCCTCAGCGGCGTGCTGCTCACCGCCTTCCTGGCACGCCACATCGCCAGCCTCAAGAATCGTCACTGGAGCTACCGCATCGTCTTTGTTCCCGAGACCATTGGCGCCATCACCTACTGTGCGCGCAACGAGGCGGCGATGAAGCAGATTGACATGGGTCTGGTGATCACCACCGTCGGTGGGCCGGGCAAGTTCGGCTACAAGCGCAGCTTTGATTCGTCGCATCCCATCAACGCGATGATCGAGGAAGTGTTCCGTGACGCGGAAACCGAATTCGTCACCTATCCTTTCGATATCCATGGCAGCGATGAACGGCAATACTCTTCCCAAGGCTTCCGGATCAATGCGGCAACGATCTGCCGGGATCGCTACTATGAGTATGCCTATTACCATTCGTCGCTGGACGACCTCAGCTTCGTCACGGCGGAGCAGATCGCCGGAACGCTCGACTTGTATGTCCGCCTGATTGAAAAGGTCGAAGCGCGCCGCGTCTACCGCAACCGGATTCCGCACGGCGAAGTCATGCTCTCGCGCCATGATCTGTATCCGGCCACCGGCGGAGCCCAGCGACCGGAACTCGGCCGAAGGTCCGAGCTCGACTTGATCCTCTGGTTGCTGTTCCTGTGCGACGGAAAGCTGGACATTGCCGACATTGCGGCAAGGCTCGGCGTGTCGTTCGCAGACCTGGTGCCGATCGCAGATCGACTTGTCGCAAAAGATGTCCTCGAACTTGTCTGATTGCCATCATGGCTAAGAGCTACCGTTTGCAAGCGGCCGGCCTCGACGCTGCGTGGGATGCCTTCGTTGCCTCGTCGCCCGATGGCACGGCCTTCGTCACTTCCAGCTATCTTGCCCACACCGGCTGTCGCCTGGGTCTTTACCGCTGCTACAACGCGAACGAATTGCGCGCCATCGTCGCGGTGGTGGAAAGTCCAGACGGAGCCTCGGCGGTTCTGGATGACCTGGTGATCTACAGCGGCATTTGTTTTGGCGCGCCCACCCATGGCCAAAATCGCGCGCAACAGAATTCCGAGCGGCACGAAATTGCATCCTTCATAGCGGCGGCACTGGCCGACCGGTATCAGCGGGTCGAGTTTGCCCTGGCGCCCTCGATCAATGATGTAAGGCCGTTTCTCTGGCACAACTACGGCCAGGAACATGGCCGTTACAGCGTGGATGTGAGATACACGTCCTATCTCGATATCGGCGATTTCGCTTCCGCGCAGGATCTGGAGCACATCGAGGCCTACAAACAGGCAACGGGAGCGCGCCGGCAGCAGATACGCTATGCGCGACGAGATGGAGTGATTACCGAAGAATTTTCCGATGTCGGGTTGTTTATCGACTTCTATCGGCGCACCATGGAGCGCCAAGGCGAAGTTGTGAGTCCGGACACGCTTGACCGCATGACCACACTCGTCGCCGCCCTTCTGGACTCGGGCGCGGCCCGCATGTTCGTCTCGAAGACTTCCGACCATATTGCGGGCAGTGCCGCGGTCTATGCGTTCGATCATCGCCGGGCCTATTATCTCTTCGGCGCGAGCGATCCTGATCTGCGGGACTCTCCAACCGGCACTGCTGTATTGTGGGATGCGTTCGGCGAACTGGCTGCCGCCGGGATTACGCAGATCGACCTGGAGGGCGTAAATAGCCCGCGTCGAGGCTGGTTCAAAATGAGCTTCGGCGGCGAGTTGCGCGCCTATTATCAGATTACCAAGGCCAGTCAATGAATCGGAGCCATCCAGTCATCCATTCCGAAGTCGCGCACGATGCGGCCTTTTGCAGTCGTGAGCATGTTCACGCTTTGATCGAGGTATCTCAATGAGCAGCAAACTTGGTTCGATTCCTGTGGTCTCCATGCCAGCCGCCACAGTGGGCAGCGTGGAGGAACGCTACATCCCCATCAACAAGGGCCATTTCGACCTCGACACGCCCGAGCGCACCGCTGCCTTCAGCGAGAAGCTGGCGCGGGGCTGGGAGCATGAATACGCCGAGTATCGCCGACTGTGGGTGGAACTGGCCAAGAACCGCGAACTGCGTGACTACCCTTTGCTGGTCGATCTCGAACTGTCTTCGAAGTGCAACCTGCATTGCCCGATGTGCTACACGATCACTGAAGAGTTTCTCAGCAAGGTCGATCGCAAGTACATGGAGTTCGACCTGTACAAGAAGATCATCGATGAAGTCGCCGGCAAGGTGTTCGCGATCCGCCTCAGCTTGCGCGGCGAATCGACGCTGAACAGGGATTTCATCGAAGCCATCGCCTATGCAAAACAGAAGGGAATCCGCGAGGTTTCGACGCTGACCCACGGCAAGAAGTTCACCGGCGAGTACCTGCGCAAGGCGGTTGCGGCGGGAATCGACTGGATCACCATCTCCATCGATGGCACGGGCGAGACCTATAACCGCATCCGGCACCCGCTCACCTGGGAGGATACCCTGGGCCGGCTCAAGGAAATCAAGGCCCTCAAGGATCAACTGGGAACCCACAAGCCGGTGATCAAGGTGCAGGGCATCTGGCCTGCCATCCGCGAGAATCCGACGGAGTATTACAACGCGCTGGAACCCTATACCGACCTGATTGCCTACAACCCCTTGATCGACTACCTGCACAACGACACCCAGATTGTCTTCGAGGAGAACTTCGCCTGCCCGCAGCTATATCAGCGCCTGGTGGTCGGCAGCGACGGCAGGGTCATGATGTGCAGCAATGACGAGGACACCCGGCACCCGGTGGGTGATGCCTACAAGCAGTCCATTCATGAGATTTGGCATGGAGAGGCGATGAACGAGGTCAGGGAAATCCACAGTCGTCACGATGGATTCAAGGAGCTTGCAGTTTGCCGGAATTGCTATTACCCGCGGAAGGCCGTGCCTGACGAAACTGCCGACGTTGGCGGCAGAGCCATCGTCATAGAGAACTACGTCAATCGTGCACAGCAGGTTGGCAAGTAGGGCTGCAGTCTTCGCCCCCCCAATCATTGTCCAGGTTGGCGATCGATAGCGTCAACCTGACCGAGAACTGCTCTAGGAGACAGGTTGAACAATTCAATTTTGGATGAATTCGATGTGCGCGCGCACCTCGATGCCTACTGGCTGAGGCCCGAGTCGGCACTGTGGGATTGCATCGCAGCAAGGAATTTGGGGATCGCGTTGAAGGGCAGATCCGACATCGTTGAAGTCGGAATCGGAAACGGCTTTTTCAGTTTCCTGCTATTCGGCGGCCGATTTGCCCCGGAGTTCGATTGGTTCTATAGCGTAAATACGCAAGGCTTCTGGAACAACGAGGATATTTTCGATCACGATTCCGAAATCGCCCTCGACAGATTCGTGACCAAAGCGCCGGACATCCGGCTGAGCCTCGGCCTGGATCACAAACAGACGCTGCTCAACCAGGCGGCCCGGCTCGGATTCGTTGACCAGCTATTGCAGCATGACTGCAACCAGCCCCTGCCCGCCGGCCGGCCTTACCAGACGGCCTACAGCAACATGCTCTACTGGCTGAATGATCCGATCGGCGCGATGCACAATATCGGGCGGGTACTGGACGCTGGCGGCGAGTTGGTGACCGTGTTTCCCAACAGCGACTTCTACAAACACTGTTTGAGCTATGTCCGCAAGGATCCGTTGTGGACGCTTCTCAATCGTGGTCGCGCAAGCCACATCATGTGGCACATGGACATTCCCGAGTTCGAGCGCAAAATTCGCGAGGGCGGAGTTTTCGAACTCAAGTCAGCTACAAGATATCTGGCACCTTCGACCCTCAGGGTTTGGGACATCGGTCTGCGCCCGATTTCCGTCCCGCTGATCAAGATGGCCGGCGCCCTCGCTCCGGAAATGCGCCAGGAAATCAAGGCGGAGTGGTGTGCCACCTTCGAGAAATTTGCCATTCCACTCCTGATGGACGAGATCGAATCTGGAGCTACGGCCGGCGGATACAACCTTGTCGTTCTGACAAAAAAGTAGTCGCACGCGATGCAATACTGGAACAAGGAGTCCGTTGCTTCCGGGCTCGAAGTGATTGCCGGATGTCGTGGCGAGCTCCTGCTCGAGTTGACCCGTCTGCTCAACGAGTTCCATCGCCGGGAAAAATCAGAGCATTACTACGACATCATCGCCGGCGACTGGCTTGAGTATTTCGCCCACGTAACGTATGCGGCCATGGTCGAGGGCATGGCAACCGGCGATGCGAATCCCTTGAGCAGCCCGGTCCCGGTTTCCGCAGACTTGGTCGCGCATTCATGGCTGCGCTGGAATGAGTCGGGCCTTCATGAGCACTTGCGTCAGGCGGTTGCATACTTGCTGGCGGGCGGGTCGCCTGCAGCCTGGAAATTCTCGGCGAACTCGGTACAGATCGCGAACGGCGGGACTCCGTCGCGCGCCTCGCGTTTGCTCCGGTCAATCGCAACTTCGCAACCGGATGTGTTGCTGGTAGATCCCTATTTCAAGTGCGGCCGGGCTGAAACTGCAGCCACTCTTTTCAAGTGGCGCCGTTGGGCGGCCCTGGATAACTTGCAGTACCCGATCCGACTTTCCATCGGTCTCGACCATAGGTGGAGGATGAACCGGGCATCCGGCGTTGGCCGGCCAAACGACCTACTCGGAGTGTTGCGGGTACTGCTGCCTCTGCACATCCCTGTGGCATTGCTCGAAGGCTTTGCCGCCTATCGCGATGCGACGCTGGCCATGCCCGTAAAGCGACCGAAGATCATCTACAGCGCCAATGCCTGCACAGCCAACTTGGCTTCAAATTGCTCGCTGCCGAATGGCGGGATCATGGAACGCGCTTGCTCTATCACCAACACGGAGGGGGTTACGGCGTCGATCGCATTCATACGCCTGAGGAGTTCGAGTCGCGGGTCGCCGATCGCTATTTCACATGGGGTTGGTCCAATGCGGCCAATCCCAAAGTGAAGCCGGTCTCCCCGGGGGCGCTGAAGCGCCCGACGACGAAGCGCAAGTACGTCCTCTTGAGTTGTTGCGATTTTCCCAAGGTGGTCTATCGGCTGCACTTTCATCCCATGCCCGGAACGATACAGACCATGCATCGGGAGACTTGTGAATTTCTTGGCGCGCTGCCCGAGCGCAGCAACCTGCTAGTGCGTCCCTATCCCCATGATTTCGGCTGGGGTTTTGTCGACATGATGCGCAAGGCCGCTCCCGATGCCACTTTCGATTCTCTTGACGTGGGTGTTTTCGATCGCTTCGCGCAAAGCCGGCTGGTCGTACATAACTATCTCGGCACCGGCTATCTGGAAACCCTGGCCCTGAACGTTCCGACCGTCTGTTTCTACGACGCGGACATATATGCCTTCCGTCAGGACGCCCGTATCCTGATGGATGGGCTTGAAAAGGTGGGCATCCTTCACCGCTCCGGCAAAGCGGCTGCGCGATTCGTTGCAGGTATGCATGGCGATCCGGAGGGGTGGTGGATGAAGCCCGAGGTGCAGGAGGCTCGCAGCAGGTTTGTCGAACAGTATGCGAACTACTCGTCCGACTGGAAGAAGCAGTGGGAAACGGAATTTCGCCGGGCAATCGATCAGGACTCCGAAATTGTCGCCTGACGTCCGGCTCAGCAGATTTTGACTACCTCCATTCGCTCCCGGTTTACCTTCAGTCTCGGCGCCAACATGCTGAAGGCACTGCTCGGCTTCCTCACCGGGATGCTGGTGGCTCGCGGCCTGGGGCCCGACCAATACGGCAAGATGATGTTTCTCCTGGCAACATTTACTGCTTTGCGGCAGCTGCTCGATGTCGGAAGTTCAACGGCATTTTTCACCTTCTTGTCCCAACGACCGCGCAGCACGCGGTTTGTAGCCTGGTTCTCCGCGTGGCTCGGGGTGCAGTTTCTGGTGCCTCTGCTGGCCGTGGGACTGCTCTTTCCGGCAGCATGGATGGATCTCATCTGGAAGGGCGAGCAGCGCTCCCTCGTCGTGTTGGCGTTTGTCGCCGCGTACATGCAATCCACCGTGTGGGCGGTGGTGATGCAAATGGGTGAGTCGCAACGCCAGACGCGCTGGGTGCAGGGAGTTGGCGCAGCGGTAACCCTGTTGCATCTGTTGCTGGTCGCTGTTTCGTGGTGGCAGGAGTGGCTGGGGATACGCCTGATACTGGCGGCAATCGCGATCGAATGGGCGCTGGCGGCCTGGCTGGTTGCGAAACAGCTGCGTTTCTCGGCGCAGCCGGATGAAATGGAGAGCTTCGGGGGTGTGCTGAAGGAATTCGGACGCTACTGTCTGCCGCTGATTCCCTACTCCTGGCTCGGCTTTGCCTACGATTTCGCCGATCGTTGGCTCTTGCAGACTTACGGCGGCAGTGTGCAGCAGGCGTATTACGCCGTCGCACTCCAATTCGGTGCCATCGTGGCGATCGCCACATCCTCGATCCTGAATGTGTTCTGGAAGGAGATTGCGGAGGCGCACCAGCAAGAAAACCATGAACGCGTCGCGATGCTCTATCGCCGGGTGTCGCGGGGGCTTTTTCTGGTCGCCGCTTCCATGGCTGGATACCTTCTGCCGTGGTCCGGGGATATCTTGCGACTGACTCTCGGCCCTGCGTACGTCGGGGGGGCAATGGTTCTCGCGATCATGTTCGTCTACCCGATTCATCAGTCGATGGGCCAACTGGGGGCTGCCATGTTGTACGCTACCGGGCGGGTTCGGGCGCAGGTGGTTCTCGGAATGCTGACCATGGCATCGAGCATCCTGGTCACCTATTTTGTGCTGGCGCCAGCGGATGCGCCAATATCGGGACTTGGCCTCGGGTCGGTCGGACTTGCAGGCAAGATGGTGGTGTTACAGTTTCTCGCCGTAAATGCGGTCGCTTTCTATCTGGCAAGAAGCATGCGAATCAGATTCGATTGGACTTATCAACTCATATGCGGTCTTGGGTGTTTCGGCTCTGGATGGCTGGCATATGT
>Ga0208396_100772_pt1 | contig 8628 bp, 6 predicted proteins | sample LakWasMet64_LOW9_2_FD_183896 | JGI IMG/M metagenome (GOLD analysis project Ga0208396, IMG submission 183896) | Freshwater sediment methanotrophic microbial communities from Lake Washington under simulated oxygen tension - Sediment Metagenome... | ecosystem: Environmental > Aquatic > Freshwater >... | reverse complement strand
GGCCGCGCCGCGCAGGGTGCGCGCACTGTCGATGGCGAGCATCAGGGCGATCTGCCGCATGCGCAGGCGGTTGAGCAGCTGCGGCGTGCTGTCCTGGCGGTCGATGGAGCCCATGCTGATTACCTCAGGTTATCGATCGATCAATAGCTTTCAGTTTACGGCAAGCAAAGGCCTCCCTACCATCGGCTTGCAAGACCTACTCAAACCAGAACTGGAGACAAAACCATGAAGACTCTGACCACGACGATCGCGCTGGCGATCCTGGCCGCCTGTGGCCTGGCCCAGGCCCAGGAATGGCCCAGCCGCCCGGTACGCATCCTGGTGGGCTCCTCCCCGGGCGGCGGCACCGATGCCATGGCCCGCGCCGTGGCCGACCGCCTGGGTCCGCTGCTCAAGCAGGCCGTGGTCGTGGAGAACCGCCCGGGCGCCTCCAACACCCTGGCGGCCGACGTCACCGCCAAATCGACCGACGGCCACACCCTGGTCATGGGCGTGTCCACCGCGCACGCGATCGCGCCGCACCTGATCAAGCTGGGCTACGACAACAACAAGGACCTGGTGCCCGTGGCCTTCGTCGGCTCGGTGCCCAATGTGCTGGTGGCCAACACCACGCTGCCGGTGGCCACCGTCGACGACCTGGTCAAGCTGGCCAGGAGCAAACCCGGCCAGCTCAACTACGCCACCAGCGGCGCAGGCAGCACGCAGCACATCGCGGCCGAGCTGTTCAAGGACGCGACCGGCACCTTCATCACCCACATCCCCTACCGCGGCAGCGGCCCCGCGCTGATCGACCTGATCGCAGGCCAGGTGCAGATCAGTTTCGACACCATGCCCTCGGTGATCGGCCATATCAGGAACGGCAAGGTCAAGGCGCTGGCCGTGGCCGCCACCAAACGCAACCCGCAACTGCCCGAGGTGCCCACCATGGCCGAAGCAGGTATCAAGGGCGTGGAGATGAGCGCCTGGTATGGCATCTACATGCCGGTCTCCACGCCCAAAGCCGTGATCGAGCGCGTCAACGCCGAAGTGAACAAGGTCATCGCCATGCCCGAAACGCAGACGCGCCTGTCCGCCATCGGCGCTGATCTCACCCCCATGACGCCCGCGCAGTTCAAGGCTTTCCACGACGCCGAGAACCAGCGTTACGGCGACCTGATCCGCAAGAAGAACATCAAGCTGGACTAGGGCCTGCTCACACTGATTTCTCAAGATGCGTTGCGGATCAAAAAAGTCATGCGGTAGGCGCGTGGACGCCGGCGGGGTCGCCCCCGGCAAGTCCGCGCAACACCTCGCATGGCTTTTTTGGCCGCAACCCGGAGGGAACGTGGTTAAAACCGCGCCACTCGTTGTTGCACTCCTCGCCCAGGCGGCCAGCCTGGCCTTCGTCGCGCGCCTAGATTGGCGCGGTTTTAACCACATTCGCACTTGAGAAATCAGTGTGAACAGACCCTAACTGACATGCATTCCCCTCTTCCCGTCGTCGCGCTGACCCTGGGCGACCCCGCCGGCATCGGTGCCGAACTGATCGCCCGCCTGCTGAGCGAAACCGACACCACGACCCGCGCCAACGTGGTGCTGGTCGGCGACCCCTGGCTCTGGGCCTGGGGCCAGCAGGTGGCCGGGGTGCAGGTGGCCACCACGCCGCTGGCCACGCTGGAGCAGGCCCGTGGCCGCGCTGACACAGCCCAGGCCGCCTTTGTGGCCATGGACACGGTGCAGCGCAGCGAGGTGACGGTGGGCCAGGTGAGCGCGGCCGGGGGCCGCTCGGTGCTGCAGGTGCTCAACCGCTGCATGGACGCAGCGCAGGCCGGCGCGGTGGACGCCATCTGCTTCGCGCCGCTGAACAAGCAGGCCATGAAGATGGGTGGCCTCAGGCACGAGGACGAGCTGCACCACTTCGCCGAGTACCTGGGCGTGAAGGGTTACTTCTGCGAGTTCAACACCCTCAACGGTCTGTGGACCGCGCGCGTGTCCTCGCACATTCCGCTCAAGGACGCGGCCAGCTACCTGAGCGTGGAACGCATCCAGCAGGCCACGCGCCTGATCTACCGCTCGCTGCAGGCGGCGGGCACGGCCCAGCCCCGTGTGGTTGTGGCGGCTTTCAACCCGCATGGCGGGGACGGTGGCACCTGCGGACGTGAAGAGATCGAGATCATCGAACCGGCGGTACGCGCGCTGAACGCCGAAGGCGTGGCCGTGAGCGGGCCTTTTCCTGCCGACACCATCTTCCTCAAGGCACGTGACGGCGAGGTGGACGCCATCGTCACCATGTACCACGACCAGGGCCAGATCGCGATCAAGCTCATGGGCTTCTCCAAGGGCGTGACGGTGCAGGGCGGTCTGCCCATCCCCATCACCACGCCCGCGCACGGCACGGCCTACGACATCGCCGGCCAGGGCCGCGCGAATGTCAGTGCCACCGAACAAGCGTTTCTCATTGCCTGCCGCATGGGTGCGGCAGGCCTGTCTTCCTGAAAGCTCCTCATGAAAATCAAATCCGTCCGCGCCCGCGTCTTCGAATGGAAGGGCAAGACCGTGCCGCCCCAGGGCAATTTCTGCTCCAACGCCATGGACCTGCTGTATTCGAAAGCCGAGACCATGAGCACCTTCCGTTTCCATTCCTGGACGGTGGTGGAGGTGGAGACCGATGACGGTTTCATCGGCCTGGGCAATGTGGCCCTGGCCCCCAAGATCGCCAAAGCCATCATCGACGAGTACCTGACGCCCCTGGTCCTCGGCCAGGACCCCTGGGACTACGAATACCTGTGGCAGCGCATGTACCGCGCCACCCACGCCTGGGGCCGCAAGGGCGTGACCATGGCCGCCATCTCGGCGGTGGACCTGGCGATCTGGGACATCCTGGGCAAGAGCGTGAACAAGCCCGTGTTCAAGCTGCTGGGCGGGCGCACGAAAGAGAAAATTCCCTGCTACTACAGCAAGCTCTACCGCACCGATCTCAAGGCCATGCAGGAAGAGGCGCAGAAGTTCAAGGACCAGGGCTTCAAGGCCTTCAAGATGCGCTTCGGTTACGGCCCGGCACATGGCCAGCAGGGCGTGACGGAGAACCTCAAGTCGGTGGAGGCCGTGCGCGAGGTGATCGGTTACGAGAACGACCTGATGCTCGAGTGTTATATGGGCTGGAACCTCGAGTACGCCAAGCGCATCCTGCCCAAGCTGGAAAAGTTCGAACCACGCTGGCTGGAAGAGCCGGTAATCGCCGACGACATTGATGGTTACGCCGAACTCAACCTGCTCACCAGCATCCCGATCTCGGGCGGTGAGCACGAGTTCTCGCTCTACGGCTTCAAGCAGTTGCTGGACAAAAAGGCTGTGAGCGTGGTGCAGTACGACACCAACCGCGTGGGCGGCATCACGGCCGCGCACAAGATCAACGCCCTCTGCGAAGCCTACAGCGTGCCGGTGATCCCGCACGCGGGCCAGATGCACAACTACCACCTGACCATGAGTACCCTGGCCTCGCCCATGGCCGAGTACTTCCCCATCTTCGACGTGGAAGTGGGCAACGAGCTGTTCTGGTACATCTTCGACGGCGAACCCGTCGCGAAAGACGGTTTCCTGGACCTGCGCGACGACGTGCCCGGCCTGGGCCTGACACTCAAGCGCGACTACCTCGACCAGTTCCACATCGTCGAATGAGCACCATGCAGCGTCGTTACCAGGGCGTGTACCCGGTGGTGCCCACCACCTTCCATGAAGACGGCACCCTGGACCTGGAGAGCCAGAAGCGTTGTGTCGACTTCATGATCGCTGCCGGCTCCAACGGCCTGTGCATCCTGGCCAACTTCTCCGAGCAGTTCTCGCTTTCAGACGAGGAGCGCGAGGTCATCACACGCACGCTGCTGGAACACGTGGCCGGCCGGGTGCCGGTGATCGTCACCACCACCCACTACGGCACGGCCGTGTGCGCCGCCCGCAGCCGCCGCGCGCAGGACATGGGCGCGGCCATGGTGATGATCATGCCGCCCTACCACGGCGCCACCTTCCGCGTGCCCGAGCCGCAGATCTACGAGTTCTACGCCCGGGTCTCGGATGCGCTCAACATACCGATCATGGTGCAAGACGCGCCGGCCAGCGGCACGGTCTTGTCGGCGCCTTTCCTGGCCCGCATGGCCAAAGAAATTGAGCAGCTGGCCTATTTCAAGATCGAGACCGCAGGGGCCGCGAGCAAGCTGCGCGAGCTGATCCGCCTGGGCGGCGACGCCATCGAAGGCCCCTGGGATGGCGAAGAAGCCATCACCCTGCTGGCCGACCTGGACGCCGGCGCCACCGGCGCCATGACGGGCGGCGCCTATCCCGATGGCATCCGCACCATCATCGACCCCTATCTGGCGGGTGACCGCGAGGCCGCCGTGACGGCCTATGCCAAATGGCTGCCGCTGATCAATGCCGAGAACCGCCAGGGCGGCATCCTGACCGCCAAGGCACTCATGAAAGCCGGCGGCGTGATCGCCTGCGAAGCGGGGCGCCATCCCTTCCCGCCCATGCACCCCGAGGTACGCGCCGGCCTGCTGGACGCCGCGAAACGCCTGGACCCGCTGGTGCTGCGCTGGGCGCGCTGAGAGGGGCCACGCCAAGCGGAGCGCCCGCCACCAAGCTCTGCGCCCAAAACAAAGAGCCCCGTTCAACGGGGCTCTTGCGCTTCAAGCTGACCAGGAAACGCTCAGAACGGAATGTCGTCGTCCATGTCTTCGAAGCCGCTGGCCGACTTGGCCGGGGCCTGCTGGCGCGGGGCGGCGCTGGGCGCCGGGCGCGAGGCCGGGGGCGCGCTGCGGCGCGGGGCGCCACCGCCGTCTTCGTCGGGACCGCCCGAGCCTTCACGGCCGCCGAGCAGCTGCATTTCGGTGGCGATGATGTCGCAGGTGTTCTGCTCGACACCATCCTTGTTGGTGAACTTGCCGTATTTGATGCGGCCTTCGACGTAGACCGGGCGGCCCTTCTTCAGGTACTCGCCGGCGATCTCGGCCAGGCGGTCATAGAAGGTGACACGGTGCCACTGGGTGTCTTCGATCATCTCGCCGGAGTTCTTGTCCTTGCGGCGGCTGGAGGTGGCCACGCTGACGTTGGCCACGGCCTGGCCCGAGGGCAGGTAGCGGATTTCGGGGTCGCGGCCGCAGTTGCCGACCAGGATGACTTTGTTGACGGATGCCATGGGGGATTCCTCCAGATATTCGGGTGATTATGGCGCTTTGCGCCCGGGTGCGGTCATGGGCCAGGCCAGCAGCAACCACAGGCCCATGCCCACCGCGCAGGCGATGAACAGGGCCGGCACACCCTGGGTCTTGACCAGCCAGCCGCCCAGCGCGCCACCGGCAAAGAAACCCAGGGACTGCAGGGTGTTGTAGACGCCCAGGGCGGCGCCGCGAGCATGGGGCGGGGCCACACGCGAGGCCAGGCTGGGCTGGCTGGCTTCGAGCACGTTGAAGCCGCAGAAGAACAGGAAAAGCATGAAGGCCAGCCAGGCGACGTGCGGGGCATCCGCCGCCCAGAGCAGGCCCAGCTGCACCAGGGTCACCAGGCCGATGGCCCCCAGGAACACGGCGCGCAGGTAACCCCGGCGCTCCAGCGGGAACAGGGTGGCGCCCATGACAACGAAGGAGGCCAGCACCGCCGGCAGGTAGACCCACCAGTGGTGGTCCTTGGACAATCCCGCCTGCACCAGCAGCGCGGGAATAGCCACCCACATGGCCAGCTGCACCGCGTGCAGGATGAAGACGCCCGCATCCAGGCGCAGCAGGGCGGCGTGCGTGAGCACTTCGGAGAGCTTGCCGCGCGGCTGGTTCTTGTGCTGCAGCGGTTCGGCGGGCACCCACCAGATCACCACGGCCACGCCGGCCAGGGCCAGCAGACCCGTCAGCCCGAACAGGCCGGCCAGGCCGATGTAGGAGGCCAGCAGGGGCGCCAGGACCAGGGAGAGCGCGAACATCAGGCCGATGCTGGCGCCCACCAGGGCCATGGCCTTGGTGCGCACCTCGTCGCGGGTCTGGTCGGCCAGCAGGGCCGTGACGGCGGCCGAGACGGCACCGGCACCCTGCAGGGATCGGCCGATGATGAGCCAGGTCAGGCTGCCGGCCAGGGCGGCCACGAAACTGCCCAGGGCAAAGACCAGCAGGCCGGCAATGATGACGCGCTTGCGCCCCAGCCGGTCCGAAGCCATGCCGAAAGGAATCTGCAGCAGGCCCTGGGTCAGGCCATAGATGCCCATGGCCAGGCCGATGAGCACGGGGTCCTCACCCCCCGGGTAACGGGCGGCTTCCAGCGCGAAGACGGGCAGCACCAGGAACAGGCCCAGCATGCGCAGGGCGAAGATGGCGGCCAGCGAAGCACTGGCACGCCGCTCGCGCGCGGTCATGGCGTAGGCAGCGGGGCTGGCGGCAGGTGTGGCAACTGTGGAGGACACGGGAAAGCGGGCACCGGAATTGAGAAGGCCCGCGCAGGGGCGGGCAAGGGCTGTATTGTCCCCGATCCGGCCGGCCGGCGTGCCATGGCGACCGGAATTCTCTATCATGGACGGTTTTGCCCATAGGCCGCCCTTGAACTCCACCCCTGAAGGCCAGCGCCCTCCCGTTCTCGCCGAAGAAACCTCCGGTCGCTACCTGGCCCACGCCCTGCAACAGCAGGCCATGCACATCCGCGGGGCGCGCACGCACAACCTGAAGAACATCGACCTGGACATCCCGCGCAACCAGCTGGTGGTGATCACGGGGCTCTCGGGTTCGGGCAAGTCCAGCCTGGCCTTCGACACGCTGTACGCGGAAGGCCAGCGCCGTTACGTCGAGAGCCTCTCGACCTACGCGCGCCAGTTCCTGCAGCTCATGGACAAGCCCGACGTGGACCTGATCGAAGGTCTGTCGCCGGCGATTTCCATCGAGCAGAAGGCCACCAGCCACAACCCGCGCTCGACCGTGGGCACGGTGACCGAGATCCACGACTACCTGCGCCTGCTCTACGCGCGCGCCGGCACGCCGCATTGCCCCGACCACAAGCTGCCGCTGCAGGCACAGACCGTGAGCCAGATGGTGGACGCCGTGCTGGCCCTGCCGGCCGACACGCGCCTCATGATCCTGGCGCCGCTGGCGCGCCAGAAAAAGGGCGAGTTCAACGAGGTCTTCGAGGACATGCAGGCCCAGGGGTATGTGCGTTTCCGCATCGATGGCCAGGCCCTGAACTTCGACGAGCTGCCCACGCTCAAGAAGACCGAGAAACACGACGTCGACGTGGTGATCGACCGCCTCAAGGTGCGCGGCGCCGACGAGCCCGACCACGCAGCCCTGCGCCAGCGCCTGGCTGAGAGCTTCGAGGCCGCGCTGCGCATCGCCCAGGGCCGAGCGATCGCGCTGGAGACGGGCACGGACACCGAACACCTGTTCAATGCCCGTTACGCCTGCCCCATGTGTCACTACTCGATCAGCGAACTGGAGCCGCGCCTGTTCTCCTTCAACTCGCCGCAGGGCGCTTGCCCTTCATGCGATGGCATCGGCCAGCAGGAGTTCTTCGACCCGGCGCGGGTGGTGGCCTTCCCCAGCTTGAGCCTGGCCGGCGGCGCCATCAAGGGCTGGGACCGGCGCAACGCCTATTACTACGCCATGCTGGAGAGCCTGGCGAAACACTACAAGTTCAAGCTGGAGGACCCCTTCGAGGAGCTGCCCCTGCCCCTGCAGGAGATCATCCTGCACGGTTCGGGCGAGGAAGAGATCAAGTTCAGTTACGTGATGGACTCGGGCGCCTCCAAGGGCCGCAAGGTCAGCAAGACCCACCCCTTCGAAGGCATCATCCCCAATATGACGCGGCGCTACCGCGAGACCGACTCGGCCCTGGTACGCGAGGACCTGGCCCGGCTGCGCGGCACCCAGCCCTGCCCGGCCTGCGCGGGCACCCGCCTGCGCCCTGAAGCGCGGCACGTGAAGCTCGGCGAGGATGCGCAGGCGCGCGCGATCTTCGAGGTCAGCCACCTGACGCTGCGCGAATGTTTCGACTATTTCGAGCAGCTGCAGCTGCACGGCGCCAAGGCGGGCATCGCCGACAAGGTGGTGCGCGAGATCCGGCTGCGCCTGAAATTCCTCAACGACGTGGGCCTGAACTACCTGAGCCTGGACCGCAGCGCCGAGACGCTGTCGGGCGGCGAGGCGCAGCGCATCCGCCTGGCCAGCCAGATCGGCAGCGGCCTGACAGGTGTGATGTACGTGCTGGACGAGCCCAGCATCGGCCTGCACCAGCGCGACAACGACCGCCTGATCGAGACCCTGCGGCACCTGCGCGATATCGGCAACAGCGTGCTGGTCGTGGAGCACGACGAGGACATGATGCGCGCGGCCGACCACCTGATCGACATGGGCCCCGGTGCCGGCGTGCACGGCGGGCGCGTGGTGGCCCAGGGCAGCTACGAGGAGGTCAAGGCCCACCCGGATTCGCTGACCGGACGCTACCTGGCGGGCGCGCTGAAGATCCCCCTGCCCAAGCGCCGCACCCCCTGGCTGCCCCTGCGCGGTGAGCCGGCCGAGGCCTCGACCAAGACCCCGCAGAAGGGCAAGGAGCGCACCGAACTCCAGCGCCTGCAGATCATCGGCGCCACCGGCAACAACCTGAAGAACGTGAGCGTGGACCTGCCCG
>Ga0208396_100746_pt1 | contig 8822 bp, 9 predicted proteins | sample LakWasMet64_LOW9_2_FD_183896 | JGI IMG/M metagenome (GOLD analysis project Ga0208396, IMG submission 183896) | Freshwater sediment methanotrophic microbial communities from Lake Washington under simulated oxygen tension - Sediment Metagenome... | ecosystem: Environmental > Aquatic > Freshwater >... | reverse complement strand
AAAGTTTTGAGTTTAACGAGGCGAAAAGAGAGGAATTATTCCATCAGGAACAAGAAATTGAAAACCAGAATCTGGAGCACAAACAAAAACAACTTGAGCAATTAAACCGCGATGCCGAACTGGAGCGCTTGAAGCAAGCTCAGGAAGCTTTAAATAGAAAACTGTTGCTGGAAGAAAAAGAAAAACAACTGCTGGAACAATTTGAAATTGAAAAGCGACTCCACGCCGAAAAAATCAAACATGATAATAGTCTCAAGGAAATAACGCTGGAAGCGGATATTGAAGGGCAGCAAAAACACGAAGCCAGCCTTAGACTGGCGGAACAAAAAACGCATATGGAAGCATTGGCGCACCAAGCCAAGTTAAAGGAAAAAGAGCTGGAAGCGGATATTGCCAAATATGAAAATCAGCAAGCCAGATGGCGAGAAGCCAAAGATAAGATCCATGCTCAACAAATAGCCTTTGAGCAACGCCAAAAACAGCTTGAGTTTGATTCCGATGTAGAAAACCAAAAACGTCGTGAACAGCAGCGCCTGGAAATGCAACAAGAAAGTTATAAAAAAAGGAAGGAATCCGATGTTTATCTTCGCCGGGAAATCGAATTACTGGCGCTTGAAAAACAACGCCTGGAACTGCAATTAGCGATAAAGGATGCCAAAAAGCAGGGAGACGGCAACAATCCTCAGATTAAGATCTAGCCGAATAATGCGCAGGATGGGCACGACTGCATTCAACCCATCCTGCAACACAAGAACACTGGATTTTATATATCCATGAACAGCATCGGAATGCCGTAAGTTAAAACAAAATAGCTCAACGCTAAAATAACGCTGAGGCTTGTTTTATAAGAAAAAAGTTGCCGCAGAATATAGCTGACAATCGCTAAATACCACCCCACCAACAATACGCCTATACCGATTGATATTTCTTCCGCGTTTTCATAATGGTTCATTACCATCAAAAAATACAGCCCCTCGGTGACAGTGGCCAGCGTCATAATAAAGTTTTCGCAGACAAAAATAGCCGTGAACAGTTGATTAAAATACGGCCATTGTCTAACAACCAGCAACAACGTAGCGACGGACGAAAAGGCCATGACGGTTCGCAACAAAACTTCCAGCGTGCCATCGGCAGGATCAGAAATCAGCCCCTCAACAATAATCCCTGAAATAAGATAGAACGCGACCGTTTTCCACATAAATGATTTGGTGGGAACTAAGTCAGCGGGATTATTGGTAAACCAGCAAAGCGAAAGGTATTTGATTAATAAACGCATGGTAAAGATTTTGGGCAAAGAAAAAGCGTGAATTTTATAAGGTTTTGATGGAGCAGCCTAGTGTAACCGCGATCAAAAAATCAATAACGCCAGGCAGGACGGGCAAACGATGAAAGCGATTGCCCGCTCTGCCTGGCTTAATGGACTGTTTACCTTACCACTGGGACTCGCCGGTTTCAGGATCGTACATTTCGTGGACAATCTTGTGCCGGTTGGCGATTAACTCGTCAATGCTGGGCGAATTGCTCATGGCGCGGGAAATAGCCAACTTCATCGCTTCATAATTAGTGCGATATAAATCCTTACGATCCAAGTCAGGGTTGGTCGCGCATTCGGGAGCGATCCACAGCATCGCAATAATGCACAGATCATTAGCCTGATCGGCAGGAATAACACCTTCGATAACGCTGTCCAGAACCGCATCCGCTACCGCCGACTGCACGGGACCGCCAAACAAGTTGACGTACTCGGTGGATTTGATGGTAACTTTGGGAACCATGATCGTCGCAGGCTTTACTTGCTGATTGCAGGCCCGAATGGCGAACATACGGGTGTGTCCCGCAGTTTGCCCCATCAAGTTGGCAAAAGCGTTGCCCGCTGGCCCCTTTACGCTGCCTATCAATATTTCGGGCATGGCGTCTGTACCTTGACCGTCGCTGGAAAATACCGTGGCTTCGCCGGTTCTAAACCAAATTGTATCTGACATTGCATACCCCCAAAAAAGTGACAAAAGCGAGCATTTTATGCCGGATGAAGAGCGAGGCGCAAGGCTGCTGTGCAGCGGGATGCTGACCACCCGCTAGATGACCGACTTGAAAGATTCAAAAACAACCATCCACAAATATTTTATCCTCTTATTCAAACGTCATACAAAAGCATCCTGACGATGACACGCTTGGCCTCAGTTACTGATTTTGTGGTGCAGGAAGATTCCAGTGTTCTTCTGATTTGGACAAATACAAACAATACAGATATTATACCCGTCACTTATTATATTCATTTATTATGCATTCTAAATTCGGTTTTTTAAGTTACGAAATCAGCCACATCATTCGCCAGCGCTTTAACAAGGAAGCGGAAAACATCGGCTTGACCCATAACCAATGGCGAGCCCTGGTACATCTGTCCAACAATGAAAACTGTCGCCAAATTGATCTGGCCGAAATCCTGGAAATCAAACCGATTACGCTGGTCAGGCAGATCGATTTACTTGAAGAATCAGGTCTGGTTCGGCGTAATAAAGACAGTGAAGATCGCCGAGCTTATCGTCTCGAACTCATGCCTAAAGCGCACGCCGTCATGCAGGAACTCTGGGACATTGCCGATGCGGTGGAAGCGGAGGTGCTTAAAACCTTAACCCAGCAAGAACGAGAACAAATGACCGCACTGCTGGAGCGCATTAGAACAAGTATGAGCGAAACACTATCTGATTAATGCGATGGGGCATTAAAAAGTATCAATAACTGTAACTGTCAAACAATGCCACCTTAGTATTCCTTCTATTTTTGAATAACTTTTTATGCTCCCTAGCTGTGTTCCTGCATGGCCTTTTTTAATTTATAGGACTGACATGCTCTTTTTATCGAAAAAACAGGACTGGCTCGGCAACATCCGCGGCGATGTGTTGGCCGGTCTGGTTGTTGCCCTGGCCCTGATTCCCGAAGCCATTGCTTTTTCCATCATCGCCGGGGTCGATCCCAAAGTCGGGCTCTATGCCTCGTTCTGCATTGCGGTGATTACCGCGTTTGTCGGCGGCAGGCCGGGCATGATTTCGGCGGCGACCGGAGCCATGGCGTTGCTGATGGTGACCTTGGTCAAAGATCACGGATTGCAATATTTACTGGCCGCGACGTTGCTGACCGGCGTTTTGCAAATCATCGCCGGTTACTTGAAGCTCGGCAGCCTGATGAGCTTTGTATCGCGTTCGGTGGTGACCGGTTTTGTTAATGCCTTGGCGATATTGATCTTCATGGCGCAGCTGCCGGAGCTGACCCACGTCACTTGGCATGTGTACGCGATGACTACGGGCGGGCTGGCGATCATTTACCTGTTTCCGTATCTTCCGGTGATCGGTAAATCCCTGCCTTCGCCGCTGGTCTGCATTGTTGCGTTGACTTGCATCGCCATTTATTGGCAGTTGGATATCCGCACCGTCGGCGACATGGGCGAGTTGCCCGACACGCTGCCGGTGTTTTTATGGCCAGAGGTGCCGTTGACCCTGGAAACCTTGCAGATCATTTTGCCTTATTCGGTTCCGTTAGCCGTAGTCGGCCTGCTGGAATCGTTGATGACCGCAACCATTATCGATGATTTGACCGACACACCCAGCGACAAAAACCGCGAATGCAAAGGCCAGGGGCTTGCCAATATCGGCGCCGGGTTGCTCGGCGGCATGGCCGGTTGCGCGATGATCGGGCAGTCGGTGATTAATATCAAATCCGGCGGACGCGGGCGCTTGTCCACCTTAATTGCCGGAAGCTTTCTGTTGATCATGGTGGTGTTCCTGGATGCCTGGATTTCCAAAATCCCGATGGCAGCGTTGGTCTCGGTGATGATCATGGTCTCGATCGGCACGTTCAGCTGGAGCTCTATCGCCAACCTGAAACAACACCCGCTGTCCACCAATGCGGTGATGCTGGCGACCGTGACTGTCGTGGTCTGGACGCATAACCTGGCGTTCGGCGTTTTCGTCGGCGTGCTGCTGGCATCCTTGTTCTTCGCCAACAAAATCAGCCATTTCATGTATGTCGAGTCGGAGCTTGACGAAGCGAACAGTACCCGGACTTATCGTGTAATAGGGCAAATCTTCTTTAATTCGGCTGACAAATTTATTGCGGCTTTCGATTTCAAGGAGGCCGTCGATAAAGTCGTGATCGATTTACACCGCGCGCACTTCTGGGACATTACCTCGGTAACCGCATTGGACAAGGCCGTGATCAAGTTTCGCCGCGAAGGCGCAGATGTGGAGCTGATCGGCATGAACGAAGCTACCACGACCATCGTCGACCGCTTCGGCATCCACGATAAACCGGAAGAAATTGAAAAAATCATCGGAGGCCACTAATGAACACGAATACCAATAGAGTGCTGGCATGTATCGACGGCTCGATCCTCAGTGAAGCGGTCTGCGATTATGCCGCCTGGATAGCTCAACGCGTCGATGCGCCGTTAAAGCTGCTGCATATGATCGACCATCATCACGAGACCGCCGCCATCTCGGATTTGTCCGGCAACATCGGCTTGGGTAGCCAGGAACATTTGCTCGAAGAACTGACCGCCGTCGAACAGCAGCGCAGCAAGTTGCGGCTACAGCAAGGCAAGCTGCTGCTACAGGCCGCCAAAGAACGGGTTATCCAAGCAGGCATCGCCGACCCCGATAGCAACCAGCGCCACGGCAGTCTGGTCGAGTCGTTGATTGAACTTGAAGACAGTATCCGCGTCCTGGTCATCGGCATCCGGGGCAAAGTACATGAAAACCAGCCGGACAAGATAGGCGCAAAACTTGAGTCCATCATCCGCTCATTGCATAAGCCCATTCTGGTGGTCAACGACGCGTTTAAAGCGCCGCAGCGCATCATGATTGCCTATGACGGCAGCAAAGCGGCGGACAAAGCCATCGATATAGTTGCTACCAGCCCGCTTTATAAAGGGCTGACTTGTCATCTGGTTTATGTCAGCAAAGATGCGACAGCGACCGAACAATGGCTTCAGCCGGTTGCCGACAAACTGACCAGCGCTGGCGGCATTGAAGTGATCAGCAAAATATTACTAGGCAAACCCGATCAACTGCTTTGTGAATATCAGGACAAACACGCTATCGATATGGTCGTGATGGGGGCCTTCAGCCACACCCGCATTCATGACCTGCTGCTGGGCAGTTTTACCGCCAAAATGTTGCTAAATAACAAAAAACCGCTGCTGTTGCTCAGATGATTGATCCAGAGGCCTCCCTATTCTCAGTCGATGAAATCGCGGCGTTTCGCCAGCTTTTGGAACGGCAATTGGCCGAGTCACACGATGCCGTTCAGGCTGACGACACCGGGAAAGGGCGATGTTGGCCGCATTATGCTTTAATGGCCAAGCTGTTTAGTGAGTATTTGAAAAAGGTGCTTCCCTTAAATAATAGGCGGTATATCTCATGACGCATTGGCTGATTTTTGTTGAGTTTGCTGCCTTGGCCCTGGTTATCGGCGTGTCCGGTTACTTTCTCTCGCTCTACGGTGATGTCATCGCTGAAAAAACCGGGTTGGGAGGGACTTGGGTCGGAATCGCCATGCTCGCCACGGTTACCTCGTTGCCCGAGCTAGTCACCGGAGTCAGTGCTGTGACCTATGTAAACGTCCCGAATATCGCGTTAGGCGATGCTTTGGGCAGTTGCGTATTCAATTTGCTGCTGATTGTGCTGCTGGATTTCCTGCATCGGGGGACTTCGGTTTACACCAAAATCAGCCAGGGGCATATCCTTTCCGCCGGTTTTGGGGTCGTGCTGCTTGGCTTCATGGCATTTAATCTCGTCTTGTACCAACACGGCATCAATTTAAGTTTTTGGCATATCGGCCTATACACGCCGATCATTATGCTGTTTTACATCTTTGCGATGCGCACGGTTTTTCGTTACGAAAAAGCCCAGCGCGTGGAGGTCGTGGAAGAAATTGCCGAACGCTATCCGAAAATCAGTTTAACCAAGGCACTGACAGGCTTCTTTTTTGCTGCCGTCGTGGTGGTTTTGATGGGGATCAGGCTTCCGGTAACGGCTGAACATCTGGCCGAAGCGATGGGCTGGCAACGGAGTTTCGTAGGTACGGTGTTCGTGGCTTTTGCCACTTCCTTGCCCGAAGTGGCGGTCACTATTTCGGCGTTAAGAATCGGGGCGTTGGACATGGCCATCAGCGATTTGCTGGGCAGCAATCTGTTCAATCTGGTCATTATCGCCATTGATGATATGGCATACTTGAAAGGCCCCCTCCTTGCCAACGTCTCGCCGGTGCATTTGGTTACGATCCAGTCGGCCATCATGATGACCGGCATTGCCATTGTCGGGCTTTTATATCGTCCGCAACAACGCTTGTTCAAGACGGTAGGCTGGGGCAGCCTGTTCATGTTCATCATTTATATCCTTAATTTGTCGGCGCTGTACTTGCAACAAGAATAGCCCTTAAATAGGCCTCGTATTTTAATCATTACTATCGAGTATTGATGATGGGATGCGGCAATATCAACTTCAAAAGAATTGGGTAATACTATGAATAAAAAACAATCTTGGTTTTATAGTTTAAATAAAAACGACCAAATTGCTTCTGTACTGTCGGCTTTATGGATAGCAATTGTTATTCTTTTTGTCATCCCTTATAACGGCGATGGGATTGGTGGATTTCTTGAAGATTTACTCTGGTGGGGAGGCTTCCCTTTATTTTTGTATTGGGGCCGTCGCTTTTGGATCAAAAGGTGGCTCTAGGCCAATCGCTGAGATTTTTTTAATTTTAAGTCGAAGTATTGCCGAAACATAAGAGGTTACGCTATGAAAATGCTCGTTTTTTCTTTTATTGTAGGTGTTATTTTGCTCTATTTTTTGAATATAGCGCTATTAAAAACCCCACTACTCGACAGTCATTGGTCAATCCATGCCGGTATCAGATTTTTGATAGGATTTATTTTACTAGGCGTCAGTTTTTTTTATGCGCATGCCGTTAAATTTAAAAGCGCTGTGTACATAACAGCTTGCATTGTAGCGATAGATTACACCTATGATTACTATGCACACCCCTATAGGTTTAATTTGGAAATAATATTCCACGGAATCTTTATGATGATATGGGGGGCGATTTTGGGCTATCTGACAGCAAAATATATAAAAGAGCGATTAATTCATGATTAATTTAGTGGTATTTGCTGTAACGTTTTTGATTTGTGGCGCAACCTTTGTAGAAACAGAATCGGGAGTCAAACATGCTTAGTTTTATCAAATCGAGTCTGAAATATTTTATCGTCGGCATTTTAGCGCTTATTCCGGTCGTTATTGTCATGCAAGTCCTGGTGTTTTTGGAGACTATCCTAAGGGACTTTTTTATTTATGTTTACGGCTACTCCAACAATATCTTTTTGACTGTCCTGGCATTCACGCTGTCTTTTGTTGCCATTGCTTACACCGGTTATCGGGTCACCGTATCCGAAAAAATGTGGATGCTGCATCAGTTGGAATTATTGATTAACCGGATTCCAATGATCAGGACGATTTACCGGGTCAGTAAAAAACTGGTCAATCTGCTCGGCAGCCGGGAAAAAAGCGTCGCCAAAGAAATTGTTTTTATCGAATACCCCAAGGACGGCTTATGGGTGCCGGGCTATGTCACCAACAAGGTGGGCGAAATGCTGGTTGTCTATGTACCGACTTCGCCAAACCCAACGTCCGGATTTACCATTATTGTGCATCGCTCAAAGGTCGTAAAATCGAGCATGGATATTGAAGCCGTTACCAGTTTTATAGTCAGCGTCGGGGTGGATTTGGCTCAAAAAGAGGAGCTTGAGAAGCTTGCCGACTTGAACCGCGCTGGAACCGGCGACGCAGGATAGCGGGCAACACACTATCGTTTTATTGTAAGTAGAGGGGGTTTAATTATGAAAACGAAGAAACTTGTGCTCTTGGGCATCTTTGCCGCATTTATATGCTTTGCGGCTCCTGTTTCGGCTAATGATGTTCTGTTTACACCGATGGTGGAGATTGCCACAGCGAATCCTGGGGCTCCTTTAAGCGCCCTTCGGTGTAATGTCGTGAACGTATTCCATGCGCCCCGCAACGGAACCATTTCCATCATTAAAGCGGATGGCACACCCTTAGCCACAACATCATTTAATGCACTTCAGCCGAAAGGGGTGATAAGTGTTGTAGCAGATACATTCTCCAACTCGACACCCATCACACTTGCCTATTGCAAGATTACCGTCCATCGCAAAAAGGGATCGATCCGTGGTTCACTGAGCCGTACCGATGAGGGAGGTAATTCAGTCGTTGTTGTTGAAGCAAAATAACAGGCTTGCTTGGAGCTCTCATCGGCCATCGTAAAATGCTGACTGAGGAGTAATCCTATAAAATAGGCAACTCCACCATAATCTTAATCGCTCAAACAGATCCACACCCTAATTTAATGCTACTGAAATTACTGCCGCTGCTTTCTACGACGCTGTTTTATGGGTTGTATTACCTGATCAGCACCTTCAAATTCGATGTACAAATACTGACAGCATCGGTGCCTTACGATTACCTGCTGCAACTGGTTGTCGCTTACGTACTTTATGCCTTATCGAAGCGGGTATGGATTTTTCTGGTGATTCATGCCCTGTTGATGGGCTTGTTGTATGTGGGTAACGCGGTAAAAATATCATTTTTTGGCGGGCCGATTATGCCGGATGACGTTTTTGCCCTGCAATCGCTGCTTTTAATACTCGATGGCTGGCGGTTTTTTGCCGCCGCCATACCGCTGGCCGCGATTGCCAGCCTGTTGCTGTTCAATTTCAGCATGCGCCATTGGAGCGCCTATCTGGCCAGCTT
>Ga0208396_100741_pt1 | contig 8837 bp, 17 predicted proteins | sample LakWasMet64_LOW9_2_FD_183896 | JGI IMG/M metagenome (GOLD analysis project Ga0208396, IMG submission 183896) | Freshwater sediment methanotrophic microbial communities from Lake Washington under simulated oxygen tension - Sediment Metagenome... | ecosystem: Environmental > Aquatic > Freshwater >... | reverse complement strand
GCCCTTGCAGTGCGTCTAACTCTTGTTCAGTGAGTGCGAGATACATTGAGTACACGTCCTAATTTGATGATGTAGCAAGACTCTTTCGGCGCACCTTGAGCCATGACCCCATGACCTGTAAAAATGCCTTTACACTCAACCTCCATGACAGGTGAACCCTTACTGTAGCCGTTACGAAATTCAACGAGTTCAAAGTGATAGCCCATTTTTAGACGATTAGTCCAATAAGGCTTAATTTCTCTGTACTCTTCCGTTTTTTCACCTCGTAAAATGGCATCAAACCATTGACGGTGGAGTGTTAAATGCAACGTATTCATGATTAGTTAGGCTGCAAGTAATCTTTGTCTTTAATGGCCAGTAAAAACACATCGGCCACGGTCACACCATCAGCGGCATAACGCGTTATCTCGATATCACCGTCATCGTTGTCATCAATGTGGGTTATCACACCGTAAAGACCCTGCTTTTCACCACCGGCTAATCTGACACTGGAGCCAATATCAAAAACAATGGCATTACGTGGATCGGGTTCTGCATGAGTAAAGATTGACTGAATTGCTTGTTTTATTTTGTTCACTGCCTAACCTCCTAAAGTTTTCAAGAGGTAGCCAGCCAGCACGCCGATAGATCCACCAAATACAAGGCCGATATAAATACCGGTTTTGTATAGTTTCAATCTAAACGCTTCGTAACGTATCGTAGGGCTGTAGTACATTTGGCAACCTCCAAAGTTAAGGGAGGCGGGGAAACTTTGGAGTTAACCCCCGCCGCGTCTGTCTATGGTTTGGATGCCGATATCAGTACGCGATTGGATGTTACACAAATAGTATTTGCATATGCAATAGTCATTTGCTGATTGATAGTCAACCAAGTCTTGCATATACTCGTTGTTATATTCTTTTCGTATGGATGCCGAAATGAACACTACTATTGGGTTCTTAAATGCCGTTATCGCCAAGACTGGCGCACCTTCTGACTATGCTGTAGCTAAAACTTTGGGCATGACCACCCAAGCCATTAGTGTATGGCGTGTTGGAAAAGGTACTATGAGTAATGAAGTTGGCCTGAGAGTGGCGCAGATACCAGAGATTGACGAGATGGTAGTCTTAGCAGCACTACAAGCTGAACGTGCCAAATCTGATAAAGAAAAACGTGCATGGACTGCACTTTTTGAGAAACTTGGAGGTATAGCCGCCAGCGTTTTGATTGCAACGACTATTTTTAGCGCCCCCGCGCCAGTAAAGGCCTCTGAGCAAGTTACTTCGCATAACAATGTATATTATGTTAAATCACGTAGGCGTAAAAAGAAGCCGTTTAACCCGCTCAAAATGATGGTTGAACAGCTACTCGCAACCGCCTAATTAAAAGCCCGATTCTTGCATGTCAACATCGGGCATTTTTTCGCCCTTTTTAATAACTAAAAATAATATAGAAGGCGTTTGATATGAAAAGAAAGTCTATTAAAAAAGCTAAATCCTCAACAAAAAAACCAATCCTCGACCTGTTTGGTGATGTTCCTGTGACTTGGCCAGAGGTTTATTTATGGTGTGAGGTGATTACTCGCGGTAAGTATTCGCTGCAAAACAGGAACCTTGAAGCTTACATTCAGGGTTATGCCGTGATCGAGAAAATCAAAAAAGTGAAGCTGCAGCATTCAACCCTTGAGCAATATTTCGCCGTTAATGGCGAGTTTTTACCATTATCAGCCAACGATTCGTTGTACTAGGCACGTTTTAAACGCTTTACCTATACCAGCATATCAACCGACAACAAAAAACCCGCGCTAGGCGGGTTTTTCTATTATTACAGAATGAATTATTCAGCCTGATATTCAGGGCTTAAACCTTCTTTGTATTTATCCAGGCTATCTTCTGGAATGGTGGCGCGTAATTCGCCGTTAATCCAGTGTTCAATTTGGCCGTTTGCATTTTTAACAAAAATACTTTTCATGAGTGTCTAACCTTTCGTCTAGTTTGGTGATTTTTTCTTCTACTTTATCAATGAGCTTGAAGGCGATCTCGATATCGCGTCTCATCCATTTCATGTGAACGTGAAGCGCTCCCCATGCACCTGCAAATGATGCAAGCCCGGTGACTACTGCGATACCGACCTCCAATTTACTGCTGACCTTCAGGCAGCACAACGCCCATCACTGCTGTAACCGCTGCGCCTACTTTGGCGATAATTGGCAGAACGGCAACAGGCACGCCGAAAGCTGCGGCCAATAAGCCAATACTTGCCCAAGTGCTTGGCTCACGTAAACGGCCAATAAGATATTTTTTCATGTGATTACCTTTCGTTATGTAAAAAAGTGATTAACTTAAGCCAATGTCGCTAAGAATCTGTGCGAAATAATTACGGGTTTCTGCCGGTGCTTTGGCTAGGCCTTTACGTGCAACATTGCCCTGCCCCCAGTTATACGCGGCCACGGCTTCTTTCCAGTTACCAAACTTGTTATATAACTGTTTGAGATAGCGTGCCGATGCGTAGATAGAATCGATAGGATCAAGCGGTTCAATGCCGAAGTCTTTAGCCGTTGCCGGCATAAATTGCATTAGGCCGATAGCGCCTACTGGTGACTTGGCTTTTGGGTTGTAGCGTGACTCCTGATAGGCCACGCGAGAAAGCAAGCCATCCGGCAGGCCATGCACTGCGGATGCGGCTTTGAAGTCTTTTTCATACTTTTGGCCGTTAGGCGGTGTGATCCATTTACTCATTTGTTTTTCATACTCCATCGCGCTTGCCGTTGCAGAAAATGGCCCGGTGTCTCCTGTGGACGCTGCACCGGATCCGCTTTGACCCTGTGTTTCAGAAAGCGATGATTCAGCGCCTGAAAGCCCTGTGTTACTAGACCGTTGGCGAAGGGCGTACCAGACCGCAAGCGCCCCGCCCGAAAGAAAGATAAATCCGATGATGGTTTTGGCATGGTTCATGATTTCCTATTTAAGTGTGTATAAAACATTTCTCAATGCGGTGGTTTCGTTATTTGAACTAATGAAATACAAACCCTTTCCAGCAGGAATTAAAATAGGTTTTCTTAAAGAAGCTAAACCATAATTAATACTCGTACCTACACCATAAGTATCAGTTGACAAAATGACATCGCCATCTATATTTGATCCTGGAGCAGAGGCTTTTGCGACATAACTAGCAAAAGCTGCTACTCCTGCTGTATAACTTGCAAAATTTGCAGAATGGATAATTGCCCCATTTACGTTTGCACCTGGCGAAAATACTGTGTCAGGTGTATTAGCCGCTTGGCTCGTGCTGGACTTATAAGAACTACCATAACTCATTGGATCTTCAAGCGTGGCCACTGTCCCAGTCACATTCAATGTGCCAGTTAAAGCCGGGATAACTCGCTCACCAGTTGAATACATAATGCGCACTTTTTTACCTGGCTGCGCAGCCCATGAGCATTTGAGTTTTTTAAATAACGCATTTAACGCAAAACCTTGGCGGCCAGTAAATGGCGCCATCGGTGCTGCGTGATCGTTATTCAGTTCAAAGGTAATAATGCCGTCATAGCCGCTGGCCGTATCGAAATAGAGAAAGTCACCGGCGATTTCAACCGGTATATTTACACCGGCATTAGTCAAGTCAATGTCAAAGTATTGAAATGGCGTTGCAATTTGTGTGCGTGCACGGTCAAAATCCGCACCATGCTCATAGCCGTTATAAACTGGAGGTTGATTACGATTCATTGAATGAGCCTTTTACAAAAAGCACTGTGCCAATGACTACACTGGCAACAATGGCGGTTTTTACCCAGAATGGGACATTAGGAAAGGCAAACGAAGCGCCGCCTGTATCTTTTATCGTGTCATTAAAAATGGTTTTTTGCGGAATAGGATCACCGGTTTTGACGATGCTGTAATCAGCGTCTGGCACTTTTAGAAAATCGTCAAACATTGAGCCAGGCAAACTTATGCCTTTGCTACTATTACCGGAAAGCACTTTAGCGGTTTTATTAACACCTCTGGCCGCCTGCACAAATGCACCAACCGGCCCTAATGCTTGAGGCGGCATTAAATCTAATACACCAATCGTATTGAGTTTGTCTTTAGCCCAATTAGTAGCCGTTGTATACCAAGGCACATCCGCATATTCTGCATTAGTATCAGCCATTTAGCCGCCCTTCTTGAAGTATTGCATTGCGGCAATACCTACACCTGCAACCGTCAGCCAAAGCACATAGTTAGGGCCGCTATTTTGGCCAGTTATACGCGCATTCAGGTTGGCAATTGCTTGGCCGATATTGTCAGCATTAAGCGAGCTAATACCGTCATAACCTTGCTGTGCTTGCTTGATAGCGTTCTGCGCTTGTAACTTGGCAATCACTACACCAGCATCTGAAACAGTTTTTTGTATCTTGATCTGATTAGTAGCGTTGGTAAGTTCTGCATTTTTTAGCTTTAGATCGAGGTCACGCGATTGCCAGCCAAATTTAGCGTCTGCAATCTTTCCGGCCACATTGGAGATCGATGTTGTCGCAGTACTTAAAAAGTCTGCCACACCACCTAAATCAAAACCGCTCATTTTTTACCACCTTTCAAAACCATATACCCTATTAACGCTACCGCTACAAACGGAACCAAACCTGCATTTCGAGGTTTGTCAGTGATAGGGCCAAGGCTTTCAGTTGTTTCATTGCTTGCCATCGGCACATTGATTGCTAAGTCTTGCGGCGTTTGGCTTGAATCCACCGTAAACCCAGTTGGTATTACGTCATTTACACCAATCCGCTGCTTGGCACCTGTTACCGTGTTGATTGCTTCTACGGTTTTAATCACGTTTGTCGCTGTGTTAAAAAGGCTGCTAGCGGAAGGCAAAAAACTAGCACTAGAGGCAAGCGCAGAATTGAATGCACTGCTGCTGATCTGTACGCCAGTCCCTATTGCACCACCGGCCAGATTAACCCCAGTGCCACCAACATAAGTGCCTAGATTAATCCCCGGCGCCACGTTGGTAGAACCGGGTAAAAATCCACCTGCTATGGATGCACCGGCATACGATAGACCTGCGCCTAAAACAGCCCCTTTAATGCCCCCACCGCTAACCACTCCGCCAACAGCGCCACCTACTGCCGCCCCTACTGGGCCACCTACAGCAGCGCCTATAATCGGGGCTGCAACCTTAGCGACACTTTTGACGGTTTTGGTGATGCGCTTAACGGCTTTCTTTAATGAAAAGCCCATTGCGCCGCCCTACTATCGGATCAATTCGATAGTCTCTACCGTGATTTTGACGTTTGCGCCGCCTGTCACGTCCAGGATCAACTTAGCTTCGCTGGCGTTGGTCAAATCCCAACCTTCAGACGCTTGCACTGTGTAGCCACCTTCAGCCATCAAATCAACCACTACGATGCCGGTAGGCAATGTAGTTACGCCATAGTCCATTTTGTTTTGGGCACGTGCGTCAAGATAAGGCAGGTTGTAACGTACATCTACGCCACTGGCCAATTGAATATTGTTAATTACTGTGTCAGACGGCTCGCCTGCTGTGCCGGAACCTTCTGCACGGATGATTACACCGCGTAAGATGTTACCTACTGGCAGAATCACTTGCGCATTGGCGTTTGATGCTACAAACGCAACGTCTTGATAGGCACGTTTTACCAAGTAAAGCGGTTTTGTGAGTTCACCTTTTTCGTCAGGCAGCTCAATCATTTCAGAGGTGAACACGTCAACATAGACGTTACTCAAGTTACCGGCACCAGTGCCAGGTGTGAAAGCATCAACCACCGCACCGAAGGTGAAGCGTAGTTGCAATAAGCTCATGCCCATTGTGCGTAAGTTACTGTCTTTAGAGCGGATGCCGTCCATTAATGCCTGGTCAAGTGAGCCGGTTGCCTCGATTGCGTAAGCTGCAACAGCTACGCCGCTTGGAGGTGTTAGGCTGCCTAATTGGCCGCGGCGATGCACGTTACCGCGATTCAACATAACCAACGGAATTGATGCAATGGTGTTTTTACCATCAGCTACCAGCTCGATACGTTTTACTAATTGGCAAGGGGATTCTGCACGAACTGCACCAGAGAAAATCGTGGTGACGTTCAATGTACCGTACAGACGGAAATTTAAGGTTTCAATGTCGTAACCACGCGGTACGTCAATTGAAACTTGGCCGTTCTCTGTGACCGGCACTTGAGAAATACGGCGTTTAATACGATATTGACCAGCCATGATGTTTAATCCTTGTAGAGTTTAGAGTGTTTTAAACCGGGTGGATTAAACCCATTGATTGATGACTGGTAATTTTTTAGCAACTGCAACAGCTACTACTGCTACCAATGCAATTTTAATGTAGTGATTCATTTTGAATGCTCCTAATGTTGGGTTCGTTATCGGTTCGTTAACCGGACGATGCAACATTGAAGCAATCAAAACTAAGTGAGAAGGTATCGTTACATTACGTAACGAGAGGCGGGATTAAAAATAATTTTAAAAAGTTAGTTTTATGGTACTTGTACCCTCGTAATCGCTCACTCGTACAAAGTTCAACAGCTCTAAATCATTTAACATAAACTGATCGACCTGCATTGCCATTGCGCAAGCTTTACGATCCTGCGGATATTTAAGCGAACCAACAATAATTTCGGTGCAGTTGCCTAGAAAGTCTTTATCGACCATTGTCGGACGCTGGCTTGTACCGATCAACACAATTCCCTTTTTACGGCCACGTGTTGAAAGCATGGCCCATGCCTCTGGTGAGTGTGATGCACTGGTGACAAAACGCAACTCTTCGACCAGGCAATGCAGATTACCGACTGCAAAAACCAGTTTGCAAAAGTATGTAAATTCAGCTTGGCGCTTTTTAGCATTCATGGACGGCCAATAAACCACTTTAAATTTTTTATTAGCCATTTCTTTAGCCAATTCAGCAATGGTGCGCACTACCTTGCAGCCTAATTTGCTGTAATTGTCTAAATCTTCATCAGGTGACCAAATCGCCAGCCTTTGCGGTTTGGTTTTAGCAAAGCGGCGTTTAATGATGGTAGATTTACCGGCGCCACTTTGCGCCATGATGGCCGTACATTGTGCGAGGTTAGCTACACTCATATTTTGGTATGCAATGAATCTGGTGCCGTAGCTTCAACAATCGGCTGCATAACCGTTGCCGCTGGTTTTTCCTCTACTTGCTGCTCTGCCCTAGCGTTATCGGTTTTGATAGCGACTACGGTTTTGCTGGCCAATGGCACGACTAGCATCAGAAACATGATTTCATCGCCCCACTTGCCCATAAAGTCACCCACGGTCAGGCCGTATTTTTCCATAAGCTTGGCGCTGCGGGCTGAGAGCTTCTCTCTGACATCTGGCGTATACACACCGACAAGGGACGGATAGAGTGGCGTAAGTGAGTCATACGCAAATTCCACCAGGTCTGTCGCCTCTGCATGATAGTCAGTTGCTTGCGTAGCGACTTGGCCGGAACCCTCAACCGCACCGGCTTGTTTGTCTTGCAAAGCTGGATCGTTACCAGCTTCAGCGACGATGGCAGAAACATCAGTTTGCGCCTCATGGTTGTTTACCTCGTTATTTTCCATTCATAAAGTCCTCAAATGTTTGTTTAGCAGGTGTCTTAACTGGCGGCGGTGCCTTTGTTTCAGGTTCTAAGATTTCAGCCGGCTCAACATTGCCAGTCACTTCACGCATATTGTTGCGAATGCGGTCACTGCCGTCTTTGCTACGTGGAAAATGCTGGCTCTGGCACTTAGGATGCGGACACCACACCATAACCAGCGCCCGAGATTGAAACGTCCTTTTAGTTTCTTTTACTTCTGCGTCCTCATAGCCGCAATGTGGGCATTTCAAATAGCCGATAACGTCTTTAGCCATGCTGTGGTTCCTCCGTTTTTTCGTATGCACCGGCGTGGATTGCCAGCGTGTCGATTACTCGTAATTGCAATTGGGCTAAATCAGCTACAGATTGCGGGACGAATGGACTTTTGATTGCATGTTGAACTGCATCACGTAAATCAATAATGTCTTTACGAAGCTGGCCGCGTTGGTCGTTTGTTAATGTCATAAATTCCCTTTTAGATCTACCCTAGCCAAAATTGACTATGCGGTACCTTTTTTCAAATAATCAGTTAGTTTCGTTACCCGTGCCGGTTTGGTTTGTTTATTGCTGACTGGCTTCGGTTGGCTGGCTGCAATAGCTTCTTGCTTGCGCTGCTCTCTCGCTGCCTTCACTTTGGAGGCGTAGTTTGGGACGAATGCACCTGCTTTGCATCGCTCAACAATGCCGTACAGCAATGCCAAAGGCGTGCTTTGCACTTTGCCGCGTTCAAGGTAGCCATGCATTTCGTCTACAAGCTCCTGCTGCTGTTCAGGTTCAAAGCCTTTAACGAGGTTACGCATGGCCTCTGTGGTGGTTTTATCCAGCCTTTTAGAGAAAATTAAATTATGACTACTACTACTTTGCGGCTGCTCTTGATTGGAACTAGGTAAGTTATTTGTAGTAGTAGGTTGATAATTAATATAGTGACTAGTGAGGTGTGTCGGCTTTTTCGTTTTTAGCGTGTCGGCTTTTTTGGCAACCTCTTTGCCAGTGCTTGAATCCAAGCCTTTTTTCGTGTCGGCTTTGGGTATCGCACCCCTGTCGGCTTTTTTCTGGACGTAATTTTGCGTGTCAGCTAAAGGCAACAAAAAAACAAGCGTATCTTGCCTATGTTTTCTCAATAAACTGTACTTAACCAATTGATCCAACATACGCCTAATGGCTTGTTTTGATGGGTTTACGGTCTTAACACCAGCCCTTGGCTCAATATAAAGCGCCTCACTCATACCTTGGTATGAAATAAGGCGTTTATTGCCCACAATGCCGGTGTCATA
>Ga0208396_100714_pt1 | contig 9104 bp, 6 predicted proteins | sample LakWasMet64_LOW9_2_FD_183896 | JGI IMG/M metagenome (GOLD analysis project Ga0208396, IMG submission 183896) | Freshwater sediment methanotrophic microbial communities from Lake Washington under simulated oxygen tension - Sediment Metagenome... | ecosystem: Environmental > Aquatic > Freshwater >... | reverse complement strand
CGAAGACTACCACCGTGGGTAGTTAACTCTTCAACATCCCATACACGCAGACCTGCTCTAGCAAATATACGACTCACACTATGTAATGATAGATAAGAAAAATGCTCATGGTATACCGTGTCAAACTGAGCCTGTTCAATTAATCGCATTAAATGCGGGAATTCCAGAGTAATGACACCATTAGGCTTGAGCACTGATTTCAACCCATTAGTAAAGTCATTAATATCAGGGACATGGGCATATACATTATTACCGATGATTAAATCAGCCTGCTTACCCTCAGCGGCCAACTGCTTTGCCAGTGCATTACCGAAAAACTCACGCAACACAGGTATACCTAAATTTTCTGCAGCATCTGCAGTACCTTTTGTGGGTTCAATACCCAGACATGGAATCCTCGGCGGTAAAAAATTACGTAGCAAATAACCATCGTTCGAAGCAACCTCAATAACAAAACTTTGTTCATTTAACCCAAAGCGTTCGGTAATTTGAGTTGTATAACGGGCAGCATGTTCAAGCCAGCTACTTGATGTAGATGAATAATAAGCATAATCATAACGAAACAAGTCATCAGCCTGAGTGTAATCTTCAGTCTGCACTAGCCAGCATTCATCACAAACAAATAACTTAAGCGGAAAATATGTCTCAGGTTGTTTGAGTTCTTCTACGGTAAGATAAGCGTTTGAAGGTGGTGCAAAACCAAGGTCAAGAAATACATGCTGCAGTGGTGTGTTGCAATGACGGCAGTTCATACGGTAAGTCCTATAAAATCGAGGGTGATTGGTTGGCGGTGTTGGTCAGCTACAGAAATATCAGTTACGGGGAGAGGCCAGGCTATCGACAGGCGTGGATCATTGTATGCTAATCCACCTTCTGCAGTTGGCGTATAAAACGCCGTATGTAAATAGAGCATCTCACTGTTCTCTTCCAGAACCTGAAATCCATGCGCACATCCTTCAGGCACTACCAACATACGTCCGTTATCTGGTGTAAGTTCTTCGGCATACCACTGAAGAAATGTTGGGGATCCCTGCCGTAAGTCAACGGCCACATCCCATACTCGCCCTCTAATACAACGAATTAACTTCATTTCAGCATGGGGTGGCCGCTGATAGTGCATTCCGCGAATTGCGCCACATGCATGCGTACGCGATTGATTAACTTGAACAATGCGGCGATTACCAGTTACTTCAGCAAGTTCTTGCTCACAATAAAGTCTAGAAAAAGCACCTCGTGAATCTACAATTGAAGTAGATTCAACAACAAATACCTGGCTTAATGGGGTGTGAAGGATTTTCATATATGAATTCAATGCGAAATATTGGCTAACTTCTGAAAACTTGGACTATGTGCCATTAATTCATCATAGCTACCTTGCCCCACAACCTTGCCATTGCTAAGTTCAACAATTATATCGCAATGCCTAACCGTAGTTAATCGATGAGCGATGAGGATTATTGTAAGATTGCGGTCAAGCCCATCAATTGCATCCATAACTGACTGTTCAGTCGCATTATCCAAGGCACTAGTAGCTTCATCAAAAACGAGAACACTAGCCCGCTTATAAAGTGCTCGTGCTATGCCAATGCGTTGACGCTGTCCTCCTGACAAACGGATACCTCTTTCACCAACATATGCGCCATAACCCTCCGTTCTACTTTCGATAAAGTCAGCAATCTGAGCCTGACGAGCAGCTTGCATAACACGCCCCATATCTATTTCCACCTTAGGGATACCGAAGGCAATATTTTCCGCAAATGATGCATCAGTTAAATAAATGTTTTGTGGAACATGAGCAATGGTTCTCTGCCAAGCTCTAAGATAGGCACCTACAATCGATTTTCCATCTACAAGCAAAGCGCCTTCGGTAGGTGGCAACAAGCCCATGAGCAAATCAAGTGTTGTGCTTTTCCCACTACCAGTGCTACCCACAAAACCTACACGCGTCCCCTTATGAATAGTTAGATTCAACGCATCCAACACCCAAGGTGTATCAGCAGAATAGCGGAAATGAACCTCTTTAAAGCATATACTGCTCTTGAATTCCAGCGGACTAGGTTCAGATTGGTTTGCTTCAGGAGGCATTGGCTGATCCAGTAACGCAAGCGTTTCAGCAAGAGATGCATGGCAACTCATAATTGTTACCCAAGCAGCGTAACTCTGCTGCAATGCAGGAAGTAAGCGCTGTGCCCCCAATGCCAACGCACCTAGTACAGGAAGAGCTGTAGCTACACCGCCTTCCTGCTGGCTAAGCACATAGGCAAGCACTGAAATCAATACGATGCCTAAAGCTTCCATAGCATACCGTGGACTAGCATTGATGAACTGGCTATTACCTTGGGCACGGCGCAGCGGGTGGTCTGCCTGACGATAAATCTCACAGTACATTGCCTGTGCGCCGTCCAGCAGTACATCACGGATACCACCTAGCCCCTCTTGCAGCGCCTTCACCATCTGCGTTTGCTCTTTCGCGACGCGTTCACTGTTCAATTTTAAGCGGCGGCGCACCACCAGAGCTATCAATGCATAACTACTGCCAAAACCCAATGCGGCAACGCAAGCTGCCATGGGATCAATTGCAATCAGTACAATCATGATAGCAATGAGTAAAACCAGTGAACTAATTAGGGTAAGTATAGGCTGCAACACACCAAAAGCCACGCCATTTACCTTATAAGTGATGCCAGCAATTACCTCGCTGCTATTGCGTTCGAGGTGTACCTGATAGGGTTGATACAGTGTGCGGCGATACAGCTCTATACTCAAGTCTGATCCACTAGCAAGCCCCAAACGCATACCGGCCCATAAAAGAAGCATACGTAATATTCCTGCAATAAGTGCAGCAGCAGCAAAGACTATAGTAATCGGAAGAACCAACTCCATGGCAGAGGTAATTCCAAAATTCTGCGCAACACTAGTCACTAGCGGGTAAGAAAAAACACGCTCAGGCGCACTCAGTACTGCCAAAAATGGCAGTACTGCACCCAAGCTTACAACCTCCATGAATGCCGTAACCAACATTAAGCCTAACAGAGCGACAAACTGGCGGCGTCTACGCTTGCTCAAGTGCAGCCATAAACGCTGCAGATCATTACGAAGCTCCTTGTTCGGTGTCATCTAGCTAACAATCTATTACAGTGAATAGCATCAACACACGCCAAAGGAATGACGAAATAGAGCCTAATGCAAGACTTAATTGAGAGCTGGTGTGGCTTTAGCAAGCCAACTGATGTTTTGTATGTAGCAGTAAAAATAGTAATCAACTGTAACCCGCCTGTAATGTTTGTAGTTTTAGCATTGCGGAAGCTTCTAGCAAAATGCCTTCTAAAGAATTATATGAAGGTTGATATCCAAAATCTGCGGCACGTGTATTAAGTGAGTAGTAATGGGACTTACTACCTGTAGCATTTATGCTATCGCATGCTGCTGTCATTTCAAACTGCAAGTCAAGCTTCTCTTGCATTTCAGACAGAAGTGTAAATTTATCTACAGGGTTCAAACTATAACAATCAAGTGCAGCATTAACCGGAGGTGTTATAAGTAATGTACTGACTAATTTATAAAAATCTGTTGGATGTAGAAAATCTCGCACAATATTCTCTGCAGATGTCTGCAGTACCGCTTTGTCGCGAATGGCACGCAAAATATCCGTAATCAAAAAGCGTGCTGAGATATCCTGAGTACGACTAAAATAATTAAATACTCTTATATCAAAAATTGAAAACTCTGGATGTGCACGATGCCTACACTCGGCATATAACTTAGAAACACCGTACCATTCTTGAGGTGACAAATTGTTTATTGCAACAACTGCCGGCGTATCTCTATTAGCTGGTTCATTAAAACTAGTACCATATACGGCACCACTACTTAAAAATAAGTAACGGCAAGTTGGGTGCGACTGTAGATAATTCAATACTAAATCATCAAAATGCAATGTAACATCAAAGATAGAATTACCCATGACTACTGCCTGAGCTGGGTTGCCAACACCTACAAAATTAATGACAGCATCAAACTCCTGCTCACCAAATACAGTAAAGTCATTAACTAGATAACGTTCTGGCAGATTTATAGTCTTTAGCCACGTTGCAACTTCTTCAGGGCGACGCGCAAACAAGTGTAATTGCTTATCTTTCTCAGCAGAAAATGAAACTATTAAATCTCTGGCAATTTGGCTAGTCGCCCCTAAAATGGCAATTCTCATCATATAAATCGCGACTAATTGTTCAGTTTAGGAAACTGCTCATCCAGTTTTGATCCAAAGGCTAAACGTGGACGACATTCAGTTGCATCATTCATCATAATTTCGATGAGTAACGGGCCTTGATGACTAGGGATTAAACTTAAAACTTCATCAATTTCTAAGTTATTAGTAACACAGTGCGCTTCAATTCCATAGGCCCGCGCAATATTGGTAAATGAGGGGCTGCTATAACCTTTCTTTGTAGATTGATCTCGTCCATCAAAATACATATCCTGGAAATTTTTAACCATACCTAATACTGCGTTATTCATGACGATAATGGTCATATCCAACCCTAAGCGATTTAGCGTATCTAATTCTTGAATATTAATTTGCAGGCTACCGTCACCAGTAATTACAACCACTTTGTTTTGAGATTGGATAGCCACTCCCAATGCTGTTGGCAAGGCAAACCCCATTGCCCCCATGCCGCCGCTGTAATGAACTGCCTGATTATGAGATATACGTAGGCTTTGTGCAGCCCACATCTGGTGATTACCAACGTCACACACATAATCAACGGGTATATTGGCTAGGCCATTATTAAGTTTTTTAAACAAATCGCTTGGACTAATCTCCCAGTCCTCATATTCATTGTGCAGTGAACGGTCACGTTTTTTTGAAAGTTCAACTAACCAGTTCTTATCTAAATTTAGAAATATATCTGTTTGAAGTGGGAATGCTCTGAAGAAACTTTCTGCCGTTGCGCAAATACTCAAATCAGCTTGAACTCGATTATTCAATTGATTTTCATCAATATCAACCTGAACAACACGAGCTTGGCGAGCAAAATCGTTTATATCTGCACCAGTTTGCCGAACATCAAGACGCGCCCCAACAACAATTAACAAGTCGCAATTTTGAACTGCCCAATTGGCCTCACGATTGCCATAACTACCGATCATATTAAAATAAGCATTACGTACAATCACCCGTTCATGACCCATAAGTGTGGATACATAAGGTATACCAAGGGCATCAGCGGCGGTTAACCATGAGTCCATTGCATCCGCCCAACGTGCGCCACCTCCAATACAAATCAATGGCCTACGTGCTTCTTTACATAAATATCTTAATTGGGTTAAATCACTAAAACTCAACTCCGGGTGAGAGCCAATAGCCAATGGTGTGGTCAACCATTGTTGAAGCTCAGCATCTTGGACATCAGCCCGCTGAATATCATTAGGAATATCTAAAAGCACAGGGCCTTGCCGCCCGCTTAGTGCTAACGATAAGGCTTTATGTAATTCAGGTAATAAATCATCTACATGATTTATTCTTACTGCATATTTAGTTAGAGATCGTGCAACTTCAACAATATCAAGCTCCTGAAAGCCTTGTTGCCTTATAGCACGGTTACCTTTGAGTTCACGTGTATTGACCTGACCTGTGATGAATAAACAAGGTACTGAATCAAACCAACAACTACCAATGCCTGTAATCAAGTTTGTAGCGCCTGGGCCGCTGGTTCCCATTGCAACTGCTACGGTTTTACCCCGCGCGTGTCTAGCTACACCTTCTGCAGCAAAGGCTGCAGATTGCTCATGATGCATTGAGACAATATTAAATTGTCCTGACTCAGCTAAGCTATCTAGTAGATGCGTAATCATCCCACCCACAAGTTCAAAACAAGTTTGAACCTGATGAGTTATCAGAAATTTGGCAAGTGCGTCAGAAGCTTTCAATCCCTATCCTATTGCACTAAAGGCTTAGAAATTTACGCCAAAGAATGCTTCAATCTTATCTGCAATAAAACTCAGCTTTTCTTCATCAAGTCCTGGATATACACCTACCCAGAAACTGTTGTTCATCACCAAGTCAGTATTGGTAAGTTCTCCGCTAATTCTAAAATTGCGACCCAACATATAAGGCTGTCTAGTCAAATTACCAGCAAATAGCAAACGGGTGCCGATTTTATTCTGATTAAGATAATTTATTAGATCAACGCGGCGTACATCTGATTCTGGGCGAATGGTCATTAAAAAACCAAACCATGAAGGATCGCTGTTAGGAGTGGCCTCTGGAAGAATCAAAAACTCTGCACATGAAGATAAGCGGTTTCTTAAATATGAAAAATTATCCTTACGCGCCAGCACAAAACTATCGAGCTTATCCATCTGCGCAAGCCCACATGCAGCTTGCATATCAGTAATCTTTAAGTTGTACCCCAAATGTGAATATGTATATTTATGATCATATCCTTCTGGCAGATTACCAAGCTTCCAACAAAAACGTTTGCCGCAAGTGTTGTCTTTGCCTGGAGGACAATAACAGTCACGCCCCCAATCACGGAAAGATTCCGCAATTTGCTTAAGTTCGTGATTGTTAGTAAAGACTGCACCACCCTCACCCATAGTAATGTGATGTGCAGGGTAGAAACTGAGCGTACCAATGTCGCCAAATGTACCAGTGAGCTGCCCATCATAGCGAGAACCCAATGCATCACAATTATCTTCAACCAGCCATAGGTTGTGCTTCTGGCAAATTTCTTTGACCACTTTGATATTGAATGGATTACCTAAAGAGTGCGCCAACATGATTGCTTTCGTCTTTGGGCTGATAGCTGCCTCAATCTTGCTGACGTCAATATTATGTGAGGCGAGCTCAATATCTACAAATACAGGCACTGCGCCGTACTGCAAAATAGGATTCACAGTGGTAGGGAACCCAGCGGCGACACCAATTACTTCATCACCAGGCTTAATTGCTCGATCGCCCAACTTAGGTGAAGTTAGTGCGGTAAATGCCAGTAAATTGGCGGATGAACCCGAGTTAGTTGTAATTAAAAATTTAACGCCGAGATAATCCGCCAAACGCTTCTCAAATGCGTCGTTAAAGCGTCCTGTAGTTAACCAACCATCCAGAGACGCTTCAACCATATTTTTAAGCTCAGCTGCATCCAAAACTTTGCCAGAAGGAGGCACTACAGTTGCTCCTGGCTCAAAAACCTTAGGCGCATATTGAATTGCCGCATATTCGTCAACGAGTTGAGCGATTTGTTGGCGAATTTGTTGAGACTTATCCAAAGTGATATTCCTTATCTTCTAATAATTACAAATATTTTTAGTGCTATACCACTAATTAATTAATGTAGTTTCGTATTGCTTGATTTGGTGCAAACAAATTTCCCGCATATTAGCTCCTGCTAGATGCGCCTTATGCCAAATACAAATATTATCTATGGCCTCAGCTAAAGACCATCTGGGTTGCCAATGCAGGCGTGATTTTGCTTTTGAGCAATCTAATTTCAAATAATGCGCTTCATGAGGATGGTCACCGCCATCTAGTTTCCAACTGGCACCATCCCCCCATGTGTTAATCAAGTTATCTAATATCCACTGTACGGGCTTAGCATCATCATCACTTGGCCCAAAGTTCCAACCCTCAGCAAAGCCTGCACCCTCTTCATAGAGTTTTTGTGCCAACAACAAATAACCAGAGAGCGGCTCTAGTACATGCTGCCACGGACGAATACTATGTGGATTACGAATACTAACAGACTGACCGTTTGTAATAGCTCGCATCATATCCGGGATAAGGCGATCCTCAGCCCAATCGCCACCGCCAATAACATTGCCAGCCCGACCTGAACCAATGGCAACGCCATGGGTTTGGTATTGTTCAGGATGAAAGTATGAATTGCGGTAGGCTGCGGTCACCAGTTCAGCACAGCCCTTACTGTTGCTGTAAGGGTCATACCCACCCATAGCTTCGTTCTCGCGGTAACCCCAATCCCACTCACGGTTCTCATAACACTTATCGCTGGTGACATTTACCACTGCTTTAACGCTTTTTGTATGACGTACCGCTTCGAGAAGATTGACAGTTCCCATCACATTGGTCGAGTAGGTTTCGACGGGTTCGAGATAAGAGTAGCGCACCAGAGGCTGTGCCGCCATGTGGATAACGATTTCTGGTTGATGTTCAGCGAATACTGCATGCAGATGTGCAAGATCGCGAATGTCCCCAATGATGCTAGTCATCCCCTTGCCAACTTCAGCCACATCAAACAAGCTAGGGTTAGTAGGCGGAGTAAGTGCGTAACCCACAACCTGAGTACCCATAGATTGTAGCCAAAGCGATAACCAGCTACCTTTAAAGCCTGTATGGCCTGTTAACAGAACGCGCTTGCCACTCCAAAAAGTTTGATTCATGACCAAACCTTCCACGGTGCCTTGCCTGATTGCCATAACTCTTCCAGGAGTTGTTTGTCACGTAATGTATCCATCGGTTGCCAGAAACCATGATGCTGATAAGCAGCCAAGTTACCTTCTTTTGCCAAACATTCTAATGGCTCACGCTCCCATGTAGTTTCATCATCAACAATATAATCAATAACTTTAGGAGACAATACAAAAAAACCACCATTGATCATCGCCCCATCACCTTTAGGTTTTTCCGTAAAGCTATTGACCATGCTACCTGCCATATCCAATGCCCCAAAACGTCCAGGCGGAATAGTGGCTGTCAAGGTAGCCTTAACTTTCTGAGCTTTATGAAAGGCTATCAATTCCGTGATATTAACATCACCTACACCATCACCGTAGGTAAAACAAAAAGCCTCTTCATCTTTCACATACTCAGCAACCCTTTTTAAGCGGCCACCTGTCAGAGTGTTTTCGCCAGTATCAACTAATGTTACTTTCCAAGGATCTGCATATTGCTGATGGACTTCCATCTTATTATTAGCCATATCAAAAGTCACATCAGACATGTGCAGGAAGTAATTGGCAAAATACTCTTTGATTACATACCCTTTATAACCACAACAAATTATAAAATCATTCACACCATGAGCAGAGTACTGTTTCATAATATGCCATAAAATCGGCTTTCCGCCGATCTCTACCATAGGTTT
>Ga0208396_100711_pt1 | contig 9125 bp, 10 predicted proteins | sample LakWasMet64_LOW9_2_FD_183896 | JGI IMG/M metagenome (GOLD analysis project Ga0208396, IMG submission 183896) | Freshwater sediment methanotrophic microbial communities from Lake Washington under simulated oxygen tension - Sediment Metagenome... | ecosystem: Environmental > Aquatic > Freshwater >... | reverse complement strand
ATCGTTGCTGTAAAAAAGGCCCCAGTCTATTAACTGGCCTTAGGTCTGTCAACGCTTTATCAACTAATAGCTGTGATTAAAAGTACCGTGCGTGTTACTGCATGTAGGGCGTGCCGCGCGCGCCATAAGACGTTAGATTTAGACGGAGCAGGCGCGCACGGCACGCCCGACTCGGGAGACAACGCTTTATCGAGTAATTGCCTTAATCGCGTCCGCCAGCAGAGCGTCGAGCTTGATGCAGGAGCTCGGATGATCGATGCTGTCGGTGCTCCAGATGGTTTTGATGCCGGATTTAAGGATGTGGGCGTAAGCATCGCCGCAAAACAGGGCGTGGGTGACGACCGCGTAAATGTCCTTGCTGCCTGCGGCTTGCAGCAGCCCGGCCGCTTTAGCCAGCGTCCTGCCAGTGCTGGCCATGTCATCGATGATGATCACCGGTTTGTTTCGGTAATCGCCATCCGGCAAGCTCATTTCAACCTGTTTGTCGCCAATCCGTTGTTTTTTGGCAATGGCGTAATCGAAACCGATATTTTCGGCGATAGCGGCAACCCATTGTTTCGATTCGCTGTCCGGTCCCAACAGTAGCGCATGGTTGAATTGTAGTTTCAGAAAAGTTCCGATTTCATCGGCGGCGGTCAGGCTGATCGCGTTTTTAATAGGAATCGCCTGGGTCAATGCCGAGATACGGTGCAAATGCGGGTCTACGGTGAGCACATCGTCAAACAGGTCGGCAAGCAGTTTGCCGACGATACGCTGGCTGACCGCCTCGCCGGGCTGGTTGGCGATGTCCTGGCGCATATAGCTTAAATAAGGCGCGACCAGCGTAAGCCGTTTAGCGCCTAACTCCCGCGCGGTGGTGGCGCACAGCAACAGTTCGATCAATTTGTCGTTGGGTTGATTAAGGCTGCGGCAGACAATAACGTGTTCCGGCAATGACGGCGGCAGGCGAATCAAGCTTTCGCCGTCGGGAAAATGATGCAGGACGACCTCCGCCAGCGGTGCGTCAATCCGGGACGCCAGGCGTTGTGCCTGGCTTAAGTAGTCGGGGAAGGCGAGTATTATCATGGGTTGGAATTGTTCCTAATCAAAATCTGATGTTCCGCAATGCCTAAGCAATTTTCACCACGAAGACACGAAGGACACGAGGAAATAAAACTTCGAGTCCTTCGTGTCTTCGTGGTGTTTTTTATGTGGCTTGCGTAACATCAGTTAAAAGGCAATCAGCGACTTGATAATCTGTTCTTCGTTGCCTATCGTGTAGCCATTATTTTGTGCGGCTAAATCCTGAGCGAATTTAAAATCGGCGGGGAATTCGGCATAGATGCGGTATAAGATTTCACCCGCCTTTACCGGATTGCCCAGCTTCTTTAACAAATCGACGCCCGCTTTTTTCATCATCGGCGCACCGGCAAGCCGGGCGATTCTGGCCATTTGAAAGTTGTCGATACTCGTGACTACGCCGTCGCAGCAGGCAACAACCTCATGACAAAGGCTACCGGGGTGCAGGTCTATCGTTTTTGCGCCTTGCGCCTGAATCAATGCATTCATTTTAGCGCCGGCCCGGCCCGATTCGAGTATATCGCGGGCAATCGCATAGCCTTGTCCGCCGCGCACATCGGGATCGAACTCAATGATTCGCCCTGCCAGCTGCAAAGACTTCTGGCGCAAATCGAACGGCGCATCAGGATCGTTTTGCAATACCTGCATTATGTCCCGAGCTTCCAGTACCGGGCCTATGCCCCGCCCTATCGGCTGGCGGCCATCGGTAATCATCACTTCCAGGTGAATGTTGAGCCGGTCGCCGACAAACTCAAACAGCTTACGCAAGGCCAGCGCCTGATTCATGTGCCGCACCTTGGCGGTGGGGCCGACCGGAATATCGATAAGCAGATGCGTGGAACCGGCGGCCAGTTTTTTGGACAGAATCGACGCCACCATTTGCCCCTGCGAATCGATGCCCAACGGGCGTTCAACAGAAATCAGCATGTCATCGACCGGCGCGAGTTTGGCCGTGCCGCCCCAGGCCAAACAACCGCGCTCCTTGCGCACGATGTCGTGCAGCTGGTCCGGCGTCAGGTTGACCTCGGCCAGCACTTCCATGGTATCGGCCGTCCCCGCCGGCGAGGTGATCGCGCGGCTGGAGGTTTTCGGTATCAACATGCCGTGCGCGGCAACGATAGGCACCACCAGCATCGAAGTACGGTTGCCGGGGATGCCGCCGATGCAATGTTTGTCGGCGACCAGCGCTTCATGCCAATTCATGGTGTCGCCGGATTGCAGCATGGCGCGGGTAAGAAAAAACAGTTCGTCACGATCCAGATTGTTTTGCCCGGTCGCGACCAGAAATGCGGCCATTTCCATTTTCGAGTAGCGGGTTTCGACAATATCGTTGGCTATACTGATAAAGTCATCCTGACTGAGGCGTTCGCCGTTGATTTTGCGGCGCACCGCATCCATCGACTTCGGCGCTTCTGCATGATTGACGGTGACCAGACAGCCTTCAGCGGCATTGAGCTGCGCAAATGCCTGTTCGGACAGGCCCAGCTCTCCCGGCTGAACGATGGAGCTGTCATCGACTACGTTAAGAACCGCGAGCACCTTGGATCCGTTGGTGCTAACCAGAATTTTAGACAGTGCCTGAAAACCCTCAGCCCGGTAAATGCCGCACTCGCGATGCAGGTAAGCGACGTTTTCATGATAGGTATCGATAGCGATACGGCGAATTTGCAGGGTGTCATTACTCATGGGTTAAAATAGTCAGCGGATAACGTGGATTGATGATGCGGTTTGAGGGGGGTATTGTCAACAATGCAGCTATCAACGGGCCATAAAGCATAAAACCACGAAGGCACGAAGTTTACGCTAGTTCCCAAACTCAAGCTTGGGAACTCAGTTTGGGAAGCTCCAGCTTCCCGTGTCGCGAAACTGCGACTGCATGGATGCAGGAGGTAGAGCAACGCAGGAGCAGTCTTCGGGGTTCCCAATCTGGAGATTGGGAATAACCACTTAAACTTTAGCATCAGAGTCACCAATGAAAAAATGCACATGGGCGCTGTCCAGTCCGTCTGAAGAGCAATATCACGATCTTGAATGGGGCGTACCGGTGCATGACGACCGGCTGCTGTTTGAGTTCCTGATTCTTGAAGGCGCCCAGGCCGGTTTAAGCTGGTCAACCATTCTGAACAAACGCGACGGCTACAGAAAAGCCTTCGATAATTTTGATGCCGAAAGAGTTGCAGGTTACGATGACCAAAAAATCAACGAATTGCTGGCTAATCCGGCCATCGTAAGAAACAAGTTGAAAGTCAATGCGGCCGTCACCAACGCACAGGCTTTTTTAAAAGTTCAGCGGGAATTTGCGAATTTTGATAGCTATATCTGGCAGTTTGTCGGTGGCAGGCCGCTACGCAATGCGCGCAAAAGCCACGCAGACCTCCCCGCTTCTACACCGGAATCCGATGCGATGAGTAAAGACCTTAAACAGCGCGGTTTTAAATTTGTCGGCAGCACCATTTGTTATGCTTACATGCAGGCGACCGGCATGGTCAATGATCATACAATCGATTGTTTCAGATACGGGCAAATCTAAAAAGTCATGCGGACACAAGAAGCACCAACCACGACAGCCCCTTATTATAACGACGGCGAAACGCTGTCGCCGTGGCGGGAATCGCTCAATACCGTTATTTTCGGCTCCGAGACGCCGATGGGCAAGGCGTTCGATGTCGTTTTGAGCATCAGCATCGTGCTCAGCGTGATTGTGATCATGCTCGATAGCGTCGAAGCGATCCAAAACCGGTACGCGCAAACCTTATATATCATTGAATGGCTATTTACGCTGCTGTTTACACTGGAGTACGGGTTGCGCTTGATCAGTGTTCGCCGGCCCTGGCTGTATTTCAAAAGCTTCTTTGGCCTGGTCGATTTGATTTCTATACTGCCCAGCTACCTAATCCTGCTGTTTCCCGGCACGCAAGCCATGCTCGCGATACGCATTTTACGGCTGTTGCGGGTTTTCCGTATTCTCAAGCTGTCGGCTTACATGGACGAAGCCGACATCATGATGGCGGCATTGCATAAAAGCTCGCGTAAAATCATGGTGTTTCTTTATTCTGTATTCATGCTAGTGATTGTGTTCGGCTCGCTAATGTATGTCGTGGAAAGCAGGGAAGCCGGCTTTACCAGCATTCCTGTATCGGTCTACTGGGCTATCGTGACGCTGACGACGGTCGGCTATGGCGATATTTCACCGCAAACGCCGCTGGGCCAACTGCTCGCCTCGACGATCATGATCATGGGCTATGGCATTATCGCGGTACCCACCGGCATCTATAGCGCCGAGTTGATCAGGACGTACACGGCGGGAAAAGTCAGGAATGACGCCTGTCCCGCTTGCGGCAAGACCGGGCATGATTTCGATGCCGATTATTGCAAACACTGCGGCCATGCATTGGAGGATTAACCGGCACGGCTGGCGTTATTTAATTCTATCTTGAAGGAGTCCATCGCTATGCGTTATCTACACACTATGGTTCGGGTCCGTGACCTGAACGAATCCCTCGATTTTTATTGCAACAAACTGGGACTGGCCGAAAGCCACAGAATGGACAGCGAAGCCGGGCGTTTTACGCTGGTCTACCTGCATGCGCCGCAGGATGCCGATCAGGCGAAAAAGATGCATGCGCCGTTGCTGGAGCTGACTTATAACTGGGATACCGAAGATTATCAGGGCGGCCGCAACTTCGGGCATCTGGCTTATGAAGTCGATAATATTTACGACACCTGCCAAAAACTGATGGATGCCGGCGTGGTCATTAACCGCCCGCCGCGTGACGGGCATATGGCGTTTATACGCTCGCCGGATATGATTTCTATCGAGTTGTTGCAAAAAGATGCACCGCTGATGCCTTCTGAGAAATGGCTTGCTATGGAAAATACGGGAAGTTGGTAACCATGGTCGGATCGGCTTGCTGCCGGTAGGCCAATGGCCTATACTGTACCTATGAATTTTGAATGGGATGAAAACAAAAGCGACATATGTTTTGATCAACGTGGGTTTGACTTTGCCTACGTAGCTCAAGCGTTCATTGATCCCAATCGCCTTATTAAAAAAGATACGCGCTGGGATTATGGCGAAGACCGTTATCAACTCTTAGGCTCAATTGCTCAGCGGGTGTTCTGTGTTGTCTACACGTTACGCGGCTCTACCATTCGAATTATTTCAGCACGCAAGGCTAACCAGCGCGAGGTAAATCGCTATGAAAACAGTAAAAATTAGTATTGATCCTGAGAATCCGGCATCTCTGCCCGAAGGTAGAGTGGATTTCAGTCGTTTAGACGCCACTACCGAACGGGATATTGCCGCTCAGCAACACATTGATGAAACCAATGCCATGTTAGACGCCGCCAAATTTGCTCGTCGAGTACGAACGCGGCTGGGTTTGAGTCAGACTGAGTTTTCTCTGCGAATAGATGTATCGCTTGAGACTATCCGCAATTGGGAGCAAGGAAAACGCTGCCCAACAGGCGCGGCAAAAGCGTTATTAAAAATTCTCGACAAGGCGCCTGAAGCAGCTTTGGCCGCTTTGGAATGAAACTGGCGGTCAAATCTGAAATACGCCGCTATATTGAAGTAGGAAATCGTGGGCATAAACAGCATGCTCAACCTGAAGGACTATTGCGTCTTACCGCGTTGGGAGATTGGAAACCTATGCGGCTTTTTGTAATTCACTGATTATTCTTAATACATTAATTGCTGACTGCGCGGTAGTTTCGACCTCTTCGAGAACATCATCTAGTGCTTTCACTGCCCTACGCTTAGATTTGTTTAATTGAATTGTTAATCTGGGTAAATTTGATAATGTTTCTCGAAATCCAGATATTCCTTCAATGGTTCCGTTGGCAGCATCTTTCATGCTTTCCAGGCTATCTTCTAAATCAGAAAGATTATTTGCGTCATCTGCTCCTTTAAAATCGACATAAACAGAAAGCGCCTTACTTAAAGCATCAAATGCTTTTTCTCTTGATTTAGAGGTTATCTTTATTTGTGATTCAATTATTTCAGAGTAGCTTTCCATGTCATCGCTCGATAATTTAATAATTTTCCGCGCTTGTTTCGTGTCAGCTTGACCATGCCCATCATTAAGTGAGTTTATTTCTTCTGCTCGTCGGTTAAATTGACTTCCTATTTTTTCGGTAGCTTCTGTCATAGAAGATAAAGCTGTATTCATATCAAACATGCGGTCTTCATATATTTCGAGATAATCTAAAAGACCATATTCCTCGTCTTCGTCTAGAAATACTTCTTTGTGGCTCTTTTCGTTTTCTCCTGTCTCGCTTGTATTTTCAGGCTCCTGAGTTAAATTGATAAGAGACTTAGAAGACCACTTCTGTGCTATTTTACTTAAATGGCCTCTCAATAGAGACTCGAAATCTTCAGTACTGTCGAACGTCCAATAAAGGCCTCCTTTCTCACCAAGTCGTTCTTTTAGTTTTTGTATCTTTTGTAGCTGGTCAAAATCCATTTTTGATGGGGGTATAGCTTGATCTTTGAAGTAGACCATAATGTCGACCGAGCTTTTGTTTTCTGTATATCTTTTATATACCCTTTCAAATTCCTCGATTGTTCCCGATTCAGCTATTTGTGTTGGACTTCCAATCTTGCTCCAGAAGATTGCAATAAACACATCATATTCATCATTTATCTGATTATTAATTACATCCTGAGCATAACCTCCAAATCCAGGATAGACATCAGTTTCCCATTTAATTACATCCAGTCTCAAATTTAAGTTCTTACTCCATGCCTTATTAAGCTCTTGCGCAATAGATTCAAGAGCTTTTCTTTCTTCTGAAACATCAGAAGGAGACGCTACAAAAACACCTACTATTGTTTCGTTTCTCGACATAATCTTCCTTTAAAAATATAACAAGTCATATTAGGATGCTCTATGCATACCTTGTAGCCTCAGGCCGTCTACAAATCATGCAAAGGCAGATGCAACAATGACACGGATTGAATATCGGTCTTCTCGCTGGCGTGTTGCACGTCAATCCCAACCAGTGTGCCATTGTCGTCAAAATCCAGCACTACGCCATCAGCAACTTCGTCGGAATCCATTGATGGCGTATTGGATAGATGAATGTATAGCGAATCGGTTTCTTTATCGTAGCTTAGCTTCATGGTTTAAATCTCCGGTCTGGGAAAACCCATCGCATCGGAATTGATAATTATGATGGGTTTCGGCTAACGCCTCTACCCATCCCACCAAAAAACTTAAATCGCCTTCTTAATCCGTTCCATAGCTTTTTGCAGATTCGCCATGCTGGTGGCTATCGAAATCCTGATATGCCCAGGCGTGCCGAACGCGGAACCCGGCACTAACGCAACGCCAGCTTCCTCGATCAAATATTCGGAAAAGCCAAGGTCGTCATCAATGTTATCCAATCTGGCAATCAACTTTTCTACGTTAGGGAACACGTAAAACGTGCCGTCGGTTTCAAGACATTCAACGCCGTCAATGCTGTTCAGTTCGGCAACCACATAATCATGGCGCTTTTTAAATTCAACGCACATGTTGTCGATAAAACTTTGATCACCGGTTAGCGCAGCTTCGGCGGCATGTTGTGAAATCGAGGTCGGATTGGAGGTGCTTTGCGACTGGATAGTGGTCATCGCTTCAATCAAATCCGCAGGCCCTGCGGCATAGCCGATACGCCAGCCGGTCATCGAATAGGCTTTGGATACGCCATTCATAACTACCGTGCGGTCATAAAACTCGGGATGCGCGTTTAAGATATTAACGAATGTGCCTTTCTTCCAAAGGATGTGTTCGTACATATCGTCGGTTGCGATAATGATGTTGGGGAAATCCTTAAGCACATCGCCTAGCGCTTTAAGCTCTTCCAGGCTATAAGCAACGCCGGACGGATTCGACGGGCTATTGATAAAGATCAGCCGCGTTTTATCGGTAATGGCTTTGCGCAGTTGTTCGGGCGAAATTTTAAAATTCTGCGCCTGAGTGGTTTCGATAATAACCGGCACGCCGTCAGCCAGTAACACCATATCTGGATAGGAAACCCAAAACGGCGCGGGAATAATGACTTCATCGCCTGCGTTAAGCAGAGCCTGGGTCAGGTTGAATGAGCTTTGCTTGCCGCCGCAGGAAACCAGGATCTGGTTGGCCTGATAGTCAAGACCGTTATCGTTCTTGTACTTGGCGATAATGGCTTTTTTCAGGCTGGCTATGCCGTCGACTGCGGTGTATTTGGTATGACCATTTTCAATAGCCTTAATTGCCGCAGCCTTGATATGATCCGGGGTGTCAAAATCCGGCTCACCGGCGCCAAGGCCGATAATGTCTTTGCCCGCCGCACGCATTTGCGCGGCTCTGGCGGTAATCGCCAAAGTAGGTGATGGTTTAACTGCCTGGACTCTGTTAGAAAGTTTGATGCTCATGTTTCCCCGTGTAAAATCAATGTCAAAGGTAAAGCGAATTATACCCTATGTATAATGGCTTACTAACAATCCGGCGTTAAAAGTTTATTATTCACCACGAAGACACGAAGAAATAAAACTTCGTGTCTTCGTGGTGATAATCTTTTAAGTTTTTTAACCCATTTTTGTGAATTACCTCGGTTTCACGCCCCGCTGTGGTAATGCAGCTAATGACGCTCCGGCATGGGAACAATTCAAGTAGTTATGTTCATTGAGAAATCCAAGTGAAAAAGAAGTTTAAACTCCACAGCCGATTCCAGCCTGCCGGTGACCAGCCTACCGCGATACAAGCCCTGGTCGAGGGCTTGAGCGACGGCGAAGTACACCAAACTTTGCTGGGCGTGACCGGTTCCGGCAAAACCTTCACCATCGCCAATGTGATTAACCAGGTTCAGCGCCCGGCGATGATCATGGCGCCCAATAAAACCCTGGCCGCCCAGCTCTACGGCGAGATGAAAGAGTTTTTTCCTGAAAACAGCGTCGAGTATTTTGTCTCGTATTACGACTATTACCAACCGGAAGCTTACGTTCCAGCCTCCGATACCTTCATCGACAAGGATGCTGCGATCAATGAGCATATCGAACAGATGCGCTTGTCGGCGACCAAGGCGTTAATCGAACGGGACGA
>Ga0208396_100702_pt1 | contig 9176 bp, 5 predicted proteins | sample LakWasMet64_LOW9_2_FD_183896 | JGI IMG/M metagenome (GOLD analysis project Ga0208396, IMG submission 183896) | Freshwater sediment methanotrophic microbial communities from Lake Washington under simulated oxygen tension - Sediment Metagenome... | ecosystem: Environmental > Aquatic > Freshwater >... | reverse complement strand
AGGAGCCACACTTGAACGCCACCGATAAAAACCTAACCAAGTTTCTTAATGAAACTGCCTCTGTTGATGAGAGCGCAACCACCCCTTTTGCTAAATCACGCAAAGTGTATGTTGAAGGTTCACGCCCAGATATCCGCGTACCATTCCGCGAAATTTCATTAAGCGATACCCCTTCTGCGTTTGGCGCAGAAAAAAACCCACCTGTAGTGGTCTACGACACATCAGGCCCATACACGGACCCAACCATCAGCATTGATATCCGCAACGGCTTGCCAGCTTTGCGTACCGGCTGGATTATGGAACGTGGCGATGTTGAACAATTAGATGGCCCTACTTCTGAATTCGGTCACCAACGTCTAGTTGACCCAGAGCTTTCAGAAATGCGCTTCAACCTGCACCGCAAACCATTGCGAGCAAAAGCTGGCGCTAACGTATCGCAAATGCATTACGCACGCCAAGGCATTATCACCCCAGAAATGGAGTTCATTGCCATCCGTGAAAACCAACGCCGCGAAAACATGAGCGAGTTGTTGCAAACACAGCACCCAGGCCAAGACTTCGGTGCCAACATCCCGAAAATGATTACGCCAGAATTTGTGCGTGATGAAGTTGCTCGTGGCCGCGCGATTATCCCGGCTAACATCAACCACCCTGAAATCGAGCCGATGATTATTGGCCGTAACTTCTTGGTTAAAATCAATGCCAACATCGGTAACTCAGCACTAGGCTCTTCTATTTCTGAAGAAGTAGAGAAAATGGTATGGAGTACACGTTGGGGCGGCGATACCGTGATGGATTTATCAACAGGTAAAAACATCCACGAAACCCGTGAGTGGATCATCCGTAACTCACCAGTGCCTATCGGTACCGTGCCTATCTACCAAGCTTTGGAAAAAGTAAACGGCAAAGCTGAAGACCTGACATGGGAAATCTTCCGCGACACATTGATTGAGCAAGCAGAGCAAGGTGTGGACTACTTTACTATCCATGCAGGCGTACGCTTGGCTTACATTCCAATGACTGCAAAACGTATGACCGGTATCGTGTCACGCGGTGGTTCTATCATGGCGAAATGGTGTTTAGCACACCATAAAGAGTCTTTCTTGTACGAGCACTTTGAAGACATCTGCCAAATCATGAAACAGTACGACGTTTCATTCAGTTTAGGTGATGGCTTACGTCCAGGCTCAATCTACGATGCTAACGATGAAGCACAATTTGCAGAATTGAAAACATTGGGTGAGTTGACACAAATCGCTTGGAAGCACGACGTACAATGTATGATCGAAGGCCCAGGCCACGTACCAATGCACCTGATTAAAGAAAACATGGAACTGCAATTAGAGCATTGCGGTGAAGCACCGTTCTACACATTAGGCCCATTAACCACTGACATCGCACCTGGTTACGACCACATTACTTCAGGTATCGGCGCAGCCATGATTGGCTGGTACGGCTGTGCAATGCTGTGCTACGTAACACCAAAAGAGCACTTAGGCTTACCAGACAAAGAAGACGTACGTGTTGGTATCATTACCTACAAAATCGCAGCACACGCGGCAGACTTGGCAAAAGGTCACCCAGGCGCGCAAATTCGCGACAATGCTTTATCAAAAGCACGTTTCGAATTCCGTTGGGAAGACCAATTCAATCTGGGTCTAGATCCAGAAAAAGCTAAGGAATTCCACGACGAAACCTTGCCACAAGAAGGTGCAAAACAAGCACACTTCTGCTCAATGTGCGGCCCACATTTCTGCTCAATGAAAATCTCGCAAGACGTTCGTGATTACGCAGCTGAGCAAGGTGTTTCAGAGCAAGAAGCGCTGACCAAAGGCATGCAGGAAAAAGCCATCGAGTTCGTGAAAAAAGGCTCAGAGGTTTACCAAAAAGTGTAATAGCAATTCTTCACTCCCGAGCAGTCGGGAAGTTAAGTAAAAAAGCCAGCGCAATGCTGGCTTTTTTATTGCCAGTCGCCACACGCTCATCGCTTTACATTGCCTAAACATCGCTGCATCAAGCAAATAAATATGCCTGCGTTTACTCTATACCATTTTTAATACTTGAATTACGCATCCACTTGAGCAATCATTGTGCATACTAAATAATTGCTCATACTTAAGACTCTACCTAAATATTTCTCAAAACAACTTCTATCAAGGTATTTTGTGGCAAACAATATTGAAACTTGCACCGTTAAAGAATTTAGGCAAACCCTGCTATGGCCGGTGCAACTCATCACGGATGCTAGCCAAGGCAAAATCCAACGTCCTTGGGATATTTTAAAAAACATCAGTGATACGCCTTGGCGCGAGATTGAAGATGATTTCTCCATGGCGGCACAATGCTTAAGCGAGTTACGTTACCAAGAGTTTGTAACGTTTATGCCATATGCACAGCGTTTTTTATATGGAGAAGGTAAGCACGGCAAAGAAGCAGGCGGCTATGGCGAGTCCCCCATTCATATTTTTACCCGTAATGATGTTACACAGGTTCGCATTACGCTCACTCACGACACCGCCCCTATACTGTTAAAAGTAGCGCATATTGAGTTGTATTTCTTCTACGATATTGATATTGCCTTTTTAGCACTAGAAGTCACCGGCAAAGATATTCAGCTAAAACACGCTATGGACACGCTCTACCGTCTAGGGCGCACCTACCCCAACTATTGGGAAGAGTCTGGCGATGCCGGCCATTGTGCCAAAAGCATAGAATGGCTAGATAGCAATAATCAAGTGCTTTCCAGCTCCGATTATCAAGACAAGACGCGCTACCTGGCATTTGTGAAGGATAACCACGTACCTTGCGTATCCTTGCATTGGGAGTTCTTAATGCGCCCGCTGGTACAGCACTACTCCAGCCAGGTGGGAGAAATTCGTTACCGCGAGATAGAATACCAGCGCATGCCTTTAATGGGCTACTTCGCGTTTGAGAGCATTACCGAACTGACCCGCGGTGATTTAATCCGCCTAGGTTTGGTGACACAGCCGTGGGACTCTAACTCACTACCATTTACTGAAGATTTTTTAGCCGACTTTGAAAAGAAATATTGTTATGACCGCTACTGGGATAACCAGAAGATAGATCCCTGGAGCACCACGCGCATTATGTGTACCGGCCAAAATTTCGTGGTGGTAGGCAGTCAGCAACACCGTGTCTTTACTAACAATAAAACCGGCATTAAAAACAATTATCAAAACCAATACTTCTTACTATTTTTAATTGCGCACTTTCAGAAAGCAGCATTACTCATGCTGTCAGACCGTATGGTGCAAGCCATTAGCCGCTTAAACCTTGAGAGCGAACAATCCATCAAAAGCTTTAGGCAAAACATACGCAACGTAATGGGTGTGTTTCTGCGCTTTACCCATCGCTATTGGTTTGAGAGCATTTCTGACCAAGCCGTTTCCAAAGACTTGTTCAACATGATGCACAGGCAGCTAGGCACGGCCGATCTGTTTGAAAAAACCCGTCGCCGCATTATGGATATGGCTGAGTACTTAGAAGGAGAAGAAATTAAGCGTCAGGCAGATACCGTGGTGCGTCTAACGGTAGTCACCATTTTTGGTCTTATCGGCACCATGACCAGCGGTATTCTTGGCATGAATATTTTCGATTTCACCCAAATCTCTAACAGCTTAAAACTGCTATATTTTATGGGTATTTTTATACCGGTAAGCGCTCTCACCTTTTATACAGTGATTAAATCACGCAGGCTCTCACTCTTTTTAGATGCACTTTCTAATGAAAATGCTGGCTTGAAATATAAATTAAGCAAACTGAAAAAGGTTTGGTTTGGTAAGGTTGAAGACTAACCAGCTTGAGCATTGATGTGCATATGCCACGCCTCTATAGCAATTTGATAAAATTGCTTGCAACCGATGCTGGGCGTAATCACAAGGAAATACATTGAAATAAGCATTACCTAGTGATACTCATTACCGCCACCACCTCGATGATCACGCATGCTATCTCCTCCCCGATTATTGTCACCACTCCACTCTCTGCCCCGCCTGCCCCTTGGCTCATTTGTTGTATTATTTCCATCCTGACCAGTCTCTTGCTGAGGCTGTTGACGACGATACTGTCGTTGCGGCTGCCTTTCTTGAGTTGCACCCTGCTCTGGCCTATACACATCTACGCCATCTTGCTGATCGCGTTGGTCAACTCTTGGCCGCGTCCTTTGATCCTGAATTTCAGGACGGCCTTGTTGCGGCATTGGCGGTGCTGACCGTTGTACGTCTTCATCACGATTTATATATGCCCCTGAATTGGGAACGTTAGCCTGACTAGGTGCTCGCACATCATCACCCTGCTGTGGATTGCTATTTTGTCTCGGTATACGCTGCCTTTCTTGCTGGATAGATCCCTGCGGTGGTGCAGCCTGCTCCTGATATTGCTGTTGCACTACAGGGTCACGCGGCTGATAATGATAATTTTGCTGATGGATTTCATACTGCTGCTCTACTTGTCTAGGGTAGCGATCCCCTGAGTACTGTTTTTGATAAACCGGCGGTGGCGCAGGTTGTGGCGCAGAACGGCGATCCCATCTATCCCAGCCACGTCTATGTTGACTCCAATCATGCCCCCAACGATCACCCCAGCGCGGTGGGGCATCACCCCGCCAGCCGATAAAATAAGCAGGTGGTCGACGATAATAGCGAACCGGAACACGTAGAATGAATACCGGAACAAACTCAGGCTCTACGATCCACCACGGCCCGTTATACCATGAACTGGCGTACCAATAATCATCCTGATAAACCCAGTAAAGGCCATCGTAAAAGAATAAGTTCGCCTGTAGCCGTGGGGCGTAATAGACAGGATAACCGGGAACCACCACTAACTCAGGATACGCTGGGAAGTTAATGCCGATGCTAACGTGAGGGAGTCCGATACCTATGCCCACCTGAACTGCAGCAGAAGTCACGGAACTCAGTAACACCCCTAACACGATTAATAAATAACGAACCCTTTTCATCCTTATCACCTCCAAGTCCAGACAAATTGGACTATCAGGTCTAATATCAGTTCGACCCATCACTGTATAGACAATTGCTTGATTTAATAAATACAAATACTTAGTGATATTTTGTTAAAATAGCTCATTCATCTAAATTTGTACTCACGCCACTTTGACCACACTTAAAATCACCAAAAAACCTAGCGACACCACTGCTACCACTAAAGCACCGGTGCGCCGCTCAACCACGATTACGCGTGACCGTAGCGTTGCTCCGGCAAAACCACAACGTCCGAGTGCACCTGAGGCAAGCTCGCCTATGCGTGCCAGCGATGAGCAAAGAGCGCCGCGGCAATCTGCGGATAGGCAAGATAGGCCGAGACAAGACAGACCATATACAGACTCAGCAAGACAAGATGCGCCACGTCAGCGGAACCACCGCCACGATGGTACGTTGCACTCAACTTCCCGCGAGCAAACGCCTGATAGCCGTGCGCCATCATCGCGCCCGATTAACCCAGATGCTCGAAAACCAGACGCGCGCAAATTAGAAAGCATGCAAACCACACGTGATAGAGCAGACCGTGAAGGCGCCTACCGCAACCCACCACGCCGTGGCGGTAAAGTGCGCGATGGCTTTGTGGCCAGTGAGTTTGATAAAACCCGTACCAATAAAGAAGCATTTGCCGCCAAAGCTAATGCTAGCCAGCCAGATTTGCCACGCTTATCTAAAGTGATGGCAGAGCGCGGGCTGTGTTCACGCCGTGAAGCGGATGAGTGGATTAGCAACGGCTGGGTAAAAGTAGATGGTGAGATCATTGAAACATTAGGCACACGTATCAAGCCTGATGCCGAAATCATTATCAGCAGTTATGCACAAGAGTATCAGGCTGAAAACGTGACGATTATTCTGCACAAGCCTGTGGGCTATGTGAGCGGTCAGGCGGAAGATGGTTATCAGCCGGCTATCGTGCTGGTACACCCAGACAACCAGTGGGAAGATGACCCTGAACTGCACAAGCACAACCCCAAACAATTCCACCGCGGCATGCTACAAGGTTTAGCGCCGGCTGGTCGCTTGGATATTGACTCTACCGGTATGTTAGTGCTCACTCAAGATGGCCGCATTGCGCGCCATTTGATTGGTGAAGATTCTACGGTAGAAAAAGAGTATCTGGTGCGCGTCACCGGTGAGTTGAGCGATGCCGACATGAAACGCTTAAATTACGGCTTAAGTTTAGACGGCGAAAAGCTGAAACCAGCCAAAGTAAGCTGGCAAAATGAAGATCAATTACGCTTTGTGCTGCGTGAAGGCAAAAAACGCCAGATTCGCCGCATGTGCGAAATGGTGGGCTTGCATGTCGTTGGCTTAAAACGCATTCGCATGGGCAGCATTACGTTAGGTAAGTTACCGGTAGGACAATGGCGCTATTTACGCAGCGATGAGCGCTTTTAATGTAGCATAGCTTAATAACTAATTATTGATAGCGAGGTTTCATCATGGGATTATTTGACAGTTTAGCTGGCGCAGTGTTAAGCAACATGGGCGGCGATAAAGGCGCCATGCTGCAAATCGCCATGGATTTGTTTAAGCAAAATGGCGGCTTAGAAGGCGTGCTCGCCAAATTTAATGACGCAGGTTTTGCTGAGCAAGCGGCATCTTGGATTAGCAAAGGCAATAACTTGCCGATTTCTGCCGAGCAAGTAACAGAAGTGCTGGGCAGCGACAGCATTGCCGGCATTGCCGAAAAGCTCAATCTCTCGCCTGATAACATCAGCGAAAAAATTGCAGAATACTTGCCACAGGCGATCGACAAAATGACACCAAATGGTGAAGTAGACGGCAACTCTGGTAATTTATTATCAGCCGTCATGGGGATGCTAAAATAACAGTTCCACAATAGAAACGGCGCTTAAGCGCCGTTTCTATTCAATATTCAGATGCCTAGCATCAGAATGCCTTGCATTAACCTTTGCTCATAAGCTCGGTTACCGCCTATCTAATCACTTTACTTATCAAAATCAGCTATGGATATCTTGTTACTACTGAAAGCCGCATTACTGGGCATCGTTGAGGGTGCAACCGAGTTTTTGCCTATTTCCAGCACCGGGCATTTAATCTTGGCCGGCGACCTGTTGAACTTCATGAACCATGAAAAGCGCAACGTATTTGATATTGCCATACAGCTAGGTGCCATTTTAGCCGTGGTGTGGGAATACCGCGCTCGCTTTACCAACACATTTGCAGGGATAGGACGCGACCCGATTGCTAACCGCTTAATCATTAATCTGGCCATTGCGTTCTTACCGTTAGCCATCTTAGGTTTGGCTTTTGGCAGCATCATCAAAGCGCACCTATTCAAACCCGTGCCGGTCGCTCTGGCCTTCATTATCGGCGCATTTATTATTTTGTGGGCAGAAAAGCGTACGCACACCGTTACCATAGCAACGGTGGATGACATTCGCCCAGCAGATGCTTTAAAACTGGGGCTGGCACAAGCGGTGGCGCTGATTCCAGGCATGTCGCGTTCAGGCTCAACCATCATCGGCGGTTTATTTTTTGGCTTATCACGTAAAGCAGCCGCGGAATTTTCATTTTTCCTCGCTGTCCCAACCCTAGGTATGGCCTCTATTTACTCCATGTACAAAGACCGTGCCCTACTCAGCATGGACGACATGGGCGCTTGGGCAATGGGGTTTATATTTTCGTTCATTAGTGCCATGATTGCGGTTAGAGCGCTTATTCGCTATGTCAGCAACCATGACTTTACGATTTTTGCATGGTATCGCCTGGTGTTTGGCGGCATCGTACTGCTAACAGCTTATACAGGTTTGGTGGACTGGACTGTGCACTAAACTGTGAACTAAAAACGATAATATGAACGTGTAGTACAGATGGTGACAATCATCGACTCATCAATAAGACTTAATAAGGTGACATCATGAAAAAATTATTGAAATACGGTCTTTATGGCTTTGCCGGCGTGCTTGCTTTGCTGGTGTTGGCCGTTGCCGTCATCGCTGCCACATTCAACCCCAATGATTACAAGCCACTCATCATTAAGCTTGTGCAAGAGAAAAAACAGCGCACACTGCATCTTGAGGGCGATATCAAACTCGCCTTCTGGCCAAAAATTGGGGCGGATCTAGGTAAACTTTCCATTTCTGAACACAACTCTGAGCAAACTTTCGCCTCGATTCAGGGCGCAAAAGTGGCGCTGGCACTGCTACCTTTGCTGAAAAAAGAGCTAGTGGTAGATACCGTCTATATTGATGGTGCCCAAGCCAACATCATTAAATATAAAGACGGTACTACTAACTTTGATGACTTGCTCAGCAAGGACGAGGAAGAGTCTGAGCAAATTAAATTTGATGTAGATGGCGTTAAGGTCACCAACTCTGCCGTGACTTATAGCGATGAAGGCACCGGTGCTAAATATGCACTATCTAAATTTAATTTAAGCGCGGGTCATGTTGCATTAGCACAGCCATTTGATTTAGCCACAGACTTTAGCGCAACTGCAAACCAGCCTGCTGTGGCAGTGAATGTAAAACTAAAGGGTAATTTTCTGGCAGACCCGGAAGCTAAGCACTTTGCCGCAAAAGGCCTGGACGCTACCATTAAAGGCGACGTAGCAGGCGGAAAAGATGTTACCGTCAGTATGAGCGGTGATGTTGATGCAAAACCGGAAACACGCGAGTTCTTGATCGACAGCTTAAAATTAGCCTTAACCGGCCAGTTTGACGGTGCCAAAGTAGCACTAGACCTAAATGCACCGGCACTGGCTGCACAAAAAGACGAAGTCACCAGCAAAAAAATCAGCGTAAGCTTAAGCCAAGAGAAGGCCAGCGACAGCTTTAAAGCCAACTTGGTACTGGCTGATATCAAAGGCTCGCCTAAAGCATTACAAAGCAGCGGCATCAGCGGCGACATTAGCGGCACTCAGGGTAAACGCAGCATTAACGGTAAGTTTTCATCTCCGTTCCAGGGCAACCTTGAAAGCCTGATTTTTGACCTGCCTAAGTTTGCCGGCAATATCGACATTAAAGATCCGGCGATTCCTAACGGCAGCGCCAAGGTAAATTTTGATTTAAGCCTGCATGCAGATGCCAAGCAAGAGCAAGTGAACAGCAAGTTCCTGATGAATGTGGATAACACCAAACTCAATGGCAACGTAGCGCTCGCTAACTTTAAAAAACCCAATATTCAGTT
>Ga0208396_100694_pt1 | contig 9246 bp, 13 predicted proteins | sample LakWasMet64_LOW9_2_FD_183896 | JGI IMG/M metagenome (GOLD analysis project Ga0208396, IMG submission 183896) | Freshwater sediment methanotrophic microbial communities from Lake Washington under simulated oxygen tension - Sediment Metagenome... | ecosystem: Environmental > Aquatic > Freshwater >... | reverse complement strand
TTTATTAGTTTAACAAGTTTATATGTTTAAGGGGGGCTGTAGCCCTTATCTGGTGCGGGGTAAATTCTCTAACTATAACAAAAAGCGGGTGAACTATAACAAAAAGCGGGTGAACTATAACAAAAAGCGGGTGAACTATAACAAAAAGCGGGTGAACTATAACAAAAAGCGGGTGAACTATAACAAAAAGCGGGTGAACTATAACAAAAAAGTTGACTTGTTATGTTTTATGAATAATATTTGAGGGTTATTTTATAAATCCTTCCATATGTGAACGCTCTTAGTGCCTAATTCAAATAATAAATTGCAGGTTATACGGAAGAGCAACGAACTGATAGAAGCCCGATACAAACTAAGTATTGCTGAACAACGCCTTATTTTACTTCTTGCCTCTGAAATTTCCTTTGATGATGAGGATTTTCAGGATTATGAAATACGGGTTGCAGACTTTGCCAGGATGTTTGGATTAGAGTCCGACAAGTCGCTATACGAGAAGGTAGAGCAAGCGGCGGAAAGCCTAGTGGGGCAAAAGTTACGCTTGCGAGATAATAAAGTCACAGAGGTCACAACTTGGCTTTCATATATCAGATATGAGGAAGGTTGTGGAGTGGTAAAACTTCGCTTTGACAAGTCCCTAAAACCCTATTTTTTACAGCTTAAAACTCACTTCACACAGTACAATTTTGGCTATGCGATGCACTTTAAAAGTCAGTACAGCATTCGACTGTATGAAATTTTAAAGATGGACAGCTACAAGGTAAGAAACGGGCAATTTGAAAAAACTATTGAAGTAAAAGAGCTACGCTTACTTTTTGGGATTGAAAAGGGCGATTATCCTTTTTTTGCGAACTTAAAAAAAAGGGTTATTGAACCAGCAATTAAAGAAATTTCCCAAAAAACCGACCTCGATATTTTAGATATGAGGTACGGAAAAACAGGGCGTAAGGTGACAAATATCACCTTTGTGGCTTCCATCCGATCCGAGAACGAAACCAGGGAGAAGCAAACAAAAGCCAGTATTGGGGACAAAAAGCCAGCGAAAGAGGAGGGCGAAAAGCATTCCGTTATTGACTCGCTTGTAAGCCTGGGATTTTCTGAAGAAACCGCGAAGTCTTGCAAAACAAAGCACGGGGTGAAAAAAATAGAACGAAATATTGCCTATACTCTGGCAAAAAAAGAGGAGGGCGTTGTCAAGTCAATCCCGGCTTATTTGAGCAAAGCAATAGAGGGCGACTGGGGCGGGGCGTGGGAAGTTGAGCAAACCAGGGAGAAAGAGCGAAGAAAACAAACCCGGCTTGATGAAGATAAAACCAGGGAGGACGAGGCACGAAAGGCGGACGAAAAAAAGAAGGAAGCCGAGGCTTTAATCAATGATTTTTTGGCATTGCCTGAAGAAAAACGCGGGGCGCTGATTGTGGAGTTTTTGGGCGGTCTTTCCGGGATAATGAAGAAAAAAATCGAGGGAATTTTCACGAAACTGGGAGAAAATGCGGTACGGGAAAACAAAGTTTTCCGGGCTTCGTTTATGCCTTTTTTAAAATCAAAAATCTTGGGGGCTTAATGCTTTTCGTTTGGGATATGGATAAGATAAATTCGTTTCCGTTAGTCAAAACATATTTAGTTTGTGCCAAGGAAGATGGGGGATTTTTTGATATAAACGAAAGAATTGTAAAATCAAATACAAGCTACATTATGCCTATTTCTTACATTTATGAAATAAGAAGAAACAAGGAGCCGTTTGTTTCTTATGACGGAGGGAGAATCTATTTTGATGATTACCACCCGTATTATCAATATATTTCAATAAAATTATTTAGTCGAGTTGGAGAATATAAGCGGGGCGACGTTGTTTTGGCTTTCTGTCTTTTAAAAGAAAAACCGAGGTGGTGGGGTTGGTTTGATTGGACTCGTGATATTTATAATTCCCTCAAACAAGTAACAGAACCGACAGAAAAGGTAATGTCCGAATTAAAGTTTAATCTTTTGCGACTTTTAGAAGCCGAAGAAAGCCAAAAGCAAGTCGAAGTCCAAAACGAAGCAAAAGAAAAGTGGAACGCCGAAAGAAAAAAAGAAGAACAAAAACAACAAGCAATTTTAAGAGAACAGCAACAAAAAGAAGATGACCAAAGGGAAACGTGTTTAGAAAAAGCCAGACTGGAACGGGAAAACGAAGCTCTAAAAATCCGCCTCGAAATGGAAAACAAGGCAAAAGAAGAGGCAAACCGCATTTTGGCGGAAAACTTGCGCATCCAACAAGCCGCACTTGAAGAAGAGGCACGGTTGACCCGAGAAATACTTGAAATGCGCGAAAGAATAGAGCGCCAAGACCTGGACGCGACAAACAAGACAGTTGAAAGTATTCGCGACCTGTTTGGACACTCGAAGGAAAAAAGCAAATGAGCACCTATGACGACCCAAGATATAGGGAAATGGACTATAAACACGGGAACAAGCTCCACGAACTCCAGGTGCGAAACCGGCAAAGGCTCGACGAATTGCGGGAAAAAATGAGCTTCCAAGCGGAAACGCTCGAAGCAAAAAAAGAATTTGACGAAAGGCAATCCCAAACAAGCCACTGGCGACGGGTTCAGTTGAAGGAAATGGATCTTGACCACCGAAGCCAAGAAAGAGCTGTACAGCAGGAGCAACGGGAGAAAGAGCAAGCCGACCGGCGGGAGTTGGACGAGTTCCAAACATTGGCAAGAGCTGAAGCCGGCTTGGAGTTGGAACAGCTCCGGCACGAACTCCGAGAAGCTGAGCGTTTGCCGAATTTTGAAGATTTCCAGAGACGCGCACAGTTAGAATTTTTAATCCGGCGACAAGAGCGCCTCGATCAAAACCAAATGGACAACAAGGCGCTAGAAAGGCGAATAACGGAACTCCGCTCGCTTAATAGGCACGAAATAAACCGGCTTGTTTTAGTGTCCGCATTCGAACACCTACACGCCGAGGCAATACACCGCCGAACGGTTTCGGAACTTCAGGAAGACACCGACGCCGAAATGATGAAAGCCGAGCAGGCGCACCGCCACAAGCTCCGAGAGGACGACAACGCCAGCCGGTTGCGGGTTTCCGAAATGTTTTCCGAAAAACTGTTTGATCTTGTTTTTTCGCAGATGGGCGGAAGCGCCGGGCTTTCTCAGATCGACCTTGAAAAAATCGTTTCCGAGTGGGAAAAAGAAGGCGACAAGCTCAAGCGGTGACGCGTTCGGCTTCTTTCCTTCCCTCAATCCCTCCCCTCCCCTATCGCTCGCCCTGTCCGCGTTTTTTCGTGGTGGGCGCTCGACGTTTTCGCCCGGACTTCGTTTCGCTATGGGATGGGAATAATACTAGGACGGATGGAATGAGACCGGGCAGAGTCGGACGCGGTGGACGGATTGACGAGGACGACAACGAACGAGCGACCAGGGGGAGCGAGTGAGTTGGAGGACGAGGAGAGCCGGGCGCTGTGTTCGGATATGTTCGGGGGGTGTCCGGTATTGTTCCCGACTGTAGGGAAACGAAGGGAGGGATTGAATTGAGTTTGACATTATAAGGCTTTGAAATATAATGATTTTGTTTTTGCCTGTGCTTCACTCTATAAAGCACAAAACAAGGCACAGAGCAGAGCATACAAAAATATGCGTTTTAATATGTAATTTAAGTCGTAAATTATGGATAAAATAAGTTTCGAGGATTTTATTTCTTATATTAAAAATCACGAGTCATTGAACGAAGAAACAAAAAAAGAGTGGCTTGTATATATGGGAAATCCACATATAACCGACCAAGAAAAGAGAAAAAGGCTTTCGTTTTTTTATGAGTAACCCCCCTAAAATATGGCACTTTGAGAATTTACGGCGGACAGACTCACGGCGTCCGATATTGTCCGACTCGGACAAATGGAAAACAAAGCCCGAGAGCTTAACCTTTCGGCTATTTGACGGCTCAAAGACCGTTTGGCTGAACTGGAAGCCCTGGGATATACAGGGGAAAAAACAACCTCGGACATTATCGAAAGTACGGCGGTTCGAGTGTTTGACCTGGAAGATAAAGCGAACGAATGAAAGACCCTGAAAAACTCTATGAATGGCTAAAGCTCCCGCGTCCAGGTTCGCCGGATGCACCGGACACCGTAACAGCCGGGCGCTTTATTCCCGCCACTATCCCCCCGCTTTTGTCGCTCATAGTGTCCGAACTACGGACAGAAAGCGGACAACGCGAGCCGTACACTTTCGCGGAATATAAACGGCTTTGTCTCGAAGGCTCGCTATTGATTGCCCCGGTTGTTACCGACCCCGGACTTTATGCCGGGGACGCTGTACTATCAGAAACACCAGCAAACAACCCACTTTATCCGCTCCGGCGTGCCTTCCTCTATCGGCAAGCGTGCGCCGAATATAACGCCCTCCGCAACAATGAAAAAACCATCCTGAACGCCTCAAAGGCTAAAATCGGCAATAGTGCGCCGTCTTTCCGCGATTATCTGGGCTATCTTACCGCGAGCTATTCGGAACCTTTGGCGCCGTTTTTTCGTCCGTGGCGCTTGCCTATCATTGAGGAAGACCGCAAGCGCCATACGATAATCACCGGGAAATCCGGGTACGGGAAAAGCACCCTAATAAAAGTCCTGATTTTCAACTATATCAAGCAAAACGGGCTTAACGGCGTGATATTGCTTGATCCCCACGGCGACCTTGCCGAAGAGGTAGCACAGCTCCGCGAAAATATCGGCTCCGGGCGCTTGGTGTACTTTGATCCTTCCCTCGATCCTGAATATACGCCGGTAATCAATCCCTTTGATGTTGCCGACCGCTCCCCGGATGCCGTGGATGTTGCAACGCAGGAGCTTATAGCGGTTTTTCGCTCCGTTTTGGCGTCCGGTGGAACGCAATTCACCCCGCAAATGGAACAACTCCTGAAGCCCTGTATATCGGCACTGATGATCCGGGGCAATTCGTCCCTAGTCGATTTAATGGACTTTATGGACGACCAAAAAAACCCGCCCTTGCTGCAATACGCCATCCAGGTATTAAAAAACCCCGCCCAAGTCGATTTTTTCCTGACCGACTTTAAAAAAGACGCTTATTCCCCCTCGAAGCAAGCCATCCGCACGAAAATTATGATCCTTTTAAACTCGCATATTTTTTATAAATGCCTGATCGGGAAAAGCACCATAAACCTCAAGCACGAGATGGACAGGGGGGCGGTGATTGTTTTCAACCTGTCCAGCGGAAAAATGAGCGGTGAAACAAGCGAGGCAATCGGGCGCTTCCTTATCGGCTCCATTCAAAGCCTGGCACAACAGCGGGCGAATATCCCGGAAAACGCCCGCCAGCCCGTCCATATTTTTATTGATGAATGCGAGCTTTTTATTTCCGAAAAGGTCGAGAAAATAATGAAGGAGTCCAGGAAATACCGGCTTTATCTCACCCTAGCACAGCAGGTTTTAGGGCATAAAATGAGCACGGAATTAAAGGACGCCATACTAGGCACTACCGCCGTAAAGATCACCGGCGCAAATGGGCTTAAAACCTTAAAAACCATAGCTTCCGAAACCGGCGCAGACCTGGACGAATTGCAAGCCCTCAAAAAAGGGGAATTTCACCTGAAGAGTGGAGAACGTCCGAGCATAAAAATGAGTGTGCCTTTTTTCCTACACGGTGAAAAATACACAATGAACCCGGAAGAGTGGAAACAAACGAAACAGGCGCAACTTGCCAAGTATTACCGCCGAATTGACGCAGTAAAGACAGAAGCCAGACAGGCACGGGCGACCCCTATCATTGACCTTTAAAACATTATGAAAGAGCTTTGGATCACAGAAACCGGCTTGCGTATTTTGGAGCTTTTGGAGCGTTTCCAGTTTATGACCGCTGAACAGATCACCAGGGCGGGAAACTTCAAAAATAAAGCCGTTATCCGCCGAGTGGCGAACGAATACGCCGGACGCCGTGCGCCCTTGATCCATTGCAAAGATTTTGGAGCCGTTCCCGGAATGGGGCGACTTCATAAAATCTATGCTTTGAGCGAGCACGGGGCGGAAGTGCTGGCAGAATACCGGCAATGCGACCCGTCCGAGGTGGGGTATTTAACCGGAAAAATCCAGTTTTCCATCGACTACGCGCACCGCCTGGATTTTGTGGATGCCCATATAATCATCCGGGAATGGGCGGAAAAAATCGGGGCGGATATTGGCTTTTTTTATGGGTATTTTGAAACTGAAGGCGCAAACCGAACCGGAAAAGACGCCCTAAAGTTGGTCAAGAAAAACAAAATCGAGCTACAAAACCGGCGCTTTATCATCCCGGATGGGATTTTCTCGTTTGCCCTGGGCGACAAAAAAAGGCTTTGCGCCTTGGAGATCCACCGGGGAAAGGATGCAAAAATCATCCTGGAACAGCTAGAAAAGCACATTGACGCCCTTTATACACGCGCAATTCAAGACAAATACAAGCACGAAACCGGAAACTTTGTTTTGTCCGTGTACGAGAACGCCGGGACGATGGAAGCCGTAAAAAAACGCATCATAGGGAGCCGGGACTTTGCCGGGGTGGCTCGCGCCCTCCATTTTGCAACGCTCGAAAGCGTAAAGGCGGATATTTGCACCGCCTGGACATTGGCAGACGGTACGCCGGTTTCCTTGTTTTAATAGCCCTTATTTTTACAGGCTTTGGATGGTTTTAATTGTGGTATTAAAATCATCGGCATTGATGCCGAGTTGTTTTGTAAGCGCTAATTTACACCGAGCATCCAGGTTATTGCACCAGAGCAGGACAGAAAAGCGGTCTCGTCCTGATAAACTGCCTTCAGTGTCTTCGATATAGGCGCTATCAAAGTCTAAATCCTTGAACATTGCCAAAATCTGACTGGCTAACCAGTCGAGTTTTTTTTCTTCTTTCATAGCCCCAATACTCCCCGAAAATAGCTAACCTTTCCTAAATAATCGAGCAAACAAACCGCGCCTTTTTTCGACCGTGGCGGGTGTTGGTGCTCCCAATAATTTCACTGTATTCATTGACTCCGCGAGCAGTTCGGCGAATTTTTCCTTGTCCCGTTCGGCGGTTTCTTTCGCTTGCCTAAGCTCCCTTATAAGGGTTTCCAGTCCTTCGATTTTTACCTGGGCTTTTGCCAGCTCTACGGCGGACAAAAAATCTGTTTTTTGTTGTTCGGCTTGTTCTGTTTTCTGTTTGTTTTCAGACACAGAACCGAACACATTTAAAACATCGACAACCTGAAGAAATTTTTTATCCTTACCCTTAAAATTCAGGGTTGAAACCGATATTTTCCCGTCCTTTATATGCTCGTAAAATGTAGACCTAGCAACGCCTGAAAGGCGTATACCTTCCGATATTGTTATATATCCCGGTGGGGCGTCTTTTTTGTTGGTTTCCGTCATCTTTTCAAGTGGTTATAGGTGTTTTTTAAAGTAGTCCACGAATGTTTTTTTTGTTTGCTTTAAAACAAAAAATCGAACAACTCCGAGTATATGAAGGCAATCCAAGAAGTCAAACCGAAACCAGAAACAAAACGCCGTTTATTGTTTTTCGTGTCAATAAAAATACAAAATCATTGTAACGAAACAAGCGTTTCGTTACAATGATTTTTTAAAAACAAACAAGATTGATTTTATGCAGATCAAAAAAGCGAAGGAATATTTTGAGCTTGGGGCGATCACTGGCTTTCACGCAGTCAGAGACCCGGTACAACCTGGAAACTGGATTTTGTCTATCACGGGAAAAGAGCATAGGGATTGGACGCTTCAGACAGCCAAAAACGAAGCAAAATCCTTTTCCTCTATGGATAGCCTGATTAAAGAAGTTGAACGCATTGCCGGGCGTGTAAGCTCGCTAAAAATAACCCCCTAAGGAGGCGGAAAAATGAAAATTGAAATATCCGATGGGCTTTATTCAGAGTTTGAATATTTACACGAACTTTTAAAAAAAGGATCGTCGAGCGGTTTGGAGTTCGACACCCCGCAGGAGCTTATAGCTTACGCCTTGTCATCCGTTGCTGACGGCTCGCGCAGACCTGGGAGCTGGGAAAGGGGTATGTTGGAGTCAATGGGGCTTGTTGCCGACTGCCCGGAACACTTCGAGTATCGGCAAATCTACGGAAAGCCGAAAGACGACGAGGAAGAGGAATAAACCCGCTAACTATGACAAAAAGCGGTGGAAATAAGGGTGTTTATACGTTATATCCTGCCTCCCGTGTATGTCGCAATGCGGCGATATACACGGCTTTATCTGTGGGATCGTATTCGTACAAAACCGAATACCCGGCTTTTCCGAAAGGGACAAAAAGCTCTCTCATATGCCTGTATTTTTCATCTTTTGCAGGTTCGGCAATTTCCGGAAAGGTGCTTAAAATCTCTATTCCTTCGGCAATCGTAGAAATAACCTTCCCTTTTAATTTTGGCTCTATCTGTGCCATAAATTCAGAGACTCGAACAAGGTCTGATAGTGCATTATCCGAGTATATTATTTGTGGCATATTGGCGTGGGTAATTCATTAGAAGTTCCTAGACTTTCAGCCCAAGTTTTTATCTCTGCACTGGTGACGTGAAGCCCTGTTGCCCTGTAATGTTCTAGGGCTTTTCTTCCGTCTTCGTAAAAATCCAGTCTCTTTTGCTCCCGGTCTATGTATTCGCTCAAGGCTTCGCGCATAACGAAGTGAACCGAGCGTTTTTTTCCTTCAGCTATTTTCGCAAGAGCGGTTTTTTCGGTCGGTTCCAGTTTCACGGAAAGCGGTGTATTCCGTGGCGTTTGGGTGTTTAAAGTAGACATAAATTCGCCTGTTAAAAGTAAAGGTAGTTATAACAACTACCTCCGATTATATGCTTTTTTTCAGAAAATCAAGTAATTCGCGAACTATGACAAAAAGCGGGTGGGTTTTTAGAGGATCAAAAACAGGCACTAAAAAAACCGCCAAAAACACGCGCTAGGGCGCCGGAAACAATGCGAGCCTATAAAATCCCTGTTACCACAAGCAAAAACGCCGTGACGGGCTAAAAAAGCCTGTTATTTTGCATATCACTCATTATTTAAAAACCCTTAAACAAAAAAATCATAAAAAACACACAAAAAGGGGTTCGGCGGTTTTTGAGGCTCCCGGATTTTCTCGCGCTCGCGTTTGTGTGTTTTATTAGTTTAACAAGTTTATATGTTTAAGGGGGGCTGTAGCCCTTATCTGGTGCGGGGTAAATTCTCTAACTATAACAAAAAGCGGGTGAACTATAACAAAAAGCGGGTGAACTATAACAAAAAG
>Ga0208396_100660_pt1 | contig 9588 bp, 10 predicted proteins | sample LakWasMet64_LOW9_2_FD_183896 | JGI IMG/M metagenome (GOLD analysis project Ga0208396, IMG submission 183896) | Freshwater sediment methanotrophic microbial communities from Lake Washington under simulated oxygen tension - Sediment Metagenome... | ecosystem: Environmental > Aquatic > Freshwater >... | reverse complement strand
AAAACCATTGCATCAATCCGAAACGGCCAACGTTGGCGGCATTCGCGAATGGCAGTGCGTAGGAAAACACGGGAGGTATCGGTACAAAGAATCGGTGCGCGTCGTTCCGTTACCACGGTAAAGAAGAAGGAACCGCCGGGAACATAAGCGCGCCGAAAGTGCGACATAAGCAGAACGCCGAAAAGTATCAAAAAATGTAGGGTACGCTGCGCGTACCGCATTGTGGACGAGATTGATTTTAGCACGGCATAGGTTTTAGATCTTGATATGATGCGTTAGGCTTTAAGGTACGCGTAGCGTACCCTACATGGCTCAATTTAGCACGGTAAGCCAGATTTTCGAGATAATGATACGTTAGAAGTTAAGGTAAGCGGCAGCGTACGTGACTTAAATGCGCCTATTTACTAACAGTAGTCAGATGCTTTGTCTGGTTTTTTAATTTTATTTTATCGATGAAAACATAAAAAAATGAGTTTACGGGACTTCTATAAAGAACATTACATGCTTGAAGTTAGTCGAAGGCAAGAATTAACAAATTCTGTGGCACTTCCAGTTGGTGTTCTTTCTATACTAGTAGGTAGTATACTAATAATAGCCAAAGAAATAGATTTTCCATTAGATATGCTTGAACTTTTTCAATTGGCGATAATTTTAGTATCTGTATTGCTTTTTTCTTTTACTTTATATTTTCTAATTCGTTCATATTTCAATTATAAGTATGAATATATAGCGACCTCAAAAGAAATTATGATATTTAAAAAAGAACTAGTGGCTTATTACATTAGCGTTGGTCACACACAAGAAGATGCAGAAAAACAAGCCGAACAAGAAACATTAGAAAATATTGATTCCCAATATGCCCTACGTTCTGATAAAAATGCATGCAACAATGATAAAAAATCATATTATTTGCACAAGGCTAATGAGATGTTAGTTTATTCCATTATATCAACCATTATTTCAGGAATTCCTTATGTCATAAACTCTATAGTTTCTCCAGCTGAAATTTATAAAACAGAGTTAGTCAATCTAAAGGAGTTTAAATCCTCAAATCAATATTCAATCCAACAATTAGAGGAGTTATTAGAGCTACAAGCTACTTTAAAGCATTTTGGTTTCTCAAATCAGTGCTCAGTCCAACAACCAGAAGAGCTTTTCGCGCAACAAACGCCCCAACAATTACTACCTCATAAAAACATTATTAAAAAACAAAATAATCATAAAAATAATATTATTTGTAGAGAGAAATAAGCACGTTTATTTTTATATCAACATCAATTTATAAGTCCATAAACTGAGATTTGCTAACTTAAAGGAGCTTAAAAGTGTCAGAACAAGATAATGATCAACAACAGCAGGAACAACCAATTCAACAATCGCAAACCCCTCAAAATGTTGCTCCTCAAAAACCCACATTTCCAACAGAAAGAATATCTCTTGAGGACTTTTCTCCAGTCATTAAGTTGGATGACTCTGATATATAACTATTCGTGGGTTCCCAAGCTTCAGCTTGGGAACCCACACGGCCATAGGGTGCAGTGAGAAACGAACCGCACCGTTCGCGTAGTTCCTCGATTGATGCGGTTCACTGCATTCACCACATCCTACTATCTTGTCATATAATGTTTTAACGAGAAAATTTGTAGGATGCGGTGAGGTACGAACCGCATAATTCGCATAAATAATTCCTCGCTTTTGAAGATGAATAATGACTAATTACCGTCGCATTTATATGCCAGGAGCTACATGGTTTTTCACCGTAAACTTGGCTGAACGAAAAGGAAATCGGCTTTTGGTGGAAAATATCGATTGTCTGCGTAACGCTTTTGAGATGGTTAAAACCCGACATCCGTTTAGAATTGATGCGGTGGTGATTTTGCCGGACCATCTGCATTGCATATGGACTTTGCCGCCAAATGATACCGATTTTTCTGCACGATGGGGTCTCATTAAAGCAACCTTCTCTCGCACTATCGAAAAGGGGGAACGAATTTCACAAAGCCGACAAAAACGAGGAGAGCGTGGGTTATGGCAACGCCGCTTTTGGGAACACCAGATTCGAGACGAAGCCGATTTTCATCGCCATATCGATTATATCCATTGGAATCCGGTGAAGCATGGTTGGGTTCGGCAAGTAGCGGATTGGCCTCACTCCAGCTTCCATGTTTATCTTGAACGTGGAATTTATCCCAAACATTGGTGCGGAAACATTGATCTATCGAATGTTTCGATCGGTGAATAACGCGATTGATGCGGTTCATACCTCACCGCATCCTACGAGACTCGACCCCATTAAAACAAAAAGGTTCCAACGCGATAAGGTGCAATTTGTAGGGCGGGTTCGTCACTAGAAATCCCAAGCGGGACGGGGTTTGCAACCCCGTCCCTAACGTTTCTGCAATGTCTGAGCTATGCGACTACATTTAATTGCCGCCTTATGTTTCGAACGGTGCAACATGCCCCATCCGGCCGTACGCTTGGTTCCCGTACTGAATTCCCCGCAGAGCGCTCATCGTTATACACAAGTGTCTACCGCAACACCGTCTTTTGGCATGGATGCCGGACTCGTTAGAGCGCGTAGCGAATCCAGGCACAGGGATATGAAAGATCGCAGACATCCCGAGCTTCTAAGCAATATGCGTGGATCGAAAATTACCCCATGTCACTAGATACCGACATCCCTGCCGGTACGACGAGTCTTGGGCTGAGTGGTGTATAACGATGAGCGCGGAGCGTGGCAACGATGAGTCCAAGTTTCGGAAAGTTATTACCGACCATACCCTAAGCGCGCTTATCACTTATAATCAGGCAGAACTTGAATATTTCCCCTAAATTCGAAACCTTGTGAAAAGCACGTAGGAGCAAACACACCATGACTGTCGAACTCTTGATTAACTTTGCGGTACAGTTTCTTGGAACTGGCGCTGCATTCTTTCTCGCCTATCGATCCTTCCAAAAACGCCGGATTCAGTTAGGCGCTGAACCGACGCTCCCCCAATACTTTAGCCGCAGAAGCGCCTACTGGATAGGGATCGCATCGTACTGCTTGCTTATGGCCGCACTTTATTGGCTGCTTACCTGGCAGTGGCTGCCCTTGGAACCGCTGGTGACGCTCATTGTGGAGAACCTCCGTTCAGGGGAATGGGTGAACCTTCTGAATGGCTTGGACGGAAACACGATCATCCCTTTGATTGGCGCCGGGTTGTTTCTATTTTTTATCGCCTGGGAAAGCAGATTCAATCCTTTGCTCATATTGAGGGACAGCATCCATGACGCTTTCGCAATTCCGACCAAGGCGGTAGAAGTTTATAACGCTCTCATTACATCGAGATTGTCGGCAGTCGACGATACATTAAAAGCACAAATCGCCAATCGCCTGCTGGTGTCGAGCATCGATCCCGGCGATTTCGAAAAATCCAGCGCCACAGTCGAGTATAAATGGGCTCATAATTGCCTTCTTTTCGACCAGATACACGACTACGCCAACCAATCGTCTTTTCGTCGGTTGTTCAACGAACCGTCTCTGAAATGGGGGGAAATCTGCATCTCCTACAATGCGATGTCGGAAAAAGTGGCCGTCTGGAAGGAAGCGGAACCGCACTATACCAAGACGGTCAAATTGCTAAAGGAACTGGACCACCTGACCGGTTTACTCTGTCGCTTACTTGCCTCACTGGTCGTGTTCGGGAGCGCAAGCGAGAATGAGATATGGGCAACCGTGAAGCAGCTCGGCGGCAACGTCCACGAGGCCCGCCTCAAACACACCTATAAATATATCCTGCTATTCACTGCTGCCACCGCCATTGGGATCATGTTGGGCCGGGAGATTTCGGTCTCGTTACACAATGCTTTCCTGTTTCCCGATCAACCGCTGGCGCACTTTGATTACACGACGCTCCGCTGGGTCGCCTATGCCATCCTGATCTATGTCCTTCCGATAGCGCTGGTCTTTGTTTCCCGGACGCTCGCCTTCAGGCACCAACGGGAGCAATCCGATCGATACTACGGCTTCTATATGGCGATGATGATAATGGGGTTCATTGTCAGCACCTCCGCATCAGCGCTTATACTTGAGTTAACTTACTACAAAGATCACTTCAGGTTTCTGGAAAGCTTCATAGAACATATGCGCTGGGGCATTCTGCCGGCGCTGATGTGCGGTTTTGTCGCTTACCGAATGGACACGCCGGTCAGCGAATCGGAAGCGCTAGGTAAACTCATTATGGCCGCTGTGTTACGTTTTATTGGCTGGGGATTGGTTGCCGTCATTATCATGCTTTATGCGACCGGCGACATGACCATCCAGGAGGCGAATCTGCGTTTCACTCTTGTCGGTACGGCTTTCTTCGTGGTCGGTCTGTTGGGAGCTTCTGCCAGTTTCAAAACGGCGAGGCTGGAGGATTAGCTATTCCATTTCGTGCAATTAAATTCGGAAAAAAAATCGCCGGGAGGTCCATACCATTATCCTACGAGACTCTCATTTGAAAGCCATGTAGCAAAATGTCGGGTTACGCTACGCTAACCCGACCTACGGGCCTACAAAACACAATGGTGGACAATCATTTAGGGCTTTCGATTGCGGCGACCTGACGCTGGAATTAAACCACTCTGTACGGCTACGTCCGGAAAAGTGTTGATACATCAGTTGAATGATAAGAGCCGGGTGAAGCGAGAGTATCACGTCCGGTTCTGTGCGAACCTCAAGGGGCCGTTCCTTGCGCCATTCGATCTTTATTTCTGCCACAAACAGACAACTCGTTTGTTTTTCCCTGTTCCTTAGGTTCGGATATGTAACATCCTAAAATCCACTGTATTAAGCTCGCGTTAAGTTATCAACATGCAAAATATATTTGAATAGCTCAGATTAAATATAGAGTTATTTGATATGTGAAACTTTTATAGTCATCATCTTGAGTAAGGAAAAATAATATGAAAAGAGTAATAAAGTTATCAATGATTGTTCTGGCTTTTAGCCTGGTTACGGCTTGCGCAACTAATTCAGATGTTGAAGATTTACAGTCGCAAGTTAATGGCTTGGATGGGTCTGTTAAGCAAGCATCGGCCGATGCTGCCAGTGCGCAAACTACAGCTGCTGATGCGGCTGCAAAGGCGGGAGCCGCAGAAGTTGCAGCTAACCGGGCCGCTCAATTATCTCAAGATGCGAATAACAAATTGGATAGAAAATTCAAAAGATCAATGAGGAAATAAAGCATTGTTTCTTTAAACGCTATAAGGCGGATCATTTGTAGTGTGGATTCGCCCTTAGCAAGCCACCGCAACTGCGATCCGCTGTCATCGGCATTATGTACTGATTGGCGGTTTGCTACAGGGCTATTCTGATTTAAGCGACTTATAGAGCTCCAGCGTCTTATTCAACTCGTCCGTAGCACCTTTTATATCAAACTGGTTTGCTTTGATTTGCGCCTGAATGATGCTCGCGTTGGCCTTTTTGACGATGTCCGGATTTCCCGTTACTTTCTCGGAGGCCGCACGCGCCGCTTTTAAATGCTCGCTGGGCGGCATGAAATCGCGATGGCTGATTTCGACTATCGCTTTTTCGATGTGCATGATGGTTTCGTTTGGGCTGTTAACGGAACTTTTGTCGGCACCTTCCGCATAAGCGATAACGCAGGTTGAGCCTAAAGAGAAAGCCAGTAATAAACTTAGTGCTGTGTTTTTGGTAATATTCATAAAAAATAGCCTTTGTTGTGGTTATTGGATAATGTTGGTGAAAAATGATTGAATATCAATATCTTTCTATCTACATGATAATTAATGAGCTCAGTTTAAAATGTATGCAATTTTTAGTTAGACTATCAGGTCGTAAACTAAGCACACAATACGTATAAACACTTGGTATGCACCAATCCTGTACCTGTGTATTGTCTCGGTCTCACGCGCCGCGCTCAGCGTTATTCTGGCAGGGGGCTGGAATCGAGGCACTTGAATGTGAAAATTCGGCAACCCCGATGCTTTTTTGCTTTTTTCAGAATATCCCGCTATTTTTTCTTTATCGACTCGCTATTCCTGAATCAAGATTATGAAACGAATTTTATCCATGCTCATTGTTTACCTCGGCCTTGCTCATTATCCGGTAGCAGCCGATATTGGCGCGCCGCCGAATATAAGGGCTGCTGAACTTGAACGCCAAATTCATCAACAGATAAACCGGGTGCGACAAAATCACGGATTATCCCAATTGGATAGGGATGAGTTGCTTGCTGCCATCGCCCGCAAGCATAGCAGCGACATGGCAAGCTTTCATTTTTTTAACCACACGAATTTGCAGGGAGAAGGTCCCGTCGAACGAGCTAAAAATCTGGGATGGAACAAGAAAAAGCAACACGATTCTAATACCTGGATAATCGGTCCGGGTGAAAATATATTTATGAATAATCTTTACGACAAAGTCGTTACGATTAAAGAAAACGGTGTCGCGGTAAAAAAAGAATATGTCTGGAAAACGCAGCAAGAAATTGCGCAATCGACCGTGCAGGGGTGGATGGACAGTCCGCCGCATCGAAAAAACATCCTGTCGCCGAACTACGACCAACAAGGCATTGGGGTGGCTATTTCAGGACACGAAATTTATGTCACGGAAGATATGTTTTAACTTTATCGCTGGGCGCTTTAATCCGGCAAGGCGTAATCCGTAATGCTGTAAGGGGATTCGCCGCAACTGCGTTACGGATTACACCCGGGGGCTAGCGCTAAACTGCCCTACAGATCTAATAGGAATATACGACGAATTAGATTTTTATATGATAATTGATGTTGTATATATCACGTTACCCTTCATCTGCGAGGTTTGCATGTCAGAAAAATCGAAGCCAATCGCCGTTACCGCAGCCGAGGTGCCGGTACGCATTAAGCCATCCGTCTATCCTGAGCCTTTCGCATCGCGCATGGCAGGCAGGGACAAACACCCCCTTGGCGATCTCTTTGGCCTCACAAACTTTGGCGTAAACCTAACCCGTCTGGCACCTAACGCAGTTTCGGCTCTTCGTCATGCTCACACCAAACAAGATGAGTTTGTCTATATCCTCCAAGGTCGGCCAACACTACACACCGACGAAGGCCGAACCCAGCTCTCTCCTGGAATGTGCGCAGGCTTCAAGGCGGACACTGGTAATGGACACCGCCTGGTCAATGAAACCACAGAGGAAGTTGTGTACCTCGAAGTCGGCGACAGAACGCCGGGAGACGAAGGCAGCTATCCCGATGACGACCTCAAAGCCTTGCTCGTTGAGGGGAAGTGGACGTTCGTCCACAGAGATGGCACGCCGTATGTGTGAGGTTAGGCGCTTTTAGGCGACGCAGGAGCAGTTGCCGAATCCCGTGCCATGGATGAAGAGCTTAAATACGTCCATGTAATCCGGTCGAGATTCTGGCGGTTCATAAGCGGCGGGATTTTGCACCGGAGGATTTGTCGTGAGCTCTACATGACTGACAACTACGAATTGTGACGAAGGGATAATCCCTCGCCACTTTAAATTCGCTAAGACTACTTTTTAACAAAGTAATAATAGCCGCCGAATTTTCCTTTTAGGGTCATGCTCTTGTCGTCTTTTTCAACTAGAGAAAATACGTCAAACCTGTTACTGCCCACCAGAGCGACTTTTAATTTACCGTCTTCTACTTCGTAATTTACCGGCGGTTGATCATAGAATTTGCCTTCGCGCGGAATATGCAAGATCGTTACTTTGCCGTCTTTAAATATCCAGGTATCTTCCCTAGGGATGGCCTCTTTATCGGTTAAAGAGTTTTTGGTGGATTGCAGCTTCCAGGTACCCTCTACTTCTTCTTTGGATTGCAGGGTAATATCGGCATAAACAGCGCTGGTAAATACGGATAAAATCAATAATATTGCCGCTAGATTTATTCTTTTCATGTTCACTTTCCTATTTTAATTTAAGTAATCCTGAAAAATCGGTTGGTGTTGTACGAGTATCTATAGGATAGGAAGTTCAACTTTTTCGATCAATAAGCGCTATTACCTATATCAGGTGAATCCGCTATTGAGCTGAATGCCTTACATTGCCAAAGCTCCAAGTATTTTTTAATGCCAAATGATTTTTGAGGATAGGGGCTGGCTCGCGCGCTGTGAGGAACTAAAGCTTTTATATCGCGTATCAGAACTTGAAGGCGATCCAATCACTTCTGGGACGCGCCAGACGTGAAAGCGCTGTTCGATACTTCTGTATCGGAGTCAAGTATGCGCCGGAAATGGCTGAACCTACAGCGGTTTGTTATGTAGTGTTGGAAAAGGTTGTTTTTAATGGCCGTTATTCAGGCTGTCCGTGCCGGTATGGGGCTGATTTACTCATCACGTTATTCAATAATCGGGACCCGATCCAGCGCCTTGACGATAAACCACCACTGAAAACCTATCCCCAAAAGCACGGCGATATGCAAAATCTCATGAGGGCCGATTATGCCGGGAAGTATTGTCAATCTTTGGTGGTATTCAATAATTGCCCCTACCGTATAGAAAATGCCGCCAAGCACCAGCGGCCGGATAAAAGCAAAGCCATATCTTCGCCAAAGATGAAACCCCATTAAGATGCCCATCCAGCCAAGACCCAGAAAGAAAGACAAACCTAACCACTCCGGTATTGATGTAAAAAAAATTGTTTTTACGATAAGACCGCTGATGGCCAGAATCCACACGATAGCGAGAAATCCCCACCTTAAAAATCCGGTAAAAAGAATACAGTGTATGGGCGTAAATGTGCCTGCGATGACTAGAAAAATAGCCGCATGGTCGAGTCGTTGAAAAACCGTATGCGGTGCTCCGGTTGTCGTCAACAGATGATAAACACCACTGACCAGCAATAAAAAAACACAGGAACCGGAAAATACAGCCAGTGAGATGAGGCGAATGCTCGACCCTTTTCCCCTTCGAATCATGGGGATGGCCTGATAAGTAAAAAATATTGCGCCTAACAGGTGAGTTATTGAACTCAAGGGGTGAGTAAAACCAAGTAAGGGGTAAATAGCTGACATAGTAAAAAAATACCTCCAACCTTATCTTGTAGCATTCATAAAATAATATTCTCAAATAGGATGATTTTGCAAGATCATGAATTACCTGGCGCATTTAGGTTAATCAACAGGTCGAGAGAGTTTGGCTATTGCCTGAAATCAGCCAGTTTTGCCAATAAACAGTCTAAATCTTTTTCGGTATGCTCGGCCGATACCTGTAACCTGATTTCCTGTTCGCCTTGAGGAACAACCGGGTAATTCAGGCCGGTGACCAGGATATTATTCGCCAGTAAATGCGCGACCAACGCGGTTGTTTTTTCGGTATTCCTGATCAGGATGGGGACGATAGGGTGTTCTCCCGGTAAGGTTTCAAAGCCCAGATCTTCAAGTCCCGATCTAAGACGCACGCTGAATGTCCGCAGTTTATCCAGCAAGCGCAAGCCATCATTACTGGACACAAGGTCTAAAGCAGCGCTGGCCGCAGCCGCCTCGGCAGGGGTAATCGGATTCGAATAAATATAAAACGGCGAGGTTTCCCGTAAATAAGCGATCACTGCCGAACTGGAAACGACATAGCCGCCATTTACGCCAAAGGCTTTACCG
>Ga0208396_100644_pt1 | contig 9823 bp, 3 predicted proteins | sample LakWasMet64_LOW9_2_FD_183896 | JGI IMG/M metagenome (GOLD analysis project Ga0208396, IMG submission 183896) | Freshwater sediment methanotrophic microbial communities from Lake Washington under simulated oxygen tension - Sediment Metagenome... | ecosystem: Environmental > Aquatic > Freshwater >... | reverse complement strand
CGGCGGCGCCGCCGTTGTCGGCCACGCTGCGGATGTAGCCCCCACCGCTCGTGAATCCCATGTAGAGCCCGCCGCTGGAGGAGTCATATTCCGCCAGGGGCCCGGTGCCGAGGAAGTAGGAGGCCCGCGCGACGGAACTTCCGTTGATCTTCCCGATGACATCCAGCTTGTAGGCCGGGCCCGTCGTGCCGACGCCGACGTTGCCTGCGTTGTCGATCCTCATCCGTTCGGTCCCATTGACCGTGAAAAAACTCATGAAGCGTGAGTTCCCGTCAAACTTAATGCCCGCGCTGGCCCCATCGAGCGGGGTGTGGTGATAAATGTAAGCAGCATTGGCCGTCGGGGTCGAAAGCAGCACCCCCGTATTGCCGGAACTATCGGCCCGGATCTGGCCGGTGTAATACGGACTCAGCGAGCCCGGGTTGCCATTGTAGAGGTGCAACTGGCTGCTCGGGGTCGTAATACCTATGCCCACGTTGCCGCCGTAATTCTGCAAGGCGAGGTGGGCCGAATTAGCATCGGCAGTGGTGCGCGCCTGGATCGTCGAGCCCAGGTAACCAATCAGCAACCCGCCATTGGTGCTATCCATGGTGTGGATCGCTTTGCTGCCGGTGGTATTCACAGCCAACGCGGCATATGAGGCGGGACTGGACGTGCCGATGCCGACGTTGCCACCGCTGACGACTTCAATCTGAGCCGAGAGATATCCGGCGAGCAGAACATACCCGGCCAACACACCATAGATTTTATTTTTCATGATAGAATCACGCTTCATTAGTATTTGCTTGGTTCCGTGCGGGGCCCGACCAGAATTTTTCCTATCAGGCTGCTAGTGGGAAAAGCGCAGTTATGCGCCGCCACCAAGCAAGTCGCCACTCGACCCAATTGGGAAGGTGCCAAAATCCCCAAATTTAGGGACATAGCGGAATTCAAGTCCGCCGGTCGGCCAAGCAGTCTGCCGTCAACATAGCTTGGGCAGTCGCATCCCTACTTTAGTTTGACGCGGGCGCATCGCCGATGAAAGAGGCGGCGGGCGCTCCCGAGGTTGACCGAGGACAAGCGCCACGAGGAGGGCAAGGCGTTGGGATGTTCAGTCAGACGTAGGCCATCTTCACTCCTGAAACAATGGAGGGTTCGTAACCGAGAAGCTGCTCAGTGACGATTATCTCAAAAGGCCGCGCGTGTTGGCATACGGCTCGCGCCACGCTATGGTTGGCGCGTGGGGTTCACTCATGGCACGCGCAGGTTGGCGCGTGGGCTCATTTTTTTCAGCGCCTGGACACCGTTAAAACCACGGTGATAACCAAAGATACGATCAGACAGATGTCCCGCACCATACGGAGTTTTTTCCCGAAAGGAGTTAAGTATTTACTCGGAAACCAAATGCTTCCGAAAAATGGGCTGAAATTAACTTCCCTTCCCATAACGCTTCCGTCGATAAAGAACCGTTGAGCATATGAAAGGACCACCGTCATTATTGCGGCTACAAAGAGCACATTGTCCCATGAATGTAGTGTTAGTATCATAGTCTGGCCTAAAATTCACTTCTCGGGTCCACCACGCACTGGTCCAGATTTTTTCCCGAATTTCTTTTTGATGATTTCTCCATTTTTGTCGACTTCGACACCAATTAAATTTGTGGAACCTTCAGCTTCCACTTTACCAATACCTCCAGCTCCGACGCCGACAAATATACTCCATCCTGTCAATGTTGCATCAATGGTCGGACTGCCTGTTTCGCTCGAACTCGATTGAAGATCAAAATCCAAGGTTACGCCGCCCACTACAAACGCACCACCTCGAATCGTCGTGCTCAAATCAGGATCGGGCGCCCCTGGTATAGCGTGAGTGAATTCAAGTCCAACATTAGCCGTAGCACCGGCGCCAGCAATTGCATCCACATTCAGTTCGCCGCCTGGCTCATTCGTAGGCGTGGAACCGTTAGCACTCAGACCTACTCCGTCAGCGACATCAATACTACCAGCAATGCTAACGTCAAAAAACGGAGGTGGCGTTGGAGGACGAACATAAGGCTCCCACTTGGCCGTATTGATATTAAAAACATGCCAAGTCGTTTCCCATTTTTTATTAACCATAACGGACATTCCTGAAATCCATTGACCCGTGGGAAGCTTATATGCGTTCGGATCAAGTCGCGCCCCATCTGGACCCTTAGTGGGTTTCCCGTTGATCGCAGCGACCCCGATGTAAGGAAACAATCCGTTGTATCCCTTCCCTGCAGGAGTTTGACTCCAAGCATACCATTCACTGGTCCAGCTAGGTGGCGAAGTGTGTATATTCCCTGCTGGGATGAGATGGTTCTCGTTCTTTAGAGCCGCTATCACATTAGGTTCGAGCATTCCTAAGTAATCCCAGCGATTTATACTGTTGTTGCGAACGAACGCATAGAGGTTCAACCCGCCCTGCTCCTCAATCGGATCCTTGTTTATGAACCTCCCCAAGGTGGGACTGTAATATCTTAGGCCGTAGTAGACCAAGCCGGTCTCCACATCGGCGAACTTCGTGCTGAAACGAAAGGTGTTGCTGGCAGCATACGCACCTTCGCTGCGCAGGAGATTGCCAAAGGGATCGTATTCATAGGCGGCCTCGAGCGTGAGGGTGCTGCCGGTCTCGGCGTTGAGGAGGGAAACCACGTTGCCGTTGCCATCGTAGGTCGGCAGCAGCGTCTTGCTGGCAATTGAATCGTATATTTGGATCAGGCCTCCAACGCCGCCGGAAGCGGTCGGCGAGCCAGTCAGGTCCAGACCCCAGGTATAAATCTTCGTCAGGGTCAGCGTGGAAATGGCATTGAACTCCGCAACTAGGTTCCAGCCATCATAGAGATACTTGGTGTCAGTAAGGGCGGTGCCGGAATACGTCGCGCCATTCCAGCCGCCGTAGGTGATCTTCCGCACGCGACGACCCTGGTAATCATACTTGAATTCCAACCGCCGGGCATTTGCCGAGGAGATCATGCCCGTGCCAATGACCTCGCTGCGATTCTGCATGGCGGTGAGGCGGTTCTCGGCGTCATAGGTGTAGTCCCACACACTGTCCTGCGTGAGGTTGCCATCATCGTCGTAGGTGAAGGTCTGCAGTCCCTTGGGGATGAAGAAGGCCTTGTTCTCGCTCTTCACCAGGTCCCCTCCCCCGGAGCCGCCTCCGACCACGGCGGCAAAGATATTGGCCGTGCCAGCGACGGCGGTGCTGGCATTAGTGGGCACAAAGTCCGCGCCCCAAGCGCGGTCCTTCTTGCCTGTGCTGGGCGCGCCCGTGACCCCCACCGTGGCCGTGGCCGCCGCCGTGCCGAGCACGCGCACGGTGTTGTTTTCCTTCGTGGTGTATTGGTTCAGGGCATTGGTGGTATAGCCATCATCGACATTGGCGGCATCGCCGGTCGGGCCGTCGGTCTTGCGGTTGCCGATGGAGTCGAAGCGGTATTCGAAGCGGCGGCCGGGCAGCTCGTCCGCGGACGAGGGCGTCGTGCTGGGGGTGTCGCCGCGATACATGGCGGCGGTCTCCAGCTCGCTGCGCGCGTTATAGGTGTAGTGGTTGAAAACGGCGCTGTAGCCGGTGTGGTAATAGTCGGCAAAGGCCGAGCCGCTCTGCTTGGCCGTGGTGCGCTGGCTCAGGGCATTGTGTGCGTAGTCGTAGCGCGTGACCGTCGTCGCCCCCCACTTGCCCTCGATACTCGCGAGCAGGTTGCGGTTGGACTCGTAGCTGCGCGTCAACGTGAAGTTGTGCCCGCCGGTGATCGCCAGCGCCGATACAAACGGCGTGTTCGTCAGATAGGAATAGTCGAAGGTGCGGGTGACACTGTTGCTGCTGCGCTTGCTGGTCAGCGTGTCGAAGCGACCGTCGGCGGAATAGGCATACACCTGCTCGAGGTCCGCGCTGGAGCCGACGCTGGAGCCGATCTGGAAGCCAAGGTAGCGGCCGATCATCGTGCCGCCGCCGCTCTCATAGAGCGCGGTGTAATGGCGGGTGCCGTAGAACGACGGCAGCGTGGTGGATGCCTGCCGCCAGGGCTTGGAGCCATCATAGACAAAATCCCACGTGCCAGTGTGATCCACGACCGAGTCGGCCTGGCCGGAGCGAGTGTAGGTATAGGTAACCGTCGGCGTGCCGTCGGAATAGGTCTGCGTGAGCAATTCGCCGGTCGCGGCATCATAGCCATAGTCCGTATAAACGCCGCGCGCGAGGGTGCGGCGGGAGGTCTTGCCGGCCTGATTGTAATTCATCGCCACATACTCGCCGGCAGCGTCCGTCTTCTTCCAGAGCAGACCGGAAGGTGTGTCGTAGGTCCACGTGGTGGTGTCGGCGGTGCCGACAGACGGCCAGGAAGTGGAATCGGCTGCGGAAGCGCTCCGATATGTGCTCATGCCGGTGCGATCGCCGTAGGTAGCATCGTAGGTGTAGGCCACCGGGTAGGTGGCATCGCCCCACTGCTGCGTGACCTGTCCCCGCTGGTTGTAGGCGAAGCGGGTGTATTTCGAGGCGGCATCCCTGGACCAAGACGTGCGCCCCTGGGTGTCGTAGGCGATGGTGCTGACGACATTGCTGGCCGAGTCGGTGGTCGTATACGGCAGCGCCGTGCCGGTGTAATAGGCCATCGTTGTCACAAGGCTGCGCGCATCAGTGGCGCTCGATTGCCGCCCGAGGTTGTCATAGACGATCTTGGTCGTGAGACCATCGTGCCCGGTGGAGGCCGAGGATCGACCATTGTAGGAGTAGGCGTAGCTATCGGTCGTCAGGCTGGGCACCGTGGTCTGGGTGGTGGCGAGGATACCGCTGACACTCGTGATCGAGGTGACCGTGTTACCCTCGGCGTCGGTTGACTGCGACTCGGCGCGGACTCCACTGCTGAAGCCATTCAGCTTTTGCTTGGAAACCGATATGGTCACACCCGTGGCGGAGCTGGCCGCGGGATAAGCCGTCGTCGTCGTTTTCACCCACCAGGTGGTGGAGACCAATTCAAAGACGGTCTCCGCGTCCGCAATGCGATCCATGGACGCCAGCACCAGCGCCCCGCCGCTGTCGACGTCGAGACCTGAGCGTTTGACCTGGCCGAGGGCGTTGTATTCGTAGCGCGTCGGCGCGACGCCAGTGCGCGTGGAGTGTGTCAGCTGGCCGGTGGTCGTGCTGTAGAACTGCTCCTCGACATAGGCCGACTGGCTGCTTTGGGAAAAGCCCGGCTTCTCGAGCTTGATCGGCTGTCCGGCCCAGTTGGTCCAGGTCTTCTGCAAGCGTGTGGAAGACGACGTGCCGCTGTTTACCTGCACGACTTTCCGGCCGTCGCTTTCGGTGCTGTAAGTGTAGTAGGTCGGCACCGTCGCGGTGCCGGTCGTGCTCTTGAGGCTGCCGTCGCGATAAGTCTCCTGGATGGAGGTGCCACCGTCGGGTGCCGTGGTGGTCTGGGTGCGGGCGGAGACGTTATAACCGACCGTGGTCGCGGAGAGGCCCGGGGGCGTAACCTTCACCACCCGCCCGGCGCGGTCGAAAACCTGAACACTGACGATCGTCTCACTGGTGCCGGTGGCACTGAGAATTTCCTTGGTCGCATAGTTGGAGCCGTCGACCTCGTCGTAATCGTAGGTGGTGGTGATGTCGGCCTGGGCCGCATGGATGCCGGAGGCGGACGCACCAATTTTTTTCGTGGTGAGCGTCCGGCCCAAGGCGTCGTAGGTAAACTGCGTCTCCAACCCGTCGGCCACGGTGCTAGTCAAGCGGCCATTGGTGTAGGTGTAGGCAGTAGCGGCCCCGTTGCCGGCGGTCACACCGGTCAGGCGGTTGGTGCGGGTAAAATCGTAAGCCGAATCATTTGTGGCAAGTGCCGCCGACCAGTTGCCGGAGCCTGTGTAGACGCGCGTCTCGGTGCGCAACGGGAGGCCGGCGTAGTCGAGGATCACGGCCTCAAGGGTGGACTTGTAAGGCACGAGGTAGAGCGCATCAAAGCCCTGCCCGTCGAAACTGTTCCGCGTGGAGGACTCGGCACCGTTGGCAGTGCCGGCCACGGAGGTGCCCGTGACCTTCAGGATGCGCCAGTAGATGCCGGAGCCGCCGGCGTTGGAGAACACGCGCGTCGACAGGTCGAAGTCGCCGTTGGTCCGGCTCCATGAGGTCTGCGTGCCGTCCGGGTTCTTCACCACGACCGGCTCGCCGGCTTGGTCGAGGTCGGTGGCCTGGATGGGATCGAGGATCTCGGAGCGGCTGCGGACGTAGCTGGAGCCACCGGTGGCGTAGAATGTGTCGACGTCGGCTTTCACGCGCGCCGGCGAACTCGAGCTCCCATCATAGGTCCAGACCGTCTTGCCCGTGATGACATTGTTGATCTTCTCCTGCCGCAGCGTGGGGAGACGATAGCGACCGGAGGAGTCGGCGCCGTATTCCGAATAGGAGACGCGACCAAGGGTGGGATCGAGGCTGACCGAAGAGGGCGAATCCTGGAAGGGTTGGTAGACGTATTTCGTCTGACCGCGCTTCTCCCACTCGTCGTAGTATTCGTAGGCCGTCCAACCGCCGCTCGTGTTCGAAACGGATTTCACGCGCCGGTAGTTGCCCCGGTGCGTCTCGCTGCCCGAGCTCGGGGCCGTCGTATAATAATCGTAGGTCGTGGTGGCCACTGTGCCGGAGCCGCCGTTGGGATTGGCAATGACCTGATAGACGTCCTCGCCCCACGCGTAGTCGGTTTTGTAGACGTATTTGGTTTCGGACACAATCGTGCCGCTGGTCCCGCCCTCGCGCACAGTCACGACGTTCTCGCGGGTTGAGCCGCTCACGGTGCTCGCATGGGTAGTGGTGCGCAGCCAGGCCCCGCCTGAGCCGCCTTCCTGCAGGGTCCACACATAGGTGCCCGAGGAGATGCTGCCACTCGTGAGCGTCAGGTGGGAGACACGCATAGTTGTCGTCTCCTCCTTCTCGGTAATCCGAAGCTGATTGGTCGTGCCGCTCGGCGCCTCGACGAAAACCGTGTGCCATGGCGTTTTGCCACTGTTGATGGTGTAAAGCGCGGGGTAGCCGTTGTAGGTGGTATCGTCGTAGTTGTAGTAGCGGATCTCGTAGCCGTTGGTGACGTCGACGAGGTCGATCATCGTGCGCGGCGATACGACCTGGCGGATGCGTGTGCTTGAGGGGCCGTCCCAGCGGATGTTCACACCTTCGCTATCGTAACGCGGGGTGAAGAATAGCCGCTCGCGGGTCGCGGGGCTGGTGCTCAGGTCCAGTTCGCGGAATCCGATCCGACCGACGGTCTTGCCGGCCTGGGTAGTGCCGAGGCCCAGTTCCCAACTCACCGACTGCCCAATGTCGATGCCGGTGAAATCGCCGGCACGCATGACGCCCTCCCCACTCTGTGGGCGGAGCTGGATTTCATAGTAATCCGTGTAACTCGTGGTGCCGTGGGTGACCGCAATGAAGTCCTTGGGCTTGCCGTCGACGTAGAACTGATAGCCGCTCGGCGCGGTCAGGCTGATCGTGTAATTCGTGGTCCCGCTGGCCGTGAACACCACGGTGTAACCCTGGCCGGGCTTGAGCGTGGCGGTGCCGGCGGGGGACTCGGACAGCGTGCCGTAAGTATAACTGACGTTTGCCGAAGAGCCGTCGAGGACGTCCATCGAGCCGGAGCCACCCGAGCCGACCTTGAAGGAGAATCCGACCGGCAACTTGAACGGCTCATCGTCGACGGCAGGTAGCCGCAGCCCGGCGACGAGTGCGACGAGCGCCACGCTGAAACGAAGGAAGTGTCGATGGAGGTTCATGGTGTCTCCTCAACCCCGCGGTTTGACTTGAAAGGGCTTTTCCTGGTTGCGGGTAAGGGCCCCGCGCTGCTCGGCCAGCGCCTTGTCTTGCGGCTGCAACCGGATGGCTTCGTCGATGTCCGCCGCCGCCTGCTGCACTTTCCCGAGGTAGCGCGCCCGGACCGTCGCGAGCTTGACGAGGTGCTGAGCTTTCTCCGCTGCCCGGCCGTTCGCACGCGTCGCGGCGAGCACAAAGTTCGTCTCTGCCGCCTCGAAGAACGGTTCGGCGGCATCAGGCCGACCTAGTGCCATCAGCCTGAGACCGATGTCCATCGCGCCATGGGCCAAGTCGGCCTCGGAGGTGAAACCGAGACCGTTGAGATCCTTCTCTTTGACCAGGCGTTCGAGCGCTCCCGCAGTGGTCTCGGCGCCACTGGCCACGCTCGCCGCAATTTCGACCCGGAGCTGGCGGGCGGCCTGCATCGATTCCAAGGCCGTGGATCCCGCGGCCACGCCGGCGGTCAGCACGACCGCGGCGAGGAGTCCGGCGATTCGAAAGAAGAAGGATTTCATAGGAGGAGGGATTCGGCGGGATTAGTTCGGCTTGTGAATCTTCAGGGCTGTCGTGCTGCTAGTGTCGGTCGTGTTGCCGACCGTGCTGCGCGGGTTCGTGCCGAGCTGGTATTCGGTCTGGTTGGGGATGCCGTCACTGTCGGCATCGGCGGCCGCGTCGTTGGCGAGGAGATTGAGACTGTGTGTCGCCTCCCAGCTGTTCGGCATGTTGTCACCGTCCACATCCGAGCCCACTTTGGCGCGGAAAACCGCTCCGGTGTTAACCTTGAAACCGGCGTTGAGCGTGACACGGGTGTCGGAAACAAAGGAGACGTCGGCGCTGCCGCTGATGACGACGGTGCCGGAAGTAGTCACACCGGAAGCATCGTAGACCACGGTCGTACCGGAGCTGGAGCCTGTGGTAACATTGGTCGCGGCATGGACGACCAGCAGCAGCGATAAACCGGCGAACAGAACGGAGAGTTTCTTTTTCATGGGATGCGTCGGGCTGAGTTTGGAGCGCTGTGGTTGGATTGGGTGTCAGGGCGAATGGACGGCACGCAGGCTGGCGTTCTCCGTCTCGAGGCTCTGGATGCGGGCCAACTGTTCATTGAGCCGCTTCTCCTGGGCGATCTGGTGGAGCGTCAGTTCCTCGATCTTCTGGAGCAGTCTGGCCTGCATCTCGCCGAGGTTGACACCGCCTGCGGCGATCGCGGCGGCCGAGGGGATGCCGGGCAAGTGTTTCTCGGTCTTGATGTGCTGCTCGACTTCCGAGAGAGGGGGTAGCCGATAATCTTCCTCGAAGACGAAGTCCGCCCAGCCGGTCTCGACGATGATCTCCTTGGCCCGGATCGTCCCGTTGACGGCCAGTGGATAGGTCGGGTTCGTCGTGCCGATGCCGACATTGCCATAGAGCAGCGCCTTGGCGGTGTAGGTCGGCACCACATCGATTGTCGGCGCCGCAATCGTCCAGGTGAGGGTTACTCCACTGCTCGTGCCACCGCTGTTGGTCGCGTAAATCGTGGAGTTGATCGTGCCGGTCACCGTCGGCGTGCCGGAAATCACGCCCGTGGAGGTATTCACCGACAAACCGGTCGGCAATCCCGTCGCACTGAAACTCGTCGGGCTGTTCGAGGCCGTGATCGTGTAGGAAGCTGCCGTGCCAGCCGTGGCGGAGGCCGTCGTAGCTGAAGAGATCACCGGAGCAGAAGTCGTCCAGGTAAAGGTGCCGCTGCTGGTGAATGTATGAATGGTATAGCCACCAGAGCTGGTGATCGTGCCGCCAGTGCCGACCTGCGAGCCCGAGTATCGGATGATGACAACGCCTTTGGCTCCGGCGCTGCCGGCATTGTTGATGGAACCGCCACCACCACCACCGCCAAAATTAGCGAGAGGGACAGTGGCGTCGGTGAAGCCGTCGGCTCCAGTGCCCGCATTGGTGCCGCCTGCAGCTTGACCAGCATCGTCGTAACCGCCGCCGCCGCCGCTGCCATAGACCTTTGAGGTTCCGCTAATGCTATCAGCGAGTCCTTCGC
>Ga0208396_100631_pt1 | contig 10029 bp, 10 predicted proteins | sample LakWasMet64_LOW9_2_FD_183896 | JGI IMG/M metagenome (GOLD analysis project Ga0208396, IMG submission 183896) | Freshwater sediment methanotrophic microbial communities from Lake Washington under simulated oxygen tension - Sediment Metagenome... | ecosystem: Environmental > Aquatic > Freshwater >... | reverse complement strand
GTCCAGCAGGATCGGACTGCCGTTTCTCTCAGTGTACAAACGGCTGCCGACCGGCACATGGCCGTTAACCGCTTGTTGCACATCATGCTCCACGTCGACCAGACGGTATTCCAATGTAGCTGTTGTGCCCAAAATCTCTTTGGCGCGAGTCGTATCCTGTACGCCCGGCAACTGAACCATGATGCGGTTCTCGCCTTGCTGCTGAATCACCGGCTCCGCAACACCCAATTCGTTGACCCGATTACGCAAGGTGGTCATATTTTGCGCGACGGCGAATTTTTTAATATCACGTACTTCTTTTTCAGAAAGCTTCAACCAGACTTGATCCTGCTCATTCGGCTCGGTAATTTCCAAAGCGCGGAAGTCCTTACCCAGCAGTTTCAGCAGCGCAGGCTTGTCGTCAGCCGAGTTCAACTTAACCTTAATAAATCCGCTGTCTTTGGAAACCGATTGATAACGTATTTTTTCGTTTCTTAGCGCCAGACGCACATCATCGTTGTAACGCTCTTCAGCCTGCTTAACGGCCGCATCCATGTCCACTTCGAGCAAAAAATGCACCCCGCCGCGCAAGTCCAAACCGAGATACATGGCTTCGGCGCCCAAAGACCTGAGCCACGCCGGCGTGGTAGGCGCCAGGTTTAACGCGACGCTATAATCGTCGCTCATTTGATCCCTAAGCAAATCCGCCGCTTTAAGCTGGTCATCGGCACTGTTAAACCTTGCTAAAATGCGACCGTCGTTAAACTCGAACGCCTTTACATTGAATCCGGCCGTTTTAATCGCGGATTCGACTTTGTTTGCCTGGTCCTGGGTTAATTTTGCAGGGTGTGTCGATGACACCTGAACAGAAGGGTCGTCGCCGTACAAATTCGGCAACGCATAAATAATCCCGACCGCAAAAACAATCAGGACCAATAGATTTTTCCAAAGAGGGTAATGGTTTTGCATGTATTATTCCAATAATTCAAACATGTCGTAGGATGGGTAGAACGAAGTGAAACCCATCGTTTCAATGTTCCTGGTTCACGATGGGTTTCGCAATGCTCTACCCATCCTACGCACTATGACATTAAACTTTAGCGACTTTTCTAGTGATCGCCTTGTAAGTTCCTTTCGGCATCATGCTTTCAATATTATGACGCTGCACTTGAATAAAGGTATTGTCGCAGACTTCAAGCTTAACGAAGTTTTCATCCAAATCGACGACCTTGCCTAAAATCCCGCCCGAAGTGACCACTTCAGAGCCTTTAGTCATTGCGGCGATCATTTGCTTCTTCTCTTTGGCGCGCTTGGATTGCGGACGCAGGAACAAAAAGTAAAAAAACACTAAGATGCCCAGCGGAAACAGCATGCCTTCAATGCCGGGTTGTTGGGCGGCGGGAGCAGCTGCGGCTACAGCATCGGAAATTAAAAAACTCATGATTATCCTCGGGGTTTATTATTATGAAAAAGCGTTGTACTTAAAAAAAGTTCGCCATTATGCCACAGTCGGCACGGCTTTTCCTCGTTGTTGGTAAAATTGCTTGACAAAAATATCCAGCTCTTGCCTTTCAATCGCATCACGCAAGCCTTGCATCAGGCTCAGGTAATAATAGAGGTTATGAAGGGTGTTAAGCCTCGAACCGAGCATTTCCTTGCATTTATCCAGATGGCGCAAATAGGCGCGTGAGTAATTCCGGCAGGTATAACAGCCGCAGGACTCATCCAGCGGGCCGGTATCGAACTCATACTGACTGTTCCTGATCTTCACCACGCCGAACGTGGTAAACAGATGTCCGTTACGGGCATTGCGGGTCGGCATCACGCAATCGAACATATCGATACCGCGCCTGACCGCCTCCACCAAATCTTCCGGCGTACCCACGCCCATTAAATAACGCGGCTTATCGGCCGGCATCTTGCCATGCACCACATCCAGCGTCGCCATCATTTCTTCCTTGGGTTCGCCGACTGACAGGCCGCCGATCGCGTAACCGTCAAAACCGATGTCCACCAGGCCGGCTATCGATTCCTGACGCAGATGTGCATACATCCCGCCCTGGACAATGCCGAACAAAGCCGAGTCGTTACCCTCGTGAGCCGCCTTGCTGCGCGCCGCCCAGCGCAACGATAAGCGCATCGAATCGGCCGCCTCATGGACTGTCGCAGGATACGGGGTGCATTCATCGAAAATCATCACGATGTCCGAACCCAAATCGCGCTGCACCCGCATCGACTCTTCAGGCCCCATAAAAATGGCACTGCCGTTGATCGGCGATTTGAACGTCACGCCTTGTTCGGTGATTTTTCTTAACGCGCCCAGACTGAATACCTGAAAGCCGCCGGAATCGGTCAATATCGGCTTATCCCAGCGCATAAAATCATGTAAATCGCCGTGCGCCTTGATCACATCGGTACCGGGGCGCAACATTAGATGAAAGGTATTGCCCAGAATAATCTGCGCGCCGATACCGGTCAGCTCATCGGGGGTCAGCGACTTGACCGTTCCATAAGTGCCGACCGGCATAAAAATGGGCGTTTCCACAACGCCGCGGGCAAACGTAAGCCGACCGCGCCGCGCATGGCCGTCGGTATTGATTAATTTGAAGTCCATAGATACTTGAGCACATTAAATAAGGCTGGGAATTATCCAGACTTTTTAAATTAATGTATATGTGAAGCGTTAAATCATCGTGGAATGCACCCTGCTTTCGACGTACGGTTTGGGAGGCAATCAATATTATAAGCTCAATCAGATAGCGGCTTCTCTACATTGATCCGCCAATGCAGGACAGGAATAATATTATCCGCAACTTTGCGATAGCAGATAATGACCGGCCGTCCCCCCGACTTAAGGCCATTTAGCATTGAAAAGAGGCTCATGTTGGACACCAGCGCCAATAAAAGCGAGAATGCCTGAACGCCAAATAACAAGAACAACCTTCAACAGCGGACCAAACCATTCGGTTGAATCAACAGACCGGTTTGCCAAGCGAGAATAAGGCAATGCGTATTCCAACAGAAACACCCTTCGCCAATGCGTCGCGCAGACTGGTTTCGTCGTTACAATTCCGGCCGCGGCGGAGTAACGGTGTAAGACAAAAACACATCCCAATCCGGCGCTTTTCGATACCGCCTTTCGATGCCGACAGCGAACGCCTGTTCTGGCAGGAACGCCAAACCGAAACATTGAGCACCTTGAAAACAGCACTGCTACTGGGTGCAGCCTGCTTCCTGGCCTTCGTTGTTTTGGACGTGTTTAACGGTAGCTTAGCAAAAAGCGAAATCATTGGCCGCTTATTCATAGCGCTAACGCTAACCATTTTATTGATAAGCCTGCATCGTCACCGTCAAGCAGAGCGCCAAATCAACTCAATCGCCAAGCTTAGTGCCGCGCTATCGGTTGTCGATCTCAGCTGCATGTTGCTGATAGAGAGCAATCCCGCTCTCTACGCAGAAATCTGGATCGGCTTGTTACCGGTTTATTTCTTCACCTACGGGCAAATGTTCATGACGCTTGCCGAAACCTTGAAATTCGGCCTGCTGGCAATGACAGCCCTGCCGCTAAGCGGTCACCTGATCGGCGTTGAGACCATGGCGCTGATGCCGTCGATTATGATATTGCTGATCGTCAACGCCTTCGGTTTCTGCACCCGCTACCAACTGGAAACTCATGCGCGCAACTTGTTTCGGGAGCGCCGCAAAGCCGAATGCAGCTCGGAAGATAAAACCCTGTTTTTAAGGCAACTTAGCCACAACCTATGTCAGCCGTTGCAGGCATTGAGCTGTTATTCATCGGCGCTTGATGCCGCTTTCGAGGACGAACCCGGCGCTCAATCGCAGCATATCGCCGATAAAATGGGCTCCGCCATCGACGAACTCAACAATGCTTTCAACCGCATCCTCGACATCGCCAACCTGGAAACCGGCAAACAAATCCCGTTACTGAAGCCTGTCGACATCAACGCACTATTAGCGACCCTGGAAAACCAGTTCGCTCCGCAAGCCGCCAAACGCGGCCTGAAACTGAAAGTCCGCCTACGCTCAAGACCGCCCTACGCCGTATACAGCGATGCCAGTATTCTGAGCCAGATCATCGGCAACCTGCTCGACAACGCAATCAAATACACCGCCAGCGGCTGGATACTCATCACAGCGGTTAAAGTCGACGGCACTCGACTCAAGTTGCATGTTTGCGACAGCGGTATCGGCATCGCCGATGAATTGCGCGGCGAGATATTCAAAGAGTTTTTCCGCGGCCGCAGACGTCGGGTCGATTCGCAAGTTCACGGCCTGGGTCTCGGCTTGGCCTACGCATTAAAAGCCGCCGAACGCTTACCGAGTCACAGCCTGCAAGTCTATTCACGGCTACATCGGGGCAGCGATTTCCAACTCCGCCTGCCGGTAAGCATCGTACCGCAACGAATTAGCGCACCGCTACAGCAAGCCAACTTGACTGGCAGCTTCATATTTATCGTCGATGAAGATCATGAGCTGCTGAAGGCCATGAACGAACAATTAACCGTCTGGGGCTGTCTTGTACAAACAGCCGCATCCAAAGCAGAAACCCATGCGGCTCTCGCCGAAAACATCAGACAGCCCGACCTGTTGATCACCGACTTCTATCTGGAGGACAAGGAAACCGCGCACGACATCATTGCAACCATCCAGGCCGATTGCGGTTCGGTACCGACGCTAATCCTCTCTACCCACACCATCGCCGCCGAAGACAAGGTAAAATTACCGGCAAACACACTACTGCTGCGTAAACCGGCCAGCGGGGCGGTTTTGATGGAAATGATGGCAAAGGCTATGAGCGACGACTGAATTACTGTTTGCTATTTAATTGAAAAATAGCAACCAGATCGTGTGGAAGCCGTTCGTGCTGAGCTCGTCGAAGCATGAACGGCTTCCACACGATCCGGGCGGACGAATTTTGAAATGCTCACTTGATTTTCCAAGATCAATTCCCCACCTCCGGCCGCCCAAACACAATCCCCATCTCAAACACCTTAACCAACAACTCCGTCCGCCGCACCACGGCAAACTTCTGGAAAATAGGCCGCAGATGATTCTTGACCGTCTGTTCCTCTATCCCCAACTTGCGGGCGATTTCCTTATTGCATAGCCCCTGCACCAGCCAGCCCAATACCTCGAACTCGCGCGGAGTCAACCCCAAACTGGCCGGATCGGACACCGGCTTAATCCCCGCAATTGTTGGAGCCAATTCCGGCACCGGCTGCGGCCCGACCACCGAGGCCGGCAAATACACCCGCCCGGACAATACATCCCGCAACGCCTCGACAAACGCCTGCCGAGATACCGACTTGGCAATAAACCCCATCGCCCCCAGCCGCAAAGACTCAAACACCAATTCCCTGTCGTCCAGGCCGGAGAACATCGCCACGCATAAATTCGGAAATTCCCGGCACAGCTCCACCAACCCCGTCAGTCCATCCTTGTCCGGCAACTGAATATCCAATAACACCAGATTCAACGGCGTAGTGCGAGCAATTGCCAAGCCTTCGTCAAAACTTTCGGCTTCGAATACCTGTAGCTCGGGGAAGATTTGTTTCAGTAAACAAGCAACCCCTTCACGGGCGCAGAAATGGTCGTCGATTAGGAGGATGTTCATGGGGTTGAAGACTTGGGATTGGATAGTTGCAGGTATTGTACTGGGGATTGGTTGGTCTTGTGAAAGACAGTACTTTGGTACTGGTACGGAAGGAAGATAGATATTTGTTAGGATAATTGTGTAATCTGGCCGCGCATTAATAATTTAATTTTTGATGCCGTTTTTTTGCTCTAATTAGAATTTTTCTAAAGGAGTAATATCGTTTACTTCAATTTATTATTTTTTAATCTGGAGCTATGACTAATGATAAGAAAAAAAAGATATATTTCTGGGATCATAGGATTGTCGGTTGTTTTAAATGGTTGTGCCCTATTCAATCCTTATATAGAACCAGCGCCAATACCAATAAAATGCAAATTAGCTGATTCAGCTGAAGTAAAAGAATGTAGTCCTGAAGAAACGCCAATAGGAGAAATGCCATTATTACAAAAAGCAATAGTTGACACGCAATTCAGACAATATGATTTAAGGGGTAAACGAAAGGAAACCAAGTATTACAGAGTAGGTCTCGGAATTGCAGCGTTTGGCGCTGCGGCGGGAAGTGCAATAACCGGAATGTATGGTGCAAGTAGAGACCTGATACTTGCTTTGGGTTTGGGGGCTGCCGGAAGCTACACCGGAGCGAGTCTATTCTTCAGCGATACTAAGATTAAATTATACAACGCTGCGGATGTCGGCCTTGGATGTGTTGTTGATAAGGCCTATGCAGTTTCAAGCGCAGTAAACAGTCTAGAAGAACAAGGTAAACTAATCGTTAAAGGAAACGAAAAAGCTTGCGAATCTGAGTATCAAGTTGCAACGCAAAATCTTAGCTTATTTGAAGCGCAAGATGCCACAATTACAGAAAAAGTCAGAGCAGCAGGCCGCAGAATCATTGGGAAGCTAAATGAAGAGCTCGAAAAGAATGAACCATCTCTTGACAGTATTCTTAATGCTGCAAAAGAAATTGGCCCGCTCGCTAATTCATTTGCCTGGAAAGAAGAGCACGGGAAGAATGGGGGGGTAACTGAAGCGTTTTTAGAATCTGCTTGCATAAAAAAGGAGCAGTTAAACGAATTCTCAAAGAAGATTGATAACGTGATCAATAATGCCGTGGAGCAATTTGGCACAGTTAATAATTGTGATTTAAATTTAACCCCCATAACACCACTCTCTGCCAGTCAAACCGAAATTAATATTGGCGTTAATGACGATGTGATAATCCAATTCTCGGGTGGAAAGGAACCGCTTTTTCTTGAACCAAAATGGGAAACTATACCAGCAACTGATCAAATTCAGGTTAAGCGATTGGGGCCAAGGGAAATCATGGTAAGTGGAAAATCTAAAATTCCCACGACGGAAGAAACTTTTAAATTTGAAGTATCTGACTCTGCGGCAATCCCTAATCGGGTGAAGATTACTGTGAAAAGCAAGGTAACCTCCGAAAAACCCTAGAGAATCAACCAAGAATGTAGAGCGGATTCCCATAAGGCATCCGCCTCAACTCCTGTAGTCTGATGTGGCATTGTGCGTGTCGAACTATTGCTAAAAATGTAACTCACAAAGCGCATATTTGGCCGGCACGGAAGAGGATAGATAAACCAATCCCAAAAATGATTAGCCATGTTGGGTGCGTTGCGCTTATCTAAGTGTGCAATAGCAGCGGCCGCATACCTAACACCATTAAAAATGAGCTTTTTTCGCAAAAGAATACGCGAAGAATACAAAGCTCTCCATTCGTCACAGTACAAACGCCTTAATCCATCGCGAAGGAACTTCACCATGCAAGAGACCAAAACTACGAAGCAACCGAAAGCTGATTCGACAAAAACTAATCCTTTTAATCTACGAAATAAGAAAGACACGGCTCGCGTGGCGGAACCCCAAATCCACATTTTCGGAAACCATGTCATTTGCGGCACAGATACACGAGGTTTCGGTACGCCGGGAAATCGAAGCCCACTTGAGCTAGTCGTCGATGCCTCGGAAGGGTTCATTCCGCTATGGGCCAAAGACACGACGTTGCGTTGGCGATTTCAAGAACACTCCATGAGTCATTTCGAGGATACAGAAGCCGCCAAAACCGCTATTGGAGAATTGTTAGGCAAAGCCCTTTCGGCCTGGGGTGACGCAATACCCATTAAGTTCGCTAAGCGAGATGATGCATGGGACTTTGAGATTGTGGTAAGAGAGGCTGATCGTTGTAACATTAACGGATGCGTATTAGCGAGCGCCTTCTTTCCAGATCCTGGGCAACATGAATTAGTAATTTATCCCAAGATGTTTACGCAGAGTATGAAGGAACAGGTGGATACACTCACCCATGAAATCGGCCACGTCTTCGGACTACGGCACTTTTTCGCTAACGTCAGTGAGACCGCGTGGCCGAGCGAAATGTTCGGAAAGCAAAAGCCATTTACCATCATGAATTATGGTAGCCAAAGTGAGTTAACCGCTAACGATAAATCCGACCTAAAACGACTATATCAGAAGGCGTGGAGTGGTGAGTTAACGAAAATTAATGAAACTCCGATCCAACTGGTGAAACCGTTTCACACCATCGGAGACAGATCGGGCGTGTAAAAAACTCCGTGTAAACCGCTGTTAAAAATAATTCACTATAGCCCAACCCATTGCAAGGATAGGGGCTGCTTTCCTATATAACGCGTTGCATTGCAACCACTATCAAACTATCAAGCATAAAAAAAGGCTGGAAAATATCCAGCCTTTTTCATTTTTACTGATTAGTGCAACAACCCACTCAACTCATGCACAAACGCTGCCGAATCATCCAGTTGCCCGCCTTCGCTCAAGATGGCTTGATCGAACAGGATATGAGTCAAATCAACAAAGCGGCTATCGTCTTGCTCTTCCTTCATACGAACCACTAACGGATGAGTAGGGTAAACTCAAAGGTCGGCTTTCTGCCCATTCCCATGCCAAAACCTTGTCCGGCATCTTTCATAATTCTTTCCATATTCAGACTCATGCCGTAGGCATCGGCAACCAGACAGACGGGAGATTCAGTTAAACGATGGCTCAAACGCACTTCGCTGACTTTATCGGCCAGCACGTCTTTAATTTGTTTCAATACGGTTTCAAAATCCTTAGAATTTGGTTAAAAATAACTATTTTCGGTCGTCAAGCCGTTCGTGCTGAGCCTGTCGAAGCATAAGCGGCTTGACGCGCGGTAGACCCGAAGTTTTTCCGCCCACCCTTCGACAAGCTCAGGGCGAACGGAAAAATTCCATCGATCCATATCAGGAAGTTATTGCCGGTCATATCCTTATTGACTTCTTCCTGGGCTGTTTTTTGCCGCTGAGAAGCTGTCTGCTGTGCCGTAATAAATCTTGTCATACCCTTCCTTCATCCGGCTGACCTAAGCTTCCAGCGTAACATCCTGTTTGTCGCTATCGTTGTAGGCCGAAGCGAAACGCAACAATTTAGCGGCACCTTCTTTATTGCCGTGATCAGCATGTTTCATAACCGGACTGGAGGCAACGTTACCTTGAACGGAAATACTGAAACTTAAATTCCTGCTAACTTACACTAACTCCTCCGATCCATTCGACCATAAGCCCCTATTGATATATACTTTCAGCATCTATCTTTTAGCGAGCGCAACATCATGCCAACAGCAAAGCTTTTTCAAAACGGCCGGTCGCAAGCGGTTAGATTGCCCAAGGAATTTAGACTGCCCGGCAAAGAAGTCAAAATTTCCAAACAGGGCAATAAAATCATTTTAGAACCCATTGAAAGTTCCTGGGAACAGTGGTTTGAAGCAATGAATCAATTTTCCGACGACTTTATGGCTGACGGGCGCAATCAACCTGAACAGGCTCAAGAACGGGATTGGGGGTAGTTGGAATGACCCGCTATTTGCTGGATACCAATATCTGCATCTACCTGATCAAAAAACATCCGCCCGAAGTATTCGCCCGCTTTCAGCAAATCCAACTGAAACAACTGCATATTTCCACCGTTACCCTGTTCGAGTTGTACTACGGCATCGAGAAGAACAATTCCCAACAACGTAATTTGACGGCTTTGGAAAATTTTATCTCGCCGCTAACGATTGTGGATTTTACCCGTGAAGCGGCTATCAAAGCGGCGAAGATTCGTAGCGACTTGCAAAAACAAGGCTTGCCGATCGGCGCCTATGACATTCAAATAGCTGCGATTGCGTTGTCGGAAAACATGACTTTGTTGACTAACAATACGCGCGAGTTCGAACGGGTTAACGGTCTGAAACTGGAAAATTGGGTTGGAACGCAACCTGTCTAAACGCAAATCAAAAAAGGTTCGCGACATACAAGCGCTTCATCCATAAAAAAGGCCGGATAGTATCCGGCCTTTTTTGTCTTTGTAACTGCTCGCTCTTTTATGGTGAAACATCCAAAGCTAGCTTTGGACTCTGGAAAATTCATTCGATAAAT
>Ga0208396_100626_pt1 | contig 10069 bp, 9 predicted proteins | sample LakWasMet64_LOW9_2_FD_183896 | JGI IMG/M metagenome (GOLD analysis project Ga0208396, IMG submission 183896) | Freshwater sediment methanotrophic microbial communities from Lake Washington under simulated oxygen tension - Sediment Metagenome... | ecosystem: Environmental > Aquatic > Freshwater >... | reverse complement strand
CGCAACCTGACGATTTAAGTCCCACACACGTAACCAGCTACCTTTGCCTAGCCACAGTGGATACTGTAGCAAGGCAATCAAGATCACAAAAATTAGTGTGAGGGCTTTCAATTTTAACTATTCAAACACACTTTAACGTTATTTAAATAATTGGTAAAAAGCTGACTTACCAGCGTAGCTAGTTGCATCACCCAACTCTTCTTCAATACGTAACAATTGGTTGTACTTAGCAATACGCTCTGAACGGCACAGTGAGCCAGTTTTGATTTGCAATGCATTGGTAGCAACCGCAATATCAGCAATCGTGCTGTCTTCTGTTTCGCCTGAACGATGTGAAACAACTGCTGTGTAGCCAGCGCGTTTAGCCATTTCAATGGTTTGGAATGTTTCAGTCAAAGTACCGATTTGGTTTACTTTAATCAATACAGAGTTAGCAACACCACGTTGAATACCTTCACGCAGAATTTTGGTGTTGGTCACAAATAAATCGTCACCCACCAACTGAGTTGTTTTACCTAAACGTTTAGTTAGGATATCCCAACCTTCCCAGTCAAACTCAGCCATACCATCTTCAATGCTGATGATTGGGTATTTATCACACCATGTTGCCAAGTAGTCAGTGAACTGGCCTGAAGTCAGTGCCAAACCTTCTGATTCCAAATGGTAACGACCATCTTTATAGAACTCAGTACTTGCACAATCTAAACCTAAGTAAACATCACGGCCTGGCTCGTAACCTGCATCTGAAATCGCTTCCAGAATGTACTGGATCGCAGATTCGTTAGACGGTAAATTCGGTGCAAAACCACCTTCATCGCCTACTGTAGTGGCAAGGCCTTTTTTATGTAAAGTCTTTTTCAAAGCATGGAATATTTCAGCACCACAACGAATTGCTTCGCGGAATGATGGCACACCTGCTGGAATAATCATGAACTCTTGCATATCCACACTGTTGTCAGCGTGTGCACCACCGTTGATGATGTTCATCATTGGCGTTGGTAATTGCATTGCGCCTGAACCGCCAAGGTAACGGTAAAGTGGTAGACCTGACTCTTCAGCAGCAGCACGTGCACAAGCCATTGATACTGCCAAAATTGCATTTGCACCTAAGCGGTCTTTGTTTTCAGTACCATCTAATTCAATCAAAGTTTTATCAATAAAACTTTGCTCTTCAGCGTCTAAACCGATAATCGCTTCTGTGATTTCAGTGTTTACATTTTCAACCGCTTGCAACACACCTTTACCTAAGTAACGGTTTTTATCGCCATCACGTAGCTCAACCGCTTCTTTAGCACCAGTAGATGCACCTGAAGGTACAGCCGCACGGCCGATCACGCCACTTTCAAGTAATACATCGGCTTCAACAGTTGGGTTACCGCGTGAATCTAAAATTTCGCGGGCGATAATATCTACAATTGCGCTCATTACTTTCTCCTAAGTTCTAAATCGTTTGGCTACCAATCAATCAGACGCACACCTAATTAGCGCATTAAACGCATCATTCACCTTTTGGTACGTGTGCAGTAGCCTAATTATTTTTTACAACGTACTTTCAATAAAACCTGCTTTTTTAACTAATCGGTCTAAATCTACCAACACTTCTAACAAATCTCTCATTTTGTGCAGTGGCCATGCATTAGGGCCATCAGATAATGCTTTTGAAGGGTCTGGATGGGTTTCCATGAAGATACCAGCAATGCCACTGGCAACTGCGGCGCGTGCCAACACTGGCACATGCTCACGCTGACCACCGCTCTTGTCACCTTGGCCACCAGGCTGCTGTACAGAATGCGTGGCATCAAACACCACTGGGCAATCTGTTTCACGCATAATGGCCAATCCGCGCATATCTGAAACCAGCGTGTTGTAACCAAATGAAGCGCCGCGTTCGCACACCATAATATTATCTGCACCGCCGTTAGCTTCTTTGGCTTTTTGCACCACATTGCGCATATCGCCAGGCGCCATGAATTGGCCTTTTTTGATATTCACCGGTTTACCTGAACGTGCACAGGCGGTGATAAAGTCAGTTTGACGGCATAAAAATGCCGGCGTCTGCAACACGTCGACCACAGCAGCTACATGCGGCACTTGCTCTTCTGTATGCACATCAGTCAAGATTGGCACACCAATTTGGCTACGTACGTGGTCTAAAATCTTTAAACCTTCATCCATGCCAAAGCCACGAAATGTTTTATTAGAGCTACGGTTCGCTTTGTCGTAAGAAGACTTATAAATAAATGGAATATTGAGCGCTGTCGCGATTTCTTTTAGCTGACCGGCAGTATCAATCGCCATTTGCTGTGATTCAATCACGCATGGGCCAGCAATTAAAAATAGTGGATGCTCAAGACCCACATCAAAGTTACATAATTTCATACGATTAACACCTTAATATTTAGCGATAAAACAGCTATAGATAAACGCTAGCTGTAAACTCCATGCATTTTGCGTTTATCTATACCGGTATTGATTGCTGGGTTATTTCTTCCAGATTACTTTTTATTGTCCAGCGCCGCTTGTACGTAAGCCGTAAACAACGGATGGCCAGCACGCGGGTTAGAAGTAAATTCTGGGTGGAACTGGCAGGCAACAAACCAAGGATGCACGCTCTGTGGCAATTCAACCATTTCGCATAAGTCTTCAGTTGGCGTTCTTGCAGAAACCACCAAACCGGCCGCTTTTAGCTGATCCACATAGTGATTATTTACCTCGTAGCGATGACGATGACGCTCATTCACGGCTGACCCGTAAATGCTCGCAGCCAAAGTATTCGGCACGATTGGACAGCTTTGCGCACCTAAACGCATAGTGCCGCCTAAATCTGAATTCTCATCACGCTTTTCAATATTACCTGATGCATCTTGCCACTCATCAATCAGGCCAATCAATTTATGTTGCGCCTGCGGATTAAACTCAGTACTATTGGCATCAGTTAAGCCTGCTACATGGCGCGCAAACTCAATCACGGCCAACTGCATACCCAAACAAATACCTAAATAAGGTACTTTGTTTTCACGTGCATATTGAATTGCTGCAATTTTGCCCTCTGTACCACGCACACCAAAACCGCCCGGTACTAAAATCGCATCCATGCCTTGTAACGCAGCCGTGCCTTTTTGCTCGATGTCTTCAGAATCCATATAGTGAATTTTCACTTTAGATTCAGTGTGAATACCAGCGTGGATTAATGCTTCTGTCAGTGATTTATAAGACTCAGTTAAATCGACATACTTACCAACAAAAGCGACATTCACTAGATGCTTAGGGTTTGCCAATGCCGTGGCAATACGCTCCCACTCTGCAAGGTCAGCAGGTTTAGCCTGAATATCTAACTTATCGCAAATAATGCCGTCTAGGTTTTGCTCATGTAGCAAGCCTGGAATTTTGTAAATAGAATCTGCATCAATCGCGCTGATTACAGCCTCTGAAGCCACATTAGTAAATAATGCGATTTTTCTGCGCTCATCTTCAGGAATATTACGATCTGCACGGCAGAGTAAAACATCAGGCTGAATACCGATTTCACGCAACTCTTTTACAGAGTGCTGTGTAGGTTTGGTTTTTAACTCACCCGCGGTTGGAATCCAAGGCAATAGGGTTAAATGAATATAGCAAGTATTGTTTCTACCTTCTTCGAAACCCATCTGACGGATTGCTTCCAAGAATGGTAGTGACTCAATATCACCTACCGTACCGCCGACTTCAACAATCGCCACGTCAGCACCTTCGGCACCGCGTTTTACATGCGCTTTGATTTCGTCGGTAATGTGTGGAATCACCTGCACTGTTTTGCCTAGATACTCACCGCGACGCTCTTTTTTAATCACGGTCTCGTAAATTTGGCCAGTAGTGAAGTTATTGCGTTTACCCATGCGCTGACTAATAAAGCGCTCATAGTGACCTAAGTCCAAGTCAGTTTCAGCCCCGTCATCAGTGACAAACACTTCACCATGCTGGAATGGACTCATGGTACCTGGGTCAACGTTAATATAGGGGTCTAGCTTGAGCATGGTCACTTTGATACCACGTGACTCTAAAATTGCGCCTAAGCTGGCGGCAGCGATGCCTTTACCAAGAGAGGAAACAACACCGCCGGTTACGAATACATATTTGGTCATGGAGAAGGCACTTAAATTATTATTACAGACGGGAGCCTATTTTACTTTAAAGCCCTAACACCTACAAATAAAAACTCTTAATTCTGCGTTTATTTTACTGGGTTTAGTTTTGCCCCGCATTTCAAATCCAATCTTGAGTTACTCCAATAATAAGCCAAGAAACTCAAGCAATCTTGATATAAATCAATCAAGTAAATTCTCACATGCATAGAATGAGCAACGGAATAATCAAGGTGATTATATTTATTGAGGAGATTGAGACTATGTACGCAAATTTATTTGGCACATTTACAGGCTTACTAAGTTTAGGGGTGATCGTGTTTGTATTATTAATGGCGGCATTTTTCCTGCGCCTGTTCTTCTCAGGCAAACCACAAAATGAACAATAAGCCTGGCAAGCATAAGCTCAGCACCTGAGCATGATGCTTATTAAGGGTTATTGGCCCATGCGCCATAACCCTTAAACCTCTCATGTACTTCTGACATTTCCTGCTCAGTCAGAATGTACGGCTCCCCCACTTGCAGCGCCCTTAAATACTGCTCACATAAGGTTTCCACCTCCAACGTAACGCTCAAAGCTTTTTCTGCCGTTGCGCCCACCGCAATCATGCCGTGATTCGACAGCAAACAGGCGGTTCTATGCGTTAATGCAAGCAAAGCGTTATCTGATAATTGCTGGCTTCCAAACAAAGCGTAATCTGCACACCTGATGCTATCGCCACCCGCCACCGCAATCATGTAGTGAAAGGCAGGAATATCGCGCCTTAAGGTACTGAGCGTGGTCGCAAACATGCTATGCGTATGAATCACCACATTCACTGCTGGTTTTGCACGCAAGATATCCACATGAAAGCGCCACTCACTGGAGGGCGCCAGCTCACCTTGTGCATGACCTAAAAAATCCATCCACACCATATCGGCAGGACGCATATGCTCCACCGCCATACCCGAAGGGGTGATTAACAAGCCAACCTGCCCTTGCGCATTAGGTACACGGATACTTGCGTTACCTGAAGTACCGCGGTTCAAACCCAACGCACAAAGCTGCTGGCTTAACACCAACAGCTGTTCACGCGCGCACTGTAATTGATCCGTCATCACAATATCCTTAGCATTATCTTTGCATCGTGCGTAATTGCTGCGGTGTGAATACCCCGCGCTCGGTAATGATACCTGTCACCAATCTTGCTGGCGTTACATCAAAGGCGGGGTTTGCCACCTGAGTACCATGCGGCAAGATATTGACTGACGCGATTGTACCGTCGCTCAACTTACCGCTCATCCAAGACAATTCCTCAGCGCCGCGCTCTTCAATCTCAATCGACTTCACGCCGTCCTCTATGTTCCAATCAATGGTAGGCGACGGCACTGCCGCGTAAAAAGGCACATGATGCCCCAGCGCCACACTATCAAACGCCGCTAATGCTTTTAAATAGGTGCCGATTTTATTGCACACATCGCCAGCCGCTGTGACACGGTCGGCGCCCACAATGACCATATCCACCTGCCCTTGCTGCATCAAATGTCCGCCAGCATTATCACTAATCACTGTGTGCGGCACACCATGCTGACCCAGTTCCCACGCTGTTAAACTAGCACCCTGGTTACGAGGTCGCGTCTCCCCCACCCACACATGCACATGAATGCCAGCATTATGCGCTGCATAAATTGGCGCTAACGCCGTACCAAAATCAACCGTTGCCAGCCAACCAGCGTTGCAATGGGTGAGTATATTAATGGTGCGTGTTTTTTGCTGATGTTGTGCATGAATTAAAGTCAGGCCATGCTTACCAATTGCCTGATTAAGCTGTACATCTTCATCGCAAATCTGCGCCGCCTCTGCCCATGCTGCAGATTGGCGCTGCGCGTCTGGCAATCTTAACAAAGCACTCAACATGCGCTGCACCGCCCACCTTAAATTCACCGCCGTTGGGCGACTCGCAATCAATTGCTCTGCAGACTGTTGCAAGTGTCGATCAGCACAGCTGTCTAAAGTTGAAAGTGCAATACCATAAGCCGCCGCAGCGCCAATTAAAGGTGCACCACGCACCTGCATAGTTTTAATAGCGACAATCATTTGTGCCAAGGTTGTTAGGCTAGCCACTTCAAAAACGTGAGGCAGCTTGGTCTGGTCAATAATTTCCACGCACGGTTGTGCATGCTCAAAATTAGGCCAAATAGTACGGTATTGCTCGTGATTGACTAGCATAAATATTCCAGCGGTTTACACGCTTTTTTATAAAAATAATTAAATATAAATATTGACTTCTAAAAAGTTCCCAAGAACTTCAAATACTCTCCACAATATCTGTGGATAACTTTGTGAATTGTTGTGACTTAAAAACGTAACATACCAATTTATAAGGTTTTTTTTAAATCGCTTATTTTTTAATCTATTATTTAACCTATAAAAATCAATAACTTACAAAACACCCATTGATTGTTAACGTTTTTTTGGCTTTCTTAATGTAGTGCATTAACTGGTGTGCATAAGTCAGCTAATTTTGGCATGATTTTTATGGCGTTGGCACCAGTAATATCAAGCACTTGAGCCACATCAACCTGCCTTAAATCTGCTAAAACCTGTGCAATTTTTAACACCTCCGCCGGGCTGTTTCTGCCAGCTGTTCCTAACCATTCTGGTGGAATATCTGGGGCATCAGTTTCCAGCACTATCGCCTCCAAGGGCAGTTGCGTCGCCAATGCGCGAATCCGCAACGCACGTGGATAAGTCATTGCTCCACCAAAACCCAACTTAAACCCTAAAGCAATCAGCTGCTCGGCCTGCTGCATGCTGCCGTTAAACGCATGTGCTATTCCACCTTTAACTTTATGCTTGCGCAACTGCTTCAAGATGTCATCTATCGCATGGCGCACATGCAGAATCACCGGCAAATCATGCGCTTGTGCAATTTTAAGCTGCTCAATAAAAAAATGGGTTTGCAGTTTGATGTTTTCAGGGTGAGTGCTTGGATTAGTTAAGAAGTAATCCAAGCCAATTTCGCCGATAGCAACAGGCTGGTGATTTTGTACATAGGTGCGCAGTAACTCCAGGTCATCCAATGAAGAACGCGCTACATACATGGGATGCACGCCGAGCGCATACACGCAGTTTTGGTAATGCTGACAAAGGTTGATGACAGCATCAAAGTTAAAACGCGCCACAGCGGGCACCACAATGCCAGACACCCCATTTGCAAATGCAGAACGCACGACATGATCGCGGTCAGCGTCAAACTCGGTTGCATCAAGATGGCAGTGGGTATCAATCAGCATGATGATTCCATTTCTATTTAAGCGCTAACATAATGCCAAGTACACAATATTAAGTGCGCAATCATTATGACCATACGTCAATAGGGGTTAGTTCACGGCAATGAGAACTGATGATACAACACGACAGCACTAAATAGCGCGCGCAATAGGCTTGGCTCGCACCCGGATATCAGTGCCAACCTGACGCACATCTAACACCTGCAAATCTGGCACTTGTTGCATAGTAGTGAATTCCGGCATGGCAAACATGCCATGCGCGGTGCTACCCATCAGTTTAGGCGCATAATAAAATATAAACTCATCGATCAGTCCTGCATGCAACAATGCACCGTTCAGCCCCTGCCCTGCTTCAACCAGCACCTCATTCACACCGCGCTGCGCTAAAACTTGCAACAACTGCGGCAAATCTACCTGCTGCGTTTGATTTGCAATGTGGAGAAGTTCAGCACCTTTAGCCTCCAAGGCTGCGGCACGCTGCTGCGTATCTGTGGCATACGCCACCACTACAGGACTATTTGCCAACATAGATGGTTCTAATATTTTACTGCCCACAGGTAATCGCAACTGGCTATCAACAATTACGCGCACAGGTTGGCGCATGTCTGCGGTTAAGCGCACTGTCATGCTCGGGTCATCTGCCAGTACAGTGCCAATCCCAGTCAAAATCACACAGGACTGAGCACGCCAATGTTGCACATCCTGCCGCGCAGCCGCACCGGTAATCCACTGACTTTTACCATTACTCAGTGCAGTACGGCCATCTAAACTCGCGGCAATTTTGCTGCGCACATAGGGTAACCCTCGCGTCATGCGTGATATAAAGCCCGCATTAAGTGCGGCGGCCTCTTGCGCCAACAAACCGACCTCAACCTCTATGCCCTGCGCACGCAGAGCAGCCACTCCACGGCCGGCCACGAGTGGGTTAGGATCCTGCATCGCAATAATCACACGTTTGGGTTTTGCTGCAATTACCGCTTGCACGCAGGGTGGTGTTTTACCAAAATGGCTACAAGGCTCCAATGTCACATAAACATCGGCGCCTTCTGTTAGCGCACCTGCCTGCCGCAGTGCAAACACTTCCGCATGCGGCTCACCTGCTTTAAGATGGGCACCTTGCCCTACAATTTGATGATCGCGAACGATGACACAACCTACTCTAGGGTTAGGTTGCGTAGTGTACAAACCTTGCGCCGCTAAACGCAGTGCAAGGTTCATATAGGTGTAATCAGATGTGGATAATGTAGACAAAAACGTTGAAGAGTATCGACGGGTTAACGATAGATTGAGCAGGCACTTTATGTATCGGTAGAGCGGCGCTTAGCCGATACGGCTTGCTTATCCAAATCGCGGATTACATCATTAAAGTCGTCCACATCGGAAAAGCTCCGGTAGACAGAAGCAAAACGGATATAGGCTACTTTATCCATCATCTTAAGCTCGTGCATCACCATTTCGCCTAAGTCTCTGGCATGCACCTCACGCTCGCCGCGCGCCAATATTTTCTGCGTCACGTGGTCTAGCGCTTTATCCACGTATTCGGTTGGTACCGGGCGCTTATGTAATGCACGCGTGAATGAAACTCTTAACTTCTCACGTTTAAACTCTTCACGTGTCCCATTTTGCTTCACAACCTGTGGTAAGTGCAGCTCTGCCGTTTCGTAGGTAGTAAAGCGCTTATCACATGCACCGCACTTACGGCGGCGGCGAATTGAATCGCCCTCATCATTAACTCTAGAGTCAATGACTTGGGTATCATCGGTTCCACAAAAAGGACACTTCACAATTAGCCTTGATACACTGGGAATTGTGCAGTTAAAGCATGTACTTTCACTTTGGTTGCAGCAATCACCGCTTCATCAGTTGGGTTATCCAACACGTCAGCAATCAGATTTGCGACCAAGCGTGCTTCCTCTTCTTTAAAACCACGCGTAGTAATCGCTGGCGCGCCGATACGAATACCAGACGTCACGAATGGGCTCTCTGGATCGTTAGGAATCGCATTTTTGTTCACAGTAATATGCGCTAAACCAAGTGCAGCATCAGCAGCCTTACCAGTTAAGCCTTTAGGGCGTAAATCCACCATAAACATATGTGACTCAGTACGGCCAGAAATAATACGCAAACCACGTGCAGCTAATGTTTCAGCCATGGCCTGTGCATTTTTAATCACTTGTGCTTGGTAAGTTTTAAACTCTGGTTGCGCTGCTTCCAAGAATGCTGTCGCTTTTGCTGCAATCACGTGCATCAATGGGCCGCCTTGCAAGCTTGGGAAAACGCTTGAGTTCAATGATTTCTCGAACTCTGCTTTAGCCATAATGATACCGCCACGTGGGCCGCGCAAAGTTTTATGCGTGGTTGACGTTACGAAGTCAGCATGCGGCACTGGGTTTGGATATACGCCAGCAGCAATCAAGCCTGAGTAGTGCGCCATGTCTACCATGAAATATGCACCCACTTTTTTCGCAATCTCAGCCATACGTGCCCAGTCAAAACGCAAGGCATAAGCTGATGCACCGCCAATCAATAGTTTTGGTTTGCATTCAACTGCAATGCGCTCCATCTCGTCGTAATCAATTTCTTCTTTATCGTTTAAACCATATGGCACGATATTAAACAACTTACCTGAAAGGTTCGCTGGTGAACCGTGCGTCAAGTGACCACCATGACCTAAG
>Ga0208396_100624_pt1 | contig 10101 bp, 11 predicted proteins | sample LakWasMet64_LOW9_2_FD_183896 | JGI IMG/M metagenome (GOLD analysis project Ga0208396, IMG submission 183896) | Freshwater sediment methanotrophic microbial communities from Lake Washington under simulated oxygen tension - Sediment Metagenome... | ecosystem: Environmental > Aquatic > Freshwater >... | reverse complement strand
GACCTCGAAGGCATAGGAAAGCGTTTGCGTGACGAGCGTGAGCGACTGCAGTTGAGCCAGGAGCAGTTGGCGGCTATCGCAGGCACCAATCGGATCACACCGTCCAGGTATGAGGGGGGAACGCATCTGCCCACGATTGCCTTCCTGGCGACCATCGAAGGTGCTGGTGTTGATGTCGGTTACGTTCTGAACGGAAAGCGCGATGTGGTTGCTTTGGGGGCCGACGACGCAGAGTTGCTTGGCTGTGCAGTAGCCATAGTCGACGATCATCTGGCGAAGCATCTCCTCAAGCCCTCGGAAGAGGTGCGAGGGTTGCTAATACTGAAGACTCTCAGGGATGCCAACGGCTCAGTTTGTGAGGCCAGGATGCGCCCACCGTCCCTGGAAAAGCTGATTGCGGATTTGGCCAAGTGAGCGACTCATCTGAATCAGATAGCGCTGATGCCGCGAAGCTCGCTGCAGTATTGATTGATTTGAGTTTGCTTAAAGCTCGGGCCGGTAAGTCGGTCGACGCTTTGCAAGCCCTAAAGAAAATAAGGCTCCTTGCGCGCCGTGATATGCAACGGCAATATCTGCGCTTGCTCCGAATCCGATTCAAGTGGTGGCAGGTTGTATGCAGTCCAATTCACGTCTGGTTATTCAATCGAGAGCGAGGTCGTGTAAGTATTGGGTCCATCGCACGCTTAGAAAGAGATGAGTGGCTTCGTCTCAATCGGACAGCCCGAGATGCCTGGCGACTGCTTCATTCCCTGGGTTGCCGCATCAAGGAGGATCGCATAGAGCCAGCGCCTCTCACCCGGACTGCGGCTATGGTGGGCTTGGTGGTCGGGGGTTCTCTCGGCCTGATTGCTTTGCTGTTTGCCGTAGATGTGATGAACGGTCTTGTCAATGGGTGTGAGTACGGGCTTTGTCAGATACTCGGAAGTTGCCTGTTGTGCGCTTGGTTGCTGTTCATCGCGCCTCTTCTGATTTGTTGTACGTGGGGTCGCCGAGATGCAGCAAATGCCTTATATGCGCTGCTTTTTCAAGAACCAGATCTCCCCGCTATACCGCGACCAGCGCTCAAGCGGCCGCTTATTGCTAGGCTCGTCTGGTAGGTTTATATATGAGCACGGACGGTGTAAAAGGTGTTCCGGAGGACTTTCCTCGGGGCTTCACTGCTGCGAGCATTCCTGGTACGCAGCCCAAGTTCCTCGCCCGAAAAATTGGCGACCGCTTTGTGGTCGGACTAACGGAAGAAGAACTGTACGAGCGCTGGTCATTTTGCGAAGACTTAGCTCGGCAATTGACGGCTCGGACGCAACGCAAGCAGGAGGCGGGTCTCATCTCCGACTTTGACACCTTTTACAAGGAAACCGAGCGCAGAGTTCGGGGCCAAGGATGGAACCTTAGTGAGGACGAGGTGCAATGGCTGATGAAACGCACACGGTCTCTGGCAGATGATCCTCAATAGACCGCCACAGAAAATTCAATCCGAAGCGCCTGTTTAGGATTCAGACGCAGCGTGCCCACTCAAAATTTGATCGATCTTGATTGCTTGGTCGACCAAGGCCCCGGACTAATTGGTAAGAGGATATGAGCACCACCAGAATTGCCCATTTTGACCAGGACCGCTCTGACGTCCTGCGCCGGATCTGGTTCGTGGGTGACGTTCACGGCGAATTTAGGTACCTCGCACAAACACTGCTGCAAGCCCAGCTGCGGCCGCAATGGATCGTCTTTGCAGGCGACATCGACATCGACCACAAGCCTCTCAGGGAGATCTTGGAGCCGGTACGCCGATTCGATCCCGATCTGGGGATCGCATTCATCCATGGCAACCACGATGCCGACAGCCACGAGCACTGGGAGATGCTGCACGACGCTGGTGAAGCCGTGGCATTGCATGGCCAAGTTGTGAATCTCTCCGGGGTCCTGGTGGCTGGTCTGGGTGGTCACTTCATCCAGGGCGTTTGGATGCCGCCGGCCGCGCCGGCCTATGCCTCCAAGCAGGCAGCCATGAGCCGAGGAACGTTCCAATACCGTGGCGACCACCGACCTTCACCCGAGTATGACGTGGCCATCTATCCGGAAGATTTGGATAGCCTTGCGAAAGAGCGGGCAGACATCCTCGTGACGCACGAGGCCCCAAGCTGCCATCCCCGGGGGTTTGAGGTGCTGGATGGTCTGGCGCGTAGCCTGAAAGTGGCCAGGAGCTTTCACGGACACCACCACGATGACCAGACGGCCGAGTATGCCAAGCACCGGAGTCGCCTTGGATTTGATGCTGTCGGCCTTCGCTATTGTCAGATCAAGAACGGCCTGGGCGAAGAGATCTTCGAAGGTTTGGATGGCTGGTGAGGACTGAGGTTCATTTCATGGACTTGCACAACATGCAGTGCCAACTAGGCCGGAATACCTGTGCAGATCGGAAACGTTCTCAAACAGTCTGAACTCCTGGCGTTCTCCGAGACGGACGAAAACTAGCCGCCTGGACCGACATAGCAAGGTGCCTGTTACCGGTTGGAAAGCTGCTAGCGCTCCGCGCCGTCATCCTGGCCGTACCAGGCATCAACAAAGCCGCTTGCCTTGACCTCGTCGATCTCTGGGCGTGAGCGAAGCCACTTCAAAACGTCTTCGCGTTGAAACTCCGAGACAGAACCGCGCTTGAAACCCACGACGAATCCGCCACTTGCCCAACCTCCAAATCCGAGCCCCTCCGGTTCAATGACCTCCGAGAGCAGGGAATCAACAAGTATCTCGGATTGCTCCGGATTCAGGGGCGTTTTGAATGTCGCCTCCCACGAGAAACCGAGTTCCTGAAACTCGCCGACACGCAGCTTTTTGCGGAGCCTTCGACTGCGTTTCTTTGTCATGATGGTTACTTTAACGTCGAATTAGGCCGCATCTAGGTCGGGGCGCCCCAAACCTCCCAGCCCTCGGTAAGATGGATGCGTCTCCATTAACAACAACGATTGCTATGGCCAATTTTGCCAGTCTCCTCAAAACAGAAATCTCACGAATTGCACGCAAAGAGATCCGCGCTGAAACCGAGATTCTGAAGAAGGCCTCGGCCCAGTACCGTAGCGACATCGCCGATCTCAAGCGGCGCCTGGCCGAGCAGGAGCGGCTGATCGCTAGGCTGCGAAATAGCAGACCAGCCGCTGCCCCTGACAAGACGGAGGAAGGCTCGCAGCTTCGCTTCCGTGCTAATGGCTTTGCCAGCCTGCGCAAAAAGCTTGGCCTGTCGGCCGCTGATATGGGCAAACTGCTGGGTGTTTCGCTGCAGACGATCTACCACTGGGAGAAAGGGCAGTCCAAGCCCCGGGCTAGCCAGCTGCAAGGCATTGCTGAGGTGCGCAAGCTGGGCAAACGTGGCGCGGCTGCACGTCTGGCTGAAGCATAAGATCGGCTGTAGTTGGCTGGTGATGAATCAATATGAGTCGTCCTGGACGAGTACAAGAACCCTCTCATCCTCCGATATAGCTCATCTCAGGTCGTGCTTGTGAAATCTTTACCTTCAGCTTGGCTGGCACTGATTCTCGCAACTCAGAGTATCGGTCCGCTCGTGCGTGCCAGAGGGAGCTTATCGCGCTGCGAATCTGTTCATCCGCTACAGGCGCTTCGCCACGAATAAGACGCCGAAGGTCATGCCCCTTAGATCCGAAGAGACAAAGAAACAGCCGACCTTCGGTAGATAACCTTGCCCTGTTGCAGTCACCGCAAAACGCTTGCGTCACGCTGCAAATGACCCCAATCTCTCCGAGTGCGTTGTCATGGTCGCCGTCAGACCCTAGATAGCCCCAACGCTCGGCAGTTTCTCCTGAAGTGCTTGGATCGAGCTGAATGAGGGGATGGTGTGCATTGATGAGTCTGACCACCTCTAATCCCGGTAGTACCTGATCCATTCGCCACTGGTTTGTCGATCCCACGTCCATGTACTCAATGAATCGCAGGCTGACTCCGGATCCCATGAAATGTTGGGCCATGGGAACAATCTCGTGGTCGTTGATGCCCTTCTTGACGACCATGTTCACTTTGATATTGCTTAAGCCTGCCGCCTGAGCAGCCTCGATCCCTTTCAATACTTTTTGAACTGGAAAATCGACATCATTCATCAGACGGAACACCGCATCGTCCAGAGCATCCAGGCTGACCGTGACACGTTTGAGACCAGCGTCTTTCAAGGACTGCGCTTTTCTTGACAACAAAGAGCCATTGGTCGTTAACGTCAGATCTAGCTCCTGGCCGTCAGGAGTTCTGATACTTGCCAAGCCAGCCACGAGGTCTTCGAGATTCTTGCGCAACAAGGGTTCACCACCGGTGAGACGGATCTTTCGCACGCCCAGGGCTACGAATTGCCTGGCCAAGCGAAGGATCTCCTCAAAACTGAGGAGATCCGAGTGCGGAAGAAATCGATGATTCCGGCCGAAGATCGACTTCGGCATGCAGTATGAGCAACGGAAATTGCAGCGGTCGGTGACACTGATGCGCAGGTCACGCAGTGGACGACCGAGGCGGTCAAAAAGGGGGCCAGTCAGGGGAGTTACGTCATCCGGAATCGTGATGTAAGGAACTGCTGGCTCGTCTCGGAAAATCGGTATGACTCTCATGTTCAGAATCATCAAAGCCGGCTGACGAAGGACGAAGGCTCAGGATGAACCCGTCCTATTTTTCTTTTCGACACGATACCAATGTTGATGAAGCACACAGCCTCTTCGCCATCTGTCAATCGAAAGAGCTGGCGCATTCTTGATGAGCACATCGCCTGCCCACTGGTCAGGCTGCTGCCGTACGCCATGCTGTGCGCACGCAGTAGTATGTTCTGCACGGCGCATCCGACAGAGACCATGCGTTCCAGGACAGGGATGGCCGGTTCGCAGTCTCCCAGCTTCGCAACGACGAGCATGAGCAGCGGTGCCCGGTAGGCCTTCTCGCGGGCGGCTTCAATCTGCTCCAGGCTGGCTCCCGGGTCCCGGTCGATCAGCGCGAGTGCGAAAGTGTTTGCCAATGCGCTGCGCCGCTCTTCGGGGACGATGACGAAACGCCAAGGCACCAGCAGGCCATGGTCAGGGGCCGCAGCGGCGGCGCGAAAAAGACGCACTTGCTCTTCCGGGTTGGGCCCCGGCTCCACCAGCCGCTTGGGCGAGATGTTCTGGCGGGAGGTGATCAAGGTTTCAGCAAAACATGATTCCGCTGATGACAGTCCGTCGTGGTCTCGTAATCCAAGGCTTTGTGTGCCGTGTGATTGCTCCGCCTGAGTGCTTCCCATGGTGTCTCCTCATGGTTGACGTGTCGCCAGGCGCACGTCAATCCTCTTACTTATTTTGCGATCGACAAGATCCACTTCGCCAAGGTTTTGGCATCGGCGTCACTCAAGGTGGTCTGTGCCGGCATGGGCACAGCGCCCCATTTGCCGCTACCGCCTTTCTTGATGTTGGCGACCAGTGAGGCCTCCGCATTTTTCTGTCCCTTGTATTTTTTGGCCACTTCGGCGTAGGCCGGGCCCACCAGTTTCGTGTCCACGGCATGACAGGCCGTACAGGAGTGCTTCTGGGCCAGAGCCAGACTGGCCAAGCTCGGGACGGGTGCCATGGCAATAGCCATGAGCGGGATCGCAAAGAGATATCGCTTCATTGATGTCCTAAAAAAGGGGCGGCCGCTGGGCCGCCCCTGGTACTTACGCGTAACGGCGATCCTTGAAGGAAATCGTCTGCTTGTAGTCGTCGACGCTGCCAACGCGGCGGATGCTGCCCCAGGTGCCCTTGTAGTAGGGCACCACGTTGCGGTCCACCCAGTTGGTCACCACATCGCCATGCACACCCTTGATGTAACCGAACAGCATGAAGGTCTGACCTGCCTTGATCGACTTCAGCGGGTAGGCCATGGCGTAGGTGCTGCCGTAGTCGTTGAAGACCTCGATAACGTCGCCGGCATTGACGCCGAGCTGGCGGGCATCCTCAGGGTTCATCTCGATGAAGGCCATCGGGATGCGGTCGCGTACAAAGCTGTTGTACTGATCGTGGTAGGCGGTCTGCCAGACTTCATTGGCGCGACCGCTGTTGATCCAGTATTTGTGCTTGGCCTTCTGGTCGGCGACCGGCTTGGGCAGACCGTTCCAGGGGGCCGGTTTGAACTCGGCGCGTCCGTCCTTGGTGTCGAACTTGCCGTCGTCGTAGTGCATGGCCGTCCCGATGAGCTTGTCGCCCTCGACACGCTTGATCGGCAACTGGACGCCGTTGTTACCCGCCTTTCGCAGGAGGGCGTAGGTGGCCAGGTAGCCGGTATCGCCACCCTGGCTGTCGATGGGGCCGACGCCCGGACGGCCCGCGCGACGGAAGCCGTCGTTGAAGGCATCTTCCTCGGTCTTCCAGTCGAAGCCTTCGAAACGCTTGGCCATCTCCGGCTTGCCATCGCGCAGGTACATGGCCTTGAGCGTGTTGGCGATTTCCGCTGCGATCAGGCAGTCCGGCTTGGCAGAACCCGGGGCATCCATGAACTTTTCTGACAGACGCAGGCGGCGCTCGCCGTTCATGGAGGTCAGGTTCATCTCGCCCGGATGCGTCGCAGGCAGGAGCAGATGTGCCTCTTCGGAAATCACCGTGGGGTAGAGGTTCATGGCCGCGATGAACATGCCGCCCTTGTTCTTGCAGGCGTCGTAAATCACGTCGATCAACTGCTCCACGCTTGCACCGCGTGCTTTCGCAATTGCCTCGTTGACGATCTTGGCACGACGACTCAAGACCAGGCGGTGCTGCTCCGCGTTGAGCGTGGTCTGGAAGGGATTGGTACCCCACAGCGTGTACATCAGGCCCTTGCCATTGATGACTTCCTGATCGATGTAGATCTTCTTGTCCCCCGGATAAGGCGGACGGGTGTAGCCCTCCTGGTGTCCACCCAGGCGGCAGACGCCAGTGCCACGGCGGCCGACGTTCTGTGTCGACAGCACCAGACTGACCAGCGCACTCTGGATCACGTAGTTGTCATTGCCCCAGATGATGCCTTTCTCATAGGGGTGGAAGGTGCGTGGGCGGTGGCCGGAGGCCTTGGGCTTGTAGGCCCACTCGGCGGCCTGAATGAGCTTGGCGACCGGGATGCCCGTGGCCTTGGCGCCGTCTTCCAGGCTCATGCGGTTGGTCTTCACGGCCTCTTCAAAGCCGCGCGTATGCTTGGCGATGAATGCCTTGTCATGCCAGCCTTGTTCGACCACGTAGGTGAACAGAGTGTTGAAGAGCGCCGTATCGGAGCCAGGTTCGATATCAAGGTGCAGCACGTTTTCCTTGCCTGCAACCTGTTCGCAGATGGCAACGGTGGCAGTGCGGCGCGGATCCACGATGATGACCTTGGCAGCTGCGGCGGTCTCGCCCGGGAACCACTTCTTCTTTTTGTCCACTGTGGCGCCTGACAGGTTCGGCACCCAATGGTTCAGGAAGTAGTTGGACTGGGTTTCGTAGGGATTGGCGCCCGTGCAGAAGATCGTATCGGCGACCTGTGCATCCTCATAGCTGTTGTTCAACTCACCCACACCCATGTCACGCGTGGCATGGCACTCCGAGTTGTAAGCCGGACGGTTGTGGATGCGGACCATGGGCGTCTGCAGCGCGCTGAACATCAGCTTGCCGGTGCCCCAGGTGTTCTCGAAGCCGCCACCAGCACCGCCATGGTCGAAGCAGTCGTAGAACAGGCCCGACGGACCGTCGTTGTCCAGGATCTTCTTGGTCAGGCCGGCATAGAGTGCCATGGCGTTGTCCCAACCCGTGTCGAGCCACTGGTCGCCGCGGAAGATGCGGGGATTCTTGAGGCGTTCCTTGCCGATGCCGTCGTGGGCATACATGTAGCTGGCCATCTTGCCGCCGCGGGTGGACGACAGGCCGCTGTTGACCACGCACTCCTTGTCCGGAACGATCATGATGTTCCAGCGCTTGCCCGACTTGTCGGTGATGGTGTTGGTCATCGCCTTGGTCATGGTGATGCCCATGGGCGGCACCTGCCGGGTGAAGTCCACGCCCAGTGCGTTCTGGCTGGCGGCGCGGCCACCTTCCTTGTTGGCATCCCACTTGTAGACGTTGTAGCCACACCCGACGATGCAGAAGTGGCAGGTCATGTTGCTCTTTTGCGCATCTTTTGGCGGAAGAGCGATACGGTCATTGATATTGGTAGACATGGTGCGCTCCTCAGAGAATGTTGGACTGGCGGCCGTAGATCAGGCCATCAACACCGACGGCATGAACCGAATCGGTCTTCGCGTCGTACTCCAGCTTGATGCGCGGCAGGTCTTCTGTGGCCTGGCCGGTCACCATCTGACCCAGGTTCTCGGGGTCGAAGATCGAATAGTGGCAGCCGCACTTGAAGGTCCGGGTTGACCCGTCGTAAGCCACGGGGCAGCCCATGTGCGTGCAGTAGGAGCTGTAAGCCACGATGTCACCGTTGGGGCCGACACCGCCCGGTACCGTATTGCCCATGCGGATGGCGTAGCAAGGGGAGCTGGCGTCCGGGTAGGTGAAGTTCACCACCTGGTTGATCGGCATACCCTTGGCCTTGCCGACCGATTTCCTCGGATAGGGCAGGGCCGTGGTGGCCTGCGCCGCAGGTGTCGCGGCGTTGGCGTTATGAATCGGGATGACCGTGCTGCCGGCAACAGCTGCTGCGGCACCACCTGACTTCAAGAAAAAGCGGCGACCAATCTTCAGATTTTCCATGTTGTCTCCTGATGATGAAAAGTGACATGAGTCAATCGCAAGGGGCGTGCCACCAGAAAAATTCATATAAATCAATGGGTTACGAAATATCTGGCGCAGCATTGAGTAGTTTTGGTAACATCGCCAAAAAATATGGTTACCAAAACGTAACCGCAGGAGACGACTCAATGGATCGCAGAAACTGCCTGCAGCTCATGGCTGCCACGGGTTGTAGTGCCATCGGACTCCCTGTTTGCGCAGCGAACAGTGAGCGGCTCAGGATCGGACTGACAGCGGTCATATTGGCCGACCAAGTGGCTTTCCTGTCTCGATGCGGGCGTTACCTTTCTGAGCGGGTCGGATGCGAAGTCAGCTTCGTGGCCCGAGAGTCGTACCAGTCGATTCTGGAATTGCTTGCCTCAGATCAAATCGACGTGGCCTGGATCTGTGGCTACCCCTTTGTGCGCGACGAGGCCAACCTGTCCTTGTTTGCTGTGCCGCTTTACCAGGACAAGCCTGAGTACCAGTCCTATCTGATCCGGCCCAAGGCCGCGAAAAATCCCGTCAAAGGATGGGCCGATCTCCGGGGCAAGGTCTTGGCGTATTCCGACCCGCTGTCAAACTCTGGATGGTTGGTTGCGCAGGTGCAGCTCGCCAAGGTTCATCTGCGCTCACGCGACCTCAAACGCACTTTCTTTGCCCATGGTCACCGGAACGTGGCGGAAGCTGTTGCTGCGCGGCTGGCAGACGTAGGTGCCATTGATGGATACGTATGGGAAACGATGCGTTTGCAGGGCATGGCTGCGGTCGCCCAGACCGAAGTGGTATGGAGATCTGATTTCTTCGGATTTCCACCTCTGGTCACCAATCAGGGTTCGAATCATCCTTATGCGCCGGGCTTGCAGAGTGCGCTTTTGACCATGCATCAGGACGAAACAGGGCGGGAGCTGCTGCGAGCATTGAACCTGACCGGTTTCACAAAAGGCTCCGCTTCCATGTTCGATTCAATCCGCCGGCAGGCACAGACTGTGCCTGGAAGCGGCGTGGCGGCCTGATGCTCAGACGCCTTCCTTATCGCGTCCAGATCCCGCTAGGGTTGTCTCTGGCGGTACTGATCACTGCCTTGCTGGTCACGGCCGTGGCTGCAAGGATTTCTGCACGCACAGCCCGGGAAGAGACCATGGCCACGGTGGACCGGGCCATCGTGCTGCTGATTGCTCAGGCCCGTCCGATGCTCGCCGCAGACGATACTTGGCGCGTTTACTCCCTGTTGCGTGATACGGCCGCCCTGATCCCCGGAGCGGAGAGCCAACACGCCCGGGGCGCGGTGCTGGACGCCGACGGGCGAGTCTTTGCCGCATCCGACCCTGCCACCCTGGATACGGGACGGCAGATCTTGGGCGAGCAGATTCACGGACAGTCTTTCGCGCCGGCGTCATTGATC
>Ga0208396_100616_pt1 | contig 10220 bp, 8 predicted proteins | sample LakWasMet64_LOW9_2_FD_183896 | JGI IMG/M metagenome (GOLD analysis project Ga0208396, IMG submission 183896) | Freshwater sediment methanotrophic microbial communities from Lake Washington under simulated oxygen tension - Sediment Metagenome... | ecosystem: Environmental > Aquatic > Freshwater >... | reverse complement strand
TTTCTACGATAACCGCCACAGCGATGGTCGGGTCTTCGGCTGGGGCAAAGGCAATAAACAAGGCATGGTCGAGATGGCGCTCATTCATGCCATGCTCGTTGTATTTTTCATTTTGCTTGATGCCAATCACTTGCGCGGTACCTGTTTTGGCTGCGATGGAGTAAGGCGCGTTTGCACCCACGCTTGCCGCGGTACCGCCTGGCAACGTTACGTCCACCATGCCGCGTTTTACAATCGCCATATTTTCCGGATTAAGCTCAATGCGGTCTTGCACGACGGTTGGGACATCCGTTTGCTTGCCGGTTAGGCTGTTCTGGATTTTAGTGACTAAATGCGGCTTCATCGCCACCCCATTGTTGGCCAGAATAGCTGTTGCTTGAGCCAATTGTAGCGGTGTGACCAAAGTATAGCCTTGACCAATACCCACAATGACGGTTTCACCAGGGAACCACGGCTGCTTGTAGCGACGTTTTTTCCATTCAGGCGTAGGCAGCAGGCCGCCAATTTCGCCTTTGATGTCTAGATCTGATTTTCTGCCAAAGCCAAAGTGGCTGACAAAAGAAGTGAGCCTCTCAATACCCAGTTCCATGGCCAACCCGTAAAAGAAAGTGTCACAGGATACGGTAATGGCTTTTTGCATATCCACCATGCCGTGCCCGCTTGGTTTCCAGTCGCGATAGCGGTGGCTGCTGCCGGCCAGGGTGAAGAATCCACCATCCTGAATCGAGAAGGGTGGGGTGCGTTTGCCTGCTTCTAGCCCGGCTAGCGCCACAAATGGCTTAAACGTAGAGCCCGGCGGGTAAATGCCGCGTAGTGGTCGGTTGATTAAAGGTTTATCTAGGGACTCGTTGAGCAGTTTCCAGTTTTCGCTATCAATGCCGTCTACAAACAGGTTGGGGTTGAATGTAGGCTGGCTGACATAGCTTAATACCTCGCCAGTTTTGGGGTTGATTGCGACCAATGCGCCGCGTCTTTCGCCAAAAGCAGTTTCTGCGATTTCCTGCAGCTTGCTGTCTGCCGATAAAATCAGATTGTCGCCGGGGATAGGTGCGTTGCTGGAGAGTACCCGCACCGCGTGCCCGTCTGCGTCAATCTCCACTTGCTGAAATCCGGTTACTCCGTGCAGCTGCCGTTCATAAAACTGCTCTAGCCCACTTTTACCAATGTGGTCTGAGCCTTTGTAGTTGGAGTAAACACCATCATTTTTCAGATTTTCGATGTCCTTATCGTTAATGCGCCCAATATAACCCACCATGTGTGAGCCTAGTTTTCCCAAGGGGTAGTGCCGGAACAGGCGTGATTTAATCTCAACGCCGGGGAAGCGGTAGTGGTTTACTGCGAACTTGGCAGCTTCAATCTCGTTAAGATGGGTGCGGATAGGGGCACTTTCAAAGCTATGGCTTTGCTCTCTAAATTTCTTAAAGCGCTTTTTATCCTGTGAGCTGACTTCAATCAACTGCCCCAGTTCAGCAATGGTGCTGTCTAGGTTTTTTACTTTAGATGGTGTGATCTCTAGGGTGTAGACAAAGAAATTATGCGCCAGTACTACGCCATTCTTATCTAAAATCAACCCCCGATTAGGAATGGTAGGCACTAGTGAAATGCGGTTGTTTTCAGCCAGTGTTTGGTAATGGTCGTAATGCAGAATCTGCAGATAATAAAAGCGGAACGCCAGCAGCGTAAATAGGCAGAGTACAACTAAGCCGGCCACCCCTAGGCGTAGCCGGAAATAATATTGCTCATGAATATAATTTTTGAGTTCAGCAACCATGCTTACATCACTTGCGGGAAGGTCTGCTGGTATTTAAGCCAAGCGCAACGGCGGCCTGCCACAAGATAACGCCGGTGAGGCTGGGTAGGAAATAAGTCCAACCTAATACATCGTTACCGGAGAATATTTTAACGGTGAGTAAAGTCACTTGTGAAATAAGCAGTAATAACAACACATAAACCAATTGCTGTGTATTGCTGAATAACACCAAGCGACGCTGGTAGATAACAGCGACGAAAGTGGTGATGGTATAAGCCAGTGCATATTGGCCAAAAACGCCACCGGTTGCTAGGTCAACCCATAGGCCGATAAACCATGCGGTGCCGATGTTACATTTGTTAGGTGCGCGCAAAATCCAGAAGATGATGACTAATAGTACAAAATCCGGGCGCAGTTTGAGCGCGCTGCCTGACCAAGGCAATAGTACGCATACAAATGCCACTAGCAGTGAAAGGTAAATGGTTTGTAACTTAGTCTTGTGCATGGGGTTTGTGGCTGGTGCTAGGTTCAGTTGCTACAACTGGCTGTTTATGTTGAGTTGCTTCTGCTGAGGTGGCCGGCGCCGAAGTCGCTGCGGCTTGCACTGCTGGCGCCGTAGGCGTGTTAGTTACCGGAGCATTTGCTGGTACTTTGTTTGTCGGTGTTTTAGCTGCACCTGCTAGTGCTTGGCTTGCTTCAGGCTTGGTGGTTTTTGCGGCTATGTCATTGTTGTTTGCACGCTGGCTGGCCGCACTGGTGTTGGCAACGCTGTCAGGCTGCGAGATGCTGACAATGAGCACTTGCTTATGATTTTCAATACCACCAGTCGGCACGCAGACGATTCTTGCAAACGGCGAGTCTGCGCTGGTTTGGATGTCTGTCACGGTGGCGACTGCCAGCCCCTTGGGGTAAACGCCGTCAATGCCGGATGTCACTAGCTTGTCACCGGGTTTGATATCTACGTTGGCAGGTAGAAATGGCAAGTCTAGCGTGTTATCGCGGCCATGGCCAAACGCAATGGCACGCAAGCCATTGCGCTCAATCTGGATGGGGATGGTCAGTGATTTGTCCGTAATCAGGGTGACTTCGCTGCTGGCTGGATAAGTGCGCGTTACTTGACCGATTATCCCTTTGGCATCTACCACGGCTGCGCCATCTACCACCTGATGGTTGCTGCCGCGATTGACGACGATTTTCTTGGTAAAAGGGTCGCGTCCTACATGCAGAATTTCGCCAAGCTGGCTGTATTCTTCTAGTGATTGATTGGCAGCTAATAGTTGACGCAGATTGGTATTCTCCAGCGTCAGTGTTTTCATTTTCTGCAGCGAAATTGCCTGCACCAGTGCCTGCTTGCGCAGATATTGATTTTCATTGAGTAAACGGTGATGGGTAGAAAAATACTCGTTGGTTGAGTCGTAAAGCATAGAAGGTGCATTTGCAATAAATTGCAATGGTTGCAATACCACCATTAAGTGCTCACGCGCGGTACCCAGATATTGCAGGCGTGAGTCTGTCGCCATTAATGTCAATGATAGCGCAGAGAAAAACGCCAGACGTGCCAGTGGGCTAGGGCCGCGCGCAAAAAAAGCTGGGGCTTGCTGTTGATCCAGATTTTGATGATAACCGGCCATTGTGAGTACGTTCTGATTCCAAACTTTAATGCTGTTAATTAAGACATAGGCCGTAATAATACGGCCTATTAGGTGCTGCGAGTAAATCTCTTGTCAATCTCAAGACTAAATTTTAACTAGACCTGAAAGCGCTAAACGCCTTGAGAAAATTCAATGCTGTAAGTGAAAGCGAGATTATGCTTGTACTTTAGCTGCTTTTACTGGATAGCTGTTCTTATCTAAGTCTAGTATTTGTCTAGGTCTAGTATTTGCGTGTGATTACTCGTAAGCGAAGATGCTGCCTAGTCTGTCCATTTCCTCTAGGGCGCGACCGCAACCGCGTGCCACGCAGGTAAGCGGATCTTCTGCCACAATCACTGGCAAGCCGGTTTCTTCAATCAGCAGACGGTCTAAATCGCGCAATAGTGCGCCGCCGCCAGTCAGTACCATGCCTTTTTCTGCAATGTCGGCACCCAGTTCTGGTGGGGTCTGCTCTAGAGCTGATTTTACTGCGCCTACGATGGCATTTAGTGGCTCGGTGAGTGCTTCCAGAATTTCATTGCTGGAAATGGTGAATTTACGTGGCAAGCCTTCTGCCAGGTTGCGGCCGGTAACTTCCATTTCTAGCACGGTTGAGCCTGGGAAGGCAGAACCGATTTTTTTCTTAATTGCTTCCGCTGTTGGCTCAGAAATTTGCATGCCGTAATTGCGGCGGATGTAATCAATAATGGCTTGGTCGAATTTATCACCGCCTACGCGCTCTGACTTAGCGTATACGATGCCGCCTAGTGAAATGACGCCTACCTCTGTGGTGCCGCCGCCGATATCCACCACCATAGAGCCGGTAGCTTCTGATACTGGCATGTCGGCGCCGATCGCTGCTGCCATTGGCTCTTCAATCAGGAACACCTGTTTAGCACCGGCGCGCTCTGCAGATTCTTTAATTGCACGGCGCTCAACTTGGGTAGAACCTACCGGTACGCAAATAATAATGCGTGGGCTAGGTGCAAACCAACGTGAATCGTGCACGCGGCGGATAAAGTATTTGAGCATTTGCTCAGTGATGGTGAAATCTGCAATCACGCCGTCTTTCATCGGGCGAATCGCTTGAATATTGGCAGGTGCACGGCCTAGCATGCCTTTTGCCTCAGCACCAACGGCGAGAAGGATTTTTTTGCCGTTAGGGCCACCCTCTAGACGAATCGCGACCACGGATGGTTCGTCTAGAACGATGCCTTTGCCGCGTGAGTAAATGAGGGTGTTTGCTGTGCCTAAGTCGATGGCAAGATCGTTTGAGAAATAACTACTTATAGTGCCTAACATTATGTTTTTCCTGTGGTGTGGTGCTGGTTTAGTGCTGCGTGCTTGGTTAATCCTGAGGCAATCCTCAGTTAATCGTAGATGGCGCGATTAAGGTACACGAAAAATCAGGTTATAATACCGTATATCTTGTTGAAAATTAAGATGCATTGGAAAAATTAAGGTGCACCGGGGTTAATTTCACACAAGTCGCGCTTGGATGAAGACTGCCGGGTTAAGCACTTGTTCCTTGAATTTACAAACAATAGATTAAAAAGGTAAGTTTGCTGCAAACTTATCAAATTTCAACTAACCATTTCGGATTGTTAGAAGCATGGCACTGAGTACTGATGATATAAAAAAAATAGCGCATCTTGCCCGCTTGGAAGTAAGCGATAGTGATGCTGCGGCAACGTTGTCAAAACTGACTGGCATATTGGGCCTGATCGAGCAAATGCAGGCAGTGGATACTGCGGGGATTGAGCCTATGTCGCATTCACAAGACGTGGTGCAACGTTTACGTGACGATGTGGTGACCAAAACCAATCAGCGTGAATCTTTCCAAAAAATTTCGCCAGTGCTGGGCAATGGTTCGGCAGAGCTTGCTGTGGACAGCGGCCTGTATCTTGTACCTAAAGTAATCGAGTAATCGCAATCATGATCAACAGTAGCTTAAAAACATTAGCCCAAATGTTGGCTAATAAAGAAATTTCTAGCGTAGAGCTGACGCAAACTTTTTTAAACCGCATTGACGCACTGAATCCAGCCATCAATGCCTATATTGCTTTAGACCAGGATAAAACCCTAGCGCAGGCGAAGGCGGCGGATGTGCGCATTGCCGCTGGCAACGCAACACCGTTGACTGGTATCCCGATTGCACAAAAAGATATTTTTTGTGCGGTAGGCTGGAAAACCACGTGCGGCTCAAAAATGCTGGAAAACTTTATCGCGCCTTATGACGCACATGTGATTACGCAGTTTGACCAAGCGGGTGCGGTGAACTTGGGTAAAACCAATATGGACGAGTTCGCGATGGGTTCATCCAATGAAACCAGCTACTTTGGCGGCGTAAAAAACCCTTGGGATTTCAGCCGTGTGCCAGGCGGCAGTAGCGGCGGCAGTGCGGCGGCAGTAGCGGCACGCTTATGTGCGGCGGCTACCGGTACCGATACTGGTGGTTCAATTCGTCAACCAGCCTCACTGTGTGGCTTTACCGGTTTAAAACCAACTTACGGCGTGGTATCACGTTACGGCATGATTGCTTTTGCTTCCAGCCTGGACCAAGCGGGGCCGATGGCGAAGTCTGCTGAAGACTGCGCATTGATGATGAACGTGATGGCAGGCTTTGACGAGCGCGATTCCACCAGCTTGAATCGCGAAAAAGAAGATTACACGCGTGATTTGAATAAGCCTTTGCAAGGTTTACGTATCGGCTTGCCGAAAGAGTTCTTTGCCGAAGGTTTGGATGCGGGCGTGGGTAAGGTAATTGAAGATGCCATTGCCGAGTATAAAAAACTAGGCGCTGAAATTGTAGAGATTTCACTGCCGAATACTGGCTTATCTATTCCGGTTTACTACGTATTGGCACCGGCTGAGGCGTCTAGTAACTTATCTCGCTACGATGGTGTGCGTTATGGGCACCGTGCTTCTGAATATACCGATTTGATGGATATGTACTGTAAGAGCCGTGCTGAAGGTTTTGGTGCTGAGGTCAAGCGTCGTATCTTAATCGGTACCTATGTGTTGAGCGCAGGCTACTACGATGCGTATTACCTGAAAGCGCAGCAGATTCGTCGTTTAATCGCACAAGACTTCGAGGAAGCTTTCAAAAAATGTGATGTGATTATGGGGCCAGCGGCACCATCCACTGCATTTAAAGCAGGTGAGAAGGTAGATGACCCTGTGGCGATGTATCTGCAAGATATTTACACCATTTCCACCAACTTAGCAGGCTTGCCAGGTATGAGTGTGCCGGCTGGTTTCAGCACTAGTGCTGATGGTAAAGCCTTGCCTGTAGGTTTGCAGATTATCGGTAATTATTTTGATGAGGCACGTATGTTAAACGTGGCGCATCAGTATCAGCAAGTGACAGATTGGCATGCGGCTATGCCGGAGCTTGATGTATTGGAAGGGTCTAAGTAATGGAATGGGAAGTCGTTATTGGGTTAGAAACACATACCCAGTTAAAAACAAATACTAAAATTTTCTCAGGTGCTTCCACCACTTATGGCGCCGAGCCTAACACACAGGCGTGTGAAGTGAGCATTGCCTTGCCTGGTGTGTTGCCAGTATTGAATAAAGAAGCAGTGAATTGTGCGATTAAGTTCGGTCTGGCAATACATGCTGACATCGCACCGCGTTCTGTATTTGCGCGTAAAAACTACTTCTACCCGGATTTACCTAAAGGTTACCAAATCAGCCAGTATGAGTTACCGGTGGTGGGTAAAGGCGCGGTCACCATACAAGTGCCGGCAGTAGGCAAAAACGCTGCTTATGAAAAGGCAATTAATATCACGCGTGCACATTTGGAAGAAGATGCGGGTAAATCTGTGCATGGCGCGGTAGAGGGCATGAGCGGTATCGACTTAAACCGTGCTGGTACACCTTTGCTGGAAATTGTGACCGAGCCTGATATGCGCTCGGCAGCAGAAGCGGTAGCTTATGCCAAAAAACTGCATGAGTTGGTGCAATGGATAGGTATTTGCGACGGCAATATGCAGGAAGGCAGCTTCAGATGCGATGTGAACGTTTCTGTGCGCCCAAAAGGCACTGAAAAGTTGGGCACGCGCCGTGAAATTAAAAATCTGAACTCATTCAAGTTCATGCAGCAGGCGATTGAGTATGAAACGCGCTGGCAGATTGAAACGCTGGAAGATGGCGGCACCATTCAGCAGGCTACTGTACTGTTTAACCCGGATACCGGTGAAACGCGCGCCATGCGTAGCAAAGAAGAAGCGAATGACTATCGCTACTTCCCGGATCCTGATTTATTACCATTAGAAATTACCGAAGCAGATAAGGCACGCATACAGGCAGAAATGCCAGAGTTGCCAGAGGCGATGAAGGCCAGATTTGAAAGTCAGTTTGGCTTAACTAGCTACGATGCGGCTACACTCACGGCAGACCGCGCACTAGCGGATTACTTCGTGGCGGTAGTGAATGCCGGTGCCGAAGCCAAACCAGCCGCTAACTGGGTGATGGGTGCGATTTCTGCTAAGTTGAATGCAGAAGAAAAATCCTTGGCAGCATCACCTGTGGGTGCGGAGAGCTTGGCGGCGCTGATTAAACGCATCACGGATAACACTATTTCCAATAACGCGGCTAAACAAGTGTTTGAAGCCATGTGGAATGGTGAGGGTGAAGTGGACGCCATTATCGAAGCCAAAGGCCTTAAGCAAGTTTCGGATACGGGTGCGATTGAGGCCATTATCGACGAAGTGTTAGCGGCCAATGCGGCCATGGTAGAAGAGTTCAAGGCAGGCAAAGAAAAGGCATTTAATGCTTTAGTCGGCCAAGCGATGAAGGCTTCTAAAGGCAAAGCCAACCCGGCACAGGTAAATGAGGTATTGAAGCGCAAGCTAGGTGCTTAGTTAGGCTTGATTTGCGGTACTGGCAATAAAAAAATCCTGCGGTTAACTACCGCAGGATTTTTTGTTTATAGGACATACACGGCGTAACCGCGTTAGTTATTTGAACTAATTGTTTGGGCTAGCTTTGGTAACAGTTTGGCTAGTTGCTTGCGAAAGTGCTTACTGATTTCGCAGCGTATTTACTGCGCTTGCCCTGCGGGCTCACTTTTTAGCAAGGTATAGCGCTTCTTGTCCTCCTCAAATCGCTTGCGTGTCTCGCTAATGGCAGCATTCTTATCTTCGATGTTTTTATCCAAGCGGCTGATTTGTGTCTGCTCATCGGCAATGTCAGCTTTCAGGTCTTTAGGCACTGTTTTCTTTTTTTGCTCTAAGGCCGCTGCCGTGGCTTTTTTGTTATCCAAACTCTTTTGATGTGTGGCTCGCTCTTGCTTTAGGTTATCTAAGGCAATTTTATCCAGTTGAATATTGCGCTCTAAGGCTAAATCAATTTCACCCACATTAGTAAATGCGCCTAGCAGTGCTTTGTCTTTCTTGGCTTGTTCGGTTTTGGCTTGCTCTAGTTTGCTCAGTTCATCAGCGTTGCCTTTGTTCGGCACGTTGTGTTTAACCGTGATACCTTGACGGTTAATCTGCGAGTTTTCCCGGTTGTTGTATTGGCTAGGCATGTTGTCACCATAGTGGGTGACGCCATTTTCGTCCTTCCATTTCAGAATTTTGCCGCTACCTTCTGCCTTTGCGTATTGTGCAGTGCATAGCAGTAAGCCCAGTGCGCAAACACCGTACATTACAAACTTTTGGATAGGTAGTGTGGCCGCTTGGCTGGGTTGTTGTGTTTTAGGTTGCTGTCTTAACAATTTCTGCATTTTGTTTGCAATCACCTTTCGCGGCCACATTTAAGTCTGGTTTGTTTAAGTTTGGTTTAATTGAGCCTAGTTTACTAAACCTTAGTTAACTAAATTTTGGCCGACTAAACCTTGATCGAACACACTTTGACTGACCAAGCCTTAAATTAAATCACGCCATATTTTTGTCGATATGCCTCGACCGCATGCAAGTTCTGCGCCATCTCGGTTTTATCGTTTAAATAGGTCAATAAATCGTTTAAGTTAGCAATGGCACATACCGGTATTTTGTTGCTATTGATCACTTCCTGCACTGCTGAAAGCTCGCCCAAACCTTTCTCTTGCCGGTCGATAGCAATCGCTACACCACAAGCGGTGGCGCCGCTGGCATTGATCAATTCAACAGATTCACGCACTGAGGTGCCTGCTGAAATCACATCGTCGATGATGAGAACTCGCCCCTTGAGTGGGCTGCCTACAATCACGCCGCCTTCTCCGTGGTCTTTTGCCTCTTTGCGGTTGTAGGCATAGGGTACATTGTGACCATCTTTGGCAAGTGCGATGGCAATACTTGCCGCTAACGTAATGCCTTTGTAAGCCGGGCCAAATAACATGTCGAATGCAATGCCTGAGTTTTTAATGGCTTGCGCGTAGAACTCGCCCAATTTCATCAGGCTTTCGCCATCGTTAAATAAGCCCGCTTTGGTTTTAAATTCACCAAATTTTAAAACCTCTTTTTGGATTGCAAATGCGATAAAATCTTGCCTGAATTGATCAAGTGATTGGGTCATGATAGTTTCTGTTAATTATTTGGAATAAAGTTTTGAAGATTATATCGTTAAATTTAAATGGCATCCGTTCTGCAACCAACAAAGGTTTGTATGCGTGGCTAAAAAACCAAGATGCGGACGTGATCTGCATGCAGGAACTCAAGGCGCAAGCTGGCGATATGACCGAGCAAATGCTGAATCCGGAAGGTTATTATGGCTATTTCCATTATGCGGAAAAAAAGGGCTATAGCGGTGTTGGCATTTACTCAAAAGCTAAAGCTGACAGTGTGATTGAGGGCTTAGGCATAGGCGATATTGATAGTGAGGGGCGTTATCTGGAAGCCAGGTTTGGCAATCTG
>Ga0208396_100595_pt1 | contig 10485 bp, 6 predicted proteins | sample LakWasMet64_LOW9_2_FD_183896 | JGI IMG/M metagenome (GOLD analysis project Ga0208396, IMG submission 183896) | Freshwater sediment methanotrophic microbial communities from Lake Washington under simulated oxygen tension - Sediment Metagenome... | ecosystem: Environmental > Aquatic > Freshwater >... | reverse complement strand
CGTGGACTACGCTTTTTATTATGAGCATGCGTAACATCAGTTAGTAAAGCTCACGGATATAAATAAATCTACTGTTGCCCTTGTAGATGCCGAAGGTGGCTTGGGCAGTAGGATTCGCCCCGAACCATGAACTGTTAGCAGGCGTAGCTGCGGCTTCTGTCGCCGTGATACAAGTATTACCGCTCGCAATGCTGCCGATATTCAGCGTTAAATCCACACTACCGGTGTTACCCACCCCAGGCGCTGTCAAATTCAGACCGGGACTGAGTATCCCACCGGACATAGTCAAACTTCCCGCAGGTGAAAATTGCGTTTCACATGCGTTCAAATTTTGAAGGTAATTACCCATACTGATACTGGAAGCATCAAAAGCGGTACAACTGTCGTCCGTATTGGCAGTGTAATAACCGTATTCATGCCAGTACTGCGCCTCAACCGGTATCGGCAAGTCCAGTAATTCAGAGCCATAGGCATTCTGCAAAGACAGCCGCCCGTAACGCAACGGCGTAGCCGTGACCAGCGTGGTTGCCGCCGTCATGGTTACGCCATCCGAATCAACCGGCAATGCGGTCACCTCCACCGTAGTTGGAACCGCAGGACTGGTTGGCCGGATGACCTGGTGTTTGGCCGTGACCGTCGCACTACCTGACACCCAGTTGTTCAAATTTGTTGCTATCGGCTGAGTGGCACTGCCGGCAAGAACCGCACCAGTGGGTTGCAATGGCGACCATATACCGGCTGCAAAACCATAACCGGGGAGGCTTGCAGAGGCTGGCGCCTCGCCCCAGGCAGTCAGCGGCAGCTTGGCCCAACTGGTGCTGCTACTGCCATCGCCTTCATAATTGTTCGTCTGAATGCCGTTGGCATTTACCGCCGTAAGCGTGAATGTCGTCGTGAAACCGTCTTGACCAAAATAGGTAAAATCGGTTGGTGTGTAGTTTGTGTATGCCGCCGGGTGCGTGGTGCAGACGGCGCTTGATATTGCTGATAACAAAAGAAAATGATCGGGAATAAATCGCCCCACTAAGGCGCTTTGAAAAGTGTAGTCGGGTTGAGAGAAGATCGCGACCCGAGGGCTAAGGTCAATCCCGGAATTAAGATAGTTTGTAGAGGGCTCCGCCTTTAGCGTAAAGCTGCCGACCTCGGAATAACTTAATGTCGAAGGTGTGGCGCTGCCTCCGGTGATTGTCACGCTGCCATTGCTGCCATTGGACAATGCCCCCCCAGTACCGGTTCCTGCCGGGGTGTCTAATAATGTCGCCGGGGCGAATGGCGTAGTGGCGGACAAGACAACCGTATCGGCGTAAGAGGGGGCAATCCCGGAGCCGATCGTTTGCGTTAACGTAGCGCCGCTCTCCGGTAGGCCGTCTCCATTGGCATCGCCCGCAGTATCCCAAAGATAACCGCCGACCGTAGCCTGGAAGCTGGAACCTGCCTTGGCGAAAAAAGTGCCGCTCGGGGTGTTGCTGCCAGGATTGGAGATCGCTCCTTGAACGATGTTTGAAACGGCCACCGCGAATGGCCTCGCCGTCAAAGTAGCCGAAGCGCCATACACCGGCGAAGCCGGTACCGTGGTATCGTCGCGCAGGTTGATCGTATACTTGCCGACATCAGCGGTGACCAGGCAAAAGTTAGCAACGCCGCCCGTAAAACTCAGACTGAGATTATTGCTGGACGACGACAATGCGGGGGCGGCAATCGACAAGGTCTGGCAACTGCCGGTTACATAGGAAGGCTGGCAAACGCCTGAAACCGGTGCGCAAATTTGCGGCGCGACTGCGCCAGTCGGGTGATCGGACAGCGCTGGATTATACCAGCCATCCAGCGGCTTGGTTCCCGTATAGCTTGCATCGGCTCCCCCGCCGCAAACAGCGGTGTTACGCCTTATCTGCATCAAATGAGCCCGACCCGCAACCACGCCGCTACCCAGCGCCTCGGCGGGAGGAATGTCAACGACGAAAGAAGCAACCCCGCTGCTGTATTGCACCGGCGTTCCCAGCGTCGAATTAAGCGTACCGAGATATTCGCTGACAGTGACATAAACGTTCTGCGCGGTAGCGTCGGACAGAGTGAATTTCGCCACGCCGTTGTCCCCAGCGGCGAAAGTGTAACGCTTGTTGACGCTGTCAAAAGTTCCCTGGTTGGTTGCTTGAGAAGTCCATGTGGCACTGGATGCGCCGCCGCCTGACAGCGTGGCGGAAAGATTCACGGTATTGGCATAAGCAGTAATTATATTGTTGTTGCTATCGAACGCACTGATCGTCACCGTTGGTTGCGGATCGCTAGCGCAGGTGGTGGGTGAAAAGTTATCAACCAGAATCCGGTAACCGGCCGGCGGCGTGTAAGTTTGGGCGCAGACCTTCATACCGCTGATTTCATGAATATTCGCCGAGCCGCCGGTCGAACCGGTGAAAGAAAGCTGCCAATTAGTCGGCACGTTGGCCTGCGACGGATTGACCGTATAGGCATCGAATGGCCCCAGCAATGTCGCGTAACTGCTGCCGGTACCGGTAGTGTCGCGTTCGACTGTAACCAGCGCGGTCTTGGCCAGGGTCGGGTTGTTACAGGTAACGTCGGCGCTAATTGTATCGGCTTGATAACACCGCGCATCCACAGTCAGGCGGTAGAGATGGCCGAAGCCGTCTGTTGCGGGAGAAGGCCTGTCGATCGCCGGACTCAATGTAGACGTGCCGCCAAGATAGGGATAACCGGTTTGCCCCGAACCCGAACCCCGGACCGCAACCGAATCGGCGGACAAGCCTGGCGCTGAACCGCCGGTACGGCCTTCGCTATTAACCGAGAAATTGCCAAACTCGTCGATCGCAATGCCGATCCAGCCACCGGCAAACCCAGGACACCCTCCCGTCGTCGTGCAGTCCGAGCCTGGGTTGGACTTCTGGGCGTAGCCGAGCGAGCCGCCGAATGCGCCCGGCACCGCTGTTATGGTCGAGTCCGACAGGGTAAGCGCAAGACCGTCTCCACCTGAACCGCCGTAGGCGTAATGCTTAAACTCGGCGGTCACCCTATTACCGGCGGCGGGAAAAGTGCCCGGCCCCGTTGCGGCAATCGACTCACTGCTATTGTTGTCGGTCAGGCGCAGCCTGCCATTGACAATTTGCGGCAAAAAAGCATGGATTCCGCTCGAACTCACCTGCCAGTTGCCACTGTAAATCGTCGAAGGATTGAGAATAGTACGAGTAAAGTTATCGCAAACGCAAGTCGTGCCCGCCGGACTTCCCGACGGCACAGAACACACGAAGACAGCCTCGCCCGAAATAAAATCGGTTGGCGACGTAATGGCAGCGGTAATCGAAACGGCTGTCGAAGTGGCGAGCGCCGACCCACTCGACGGCGTAATTAGCGACCAGCTAGAACCGGTATATTTGCCGACGACGAAACGGGTCGGCGTGGCGAGAGCATCCGCATCGCCGGCATTGAAATTGAACGTCGGGCTGTAGCTACTGGCATTCACCGTATCGCCGCTCGACCACAAGCTCCAATAACGATTAACATCCAGGGCGGAGTCTATCCCGGAATTGGCAACCTGCGGATGTTCGTTACCGGTCGTGCTACCGGTGAGCGTCCCGCCGCCTGTTAAGGTGACGCCGATCGGCGCATAGGTTGTGCCGCTACCCACATAGTAGGTGCATGCAGTCGAGGCGGTGGGAAAGGTTAAGCGCAGCTTGCCGATGACAAAACCGCTGGCGCGGCTGATACTGCCGGGACAAGTGGCTGTCAAAACGCTGATACTGTTGGCTCCCGTGGTGATATTACCGCTGGTCAGCGTCAGCAAATGGCTCACACTGACGCTATCGCTTAGGCTTATGCCGCTGGCGTTGTTAACCGTCAAATTATAAAAACCGGTGACGCCGGCGATCGACTGCGCCGAACTGCCCGAAAACGCCCAAGTCCCGGTGCCGGCCGTAAACGTGCCGCTATTGCTGAAATTGCCTGACAGCGTAGTAGTGGCGCTGCCCGCAGAATAACTCCCGGGTGTTGGTGAAAGTGCTTGGCACGATAACAGCGCCGCTGCCGCCGGAATAGGTTCCGGCATTGAGCATAGCGTTGCTAAGCGTGATGGTGTTGCTGCCGGTGTTGGTCAAGGTGCCGCCGGAATTGATGGCTAAGGAATTCAGAGTGGGCGTGTTGACATTCAGCGTCACATTATGGCCGTTAGCAATTGTCGCATTGTCGCCGGTAAGCGGTATGCCGCCTCGACAACTCGTCCAGGTGCTCGACGCATTCCAGTTACCGGTAGCTTGGCTGACACATTCAGTGGTCACCATTTCGCCCACCTCGAATATGCCGAAACTCGTCAAGCCGGTGGCCTGTGTCGAAGTGGCGGTTTTTGTACCCACTGTCTGACTTGACCAAGTGCCTGATTTTTTCGTCACGATGAAATTGCCGGTCACGGCCCCGCTGTCGACTTCCGTTGGGATGACGCAGGCGCCGGTGGCGCAAAACTGGAAAGTTGCGGTGTAAGTCGCCGAAGACAGGGTTCCTGCGGTCAGAGTCCAGTAGTGATTGGCGTTTTTTAGCTGGTTGATTCCAACGGCGGCGGAACCGTCGGGATGATCTCCGCTATCGACCCGGCCTGTCAGCGTGCCTGTGTTTGTCCCAGTTTTGGCGATACTGATGGGGGCATAGCCGATGCTATCGCCCACCGGATAACTGCATGTCACCGGATTGGTCGTAGGTATCGTCAGTTGCAGATTGCCGATAACATAACCGTTGGTGCGACTGATGCTGCCCGGACAATTTGCTGAAGCGACCAGCGTATTGCCGCTGGTAGTGACGCCGCCGCTGGTCAGTGTCAACACCGTGCTTACCGTCATGTTGTTATTAATGGCAAAGCCGGCTGCATTGTTCAGCGTCAGATTGGCAAAGGTAGTCGCGCCGGTGAATGTTTGTTGTGCCGTGCCGTTAAAGGTTACGGTGCCGGTACCGGCGGTAAACGTGCCGCTGTTGCTCCAGTTTCCGCCGACAGAATGGGAGAGCGCTCCCGCAGTAAACGTCGTACCGGCGCCAATAGTAAAATCCCCTCTCACTGTAAGCGCGCCGGAAGGTGCGTTGGCGGCGGTACCCGTCAAGCTGAAGTTGCCATTGACCGTGCTGGTTGCCATAGCCTTCGCGCCGCTGCCGCCGAGGTTAAGATGATGATAGGTCGTCGCTTTTACGGTCTGGGCCGCGCCGGTGTAATTGACCGTATTGCCTGAAGCATTGGCCGTAAGCGTAGTGATGGACGCCGTGCTACTGACGTTCAATGTGCCGCCGCTACTGTTGGTAATAGCGGTAATTGTGTTTGTGCCGCTGAGATTGAGCGTTCCTGTGTTGGTAAGAGTGGCCGTGGTAATTGCGCCTGAGCCGCTGATGTTAGCAACGCCTGCATTGGCGATCGTGGCAACCGAGGACGTGCCGTCTATATTCAATGTGCCGACGCTGCTGTTGGTCAGTCCGCCAGTGCCGCCCAAGGCCGTCGCGACGGTCAACGTGCCATTATTGGTGAGCGCCACCCCGGACCCGGTCACGGTGACACGCTGAATCGTTATGGCGCTGCTGCCGCCAATCGCTTGGCTGTTGGTACTAAAAGTTTGGGTTGCCGTCCCCGCACTAAAGGTTCCGTTGCTGGTGATGCCGCCGCGAAACGTCACCGACTCATTGGACGTATTAGTCCAGCTACTACTGGGGTATACGGTCACAAGTCCAACAAAAACCGCTGTTCCGGTTGCCGATGACTGGTTGAGGGTCGCGACGAGCGTACCGTCGCCGATGTTAGTAGGTCCATTGACTTGAAAGTTGGCAGTTCCTACGCTGAAAGTGCCGCGCGTAACAGTCAACGTACCGCCTATTGTGACCGATCCCGCCAATGCCACCCCGCCGGCACTATTGTTGATGGTAACGTTATTGTAGGTGGTATAAGCCCCTATGGTTTGCGCCGCGCCGCCGTTGAAATTGATAGTTCCGGTACCGCCCGCAAGCGTGCCGCCGCTGCCAAAATTTCCGCCAACGTTTACCGTGCTGGCACCGGTGGAGGTGAATCGCGCATTACTCGAGGTGCCGGCAAAGTTAATGCTGCCGGTAGTGGTGATGGTGCCGCTACTCACAGTCATTAGGGCAACCCTACTACTACTGCGACCGTTAATAGTGATGGAAGCGGCAGTGAGCGTTCCTGCGCCGACATTGAAAGTAGATGTAACGCTGTTGGATGACGGCGCAGTCATGGTGATAGCGCCATTGACGTTTAACGTGAAGCCGCTAAGGGTGATGCCGTTTGCGGCGGTAGCAGCGTTAATCGTGATGCCGGCGGCGGCGGCGTTCGCCGTCAAAGTAACGGTATGGGTGGAATTAACGGTCACAGTATCGGTAGCGCCCGGAACGCCCCCGCTGCAGCTGCTCCAGGTGGCCGGAGCGCTCCAGTTGCCGGTCGCCGCCGAACTACAGGCAGCCGCCAGTGCAGACGATGCGGGAAAAACGGACAACAGCATGACGAGTATCCATCCGGCTTGGCGCAACACCGCCGGAGGGGTTCGCCGACAGGCAAGACAACGCAACCGAGACGGGCTGGCATCGGCATCGTGCGTATGGGGCGGCTTGCTGTCGCTAAGCCGCCCTGCAACTATTTGCAACGAACTGAACAAACTAAAACAGACGCTATTTCTCCAAACCATTATGCTATGCATTTTTTACTCTCTTGGTTGCACTGCTTTCAGCAATTATATTGTCTCGTTTACACGCACTGCGCTCGTCGTTTATTCCATTTTTCCATGTGCTGAAAGTTCACTCAACTTATTCCATGTTCGTTCCTATGACGCGCACGGCACACGCCCTACAGCGGATGTCTTTACCTGATTATAAAGCTGCTTCAGCTAACGCAAAAAACTCCGTCATTCCGGCATGGATACCGGAATCTAGAACCAGGGAGGGTGACTATCCCTGGCGCCCGTATCCGATTTAGGCATTATGCCAAGTCATCCATTCACATCCATGCCAGTATGATTGGCGCTAGCTGAAGCAGCTTACTAATCAAGTGTCTTTATGCCGAAGAGCAACAATGAGAAAACCAAACTTTTTTAGACGGCTATATCGGCAACAGTCCTGTGGGGTACGCTCTGCATACCATAATTCAAATTCGTGGCGATTGATAAGGTACGCAGAGCGTACCCTACAAGGCTCGTCATACCCGTCGGAAAACCGGTATCCAGTGCTGGCGAATTCAACTCCATCCAGATGATTGAAAAGTGCTCATGGAATCTAATAAAGTAGAATTAACCGAATAAGTTATCTAGCGAATCGACAGCCAGGACGCGTTCTACCCAGAGGTCTAACTGATCTTTGTCGGCTGCATTTATTTTTTGTTCCGCCCAGTCCGGTACTGCGCCGAATTTGAGATTGAGCAGTTTTAACAGGGTCTTGGCTTCGCCTTTGATTTCGCCTTTGATTTCGCCTTGAGCTTCTCCTATCGCTTTTCCTCGAGCCTCGCCTCGCAGTTCCCCCTCCTGAATCCAGGTAGGTATACGTTGTGCCAACATAGTCTTTATCTCCACTAAATCGTTGATATTAGTCATCGACTGACCCGAATCGCCGGGTTCTTGCAAGACGCGATTGATCCAGACGCTAAAACTGCGCCTTAATCGCGTTTGTTCAGGCGTTGCCAGCCATTCTATCAAATTGGCAATTACTTCGATAATATCTTCCTGAGAAGTATGATTTTCCAGCCTGAAAATGGCGGCGACCAGATTTTTCAAAGGCGTGAGTTCGTTCAGGTCGTAAGCGCCTTCATCAAGTATCAGGTATTTGAGCGACGGCATATAACGCTCCAGGCCGCCCGGCAGCTTGACAATCAGCTCTTTAAGTTCGGTCGCTGCATTCCACCGCTGTTCGCCGTTATACAAAACCACCGGAAATATAGGCGGCAAGCGCTTATCGGCAGTCAGTTGCTTGGTTTTGATTAAGTCCTGATACAGCAAGCCCATGTAAGTCATCAGCCTGACCGCCATATATCGATCAATAGTCGACTGAAACTCAATCAGCAAGTAGACATAAATCCAGCTTTGCCGGCATTTAACACGCCAGATGACATCGTCTTCGCGGCTGCGCAAATCATCGCTGATATAACTGCCGGAAACGATTTCCAGTGTTGTGAAATCGAGTTCGGCAACCCAAGGTTCATGAACGAATCCCTGCAATAAATCGATAACAATTTCCGGTTCCGAAAACAGCAATTTATAGGAATGGTCGTGGGCTTGGTTCATCGAATGCAGGTTTGATAATGGCGGGTATCAATAAGCCGGGCAGCGGCTTGCTACCGCGAAAAGGGCCTGCAACGCTAACTCCCTGGCCGACGCCACGGTTGATTGAAATCATTGCGTTACGGTTGCTGTTATTCGCCGTTCAACAAAAAACCTCCCGACACTGGCATTTATCGCGGTGGCGGTAATTTGGTACACATTGATTCCAGTTGAGCCTTCCGTTGCTGTCGTCAAGGCGCATGTCACAGTTACAGTGTAGTTAACAGCGCTTTCGGAAGTCGTGGGCGTCGCGGGTACTATTAATGGCAGGGTAAATGAGGTCGACCCAACGCAGCTAGAACCCACAATAGCTTGATAAACTCCCCACTCAATTCCTGCCCTCGCCGCCTGATAGGCCATTGCCCCCTCTTCATCCAGCGCGCTGCTTTGGTGCTGCATGGTAGACACCCGGCCGATAAACACGGCGATACCGCCCAATACCACGATCAGGAAAATAGCCATGATGAGGCTGAATCCGCGCTGTTTCATGTTACGGCACATTCTGGACATGAACCTGATGCAGCAACGTTACATTGTCGCTGTGGTTGAACAAAGTGAGGCGCATCACCACAAGATCGGCGCGTTGGGTAACACCTGGCGTGTAAACAAAACTGCTGGCGGCGCAGTTGACGCCAGTCGCTAATCTGGCCCTAGTTGCGACATCGAGAGGAGAGCTGGATGCACTAGTCGGCTGCTCCGCCTGCCTGGCATAACCGGAATAACGCCACAAAGTGTTTCCGATACAAGCGAATGTTACCGGTCCTGAAATGATCTGGAAACGGTTGCCGGGCGATGCAAGAAACTGCATGCCATCATCAAAACATATTCTGGCTGCAGACAGGTCGCAGGTATTGACATTGGAAGTCAGCTCTACCACATTAGCCCCTGCATAAACAGTGGTGGGCGTAGTGTTGTAGACGACCAGCTCTTCTCCCGCTACAGGAACGGATGGCAATGCGCCGATCACATCGAAACTGGTATCAGAGACCGCAAAATCCAGAATATCGCCTGTGCATGGCAAATTGGACGCGCTGCAATCCTGCTCCTTGCGATAGCGCCCTCCGGTAGTGGTCGGCAAAAACTCGATAAAACTGCCGCTAACCCGTACGCTGTTAGGCAAAGCAGTACGAAGTTCACGCGCCATGCGGCGCAAAGCGGTATCCGCCACACCGGAAAGTTCGGCGCGGTCGAGCGCCTCGAAATAGCCTTTCAAGGGAGCGGCGAAGCTGGACGCCAACACGGCAAGTATTCCGGTGATGACGATCACCATGACGGCTTCAACCAGGGTAAATCCGGATTGGCTGCGGTTGCAGGATAGCATCATCAGGGCTCCCGTGGCGTATAGCGGGTGCGGTAACCTTCAAGCGCCACGGTGGTATTAAGCGGACCGGTGACGGTGACGGTGATCGACAACGAGTCGGTATCAGCAATGCCGTTTATTGCCTTCTTAACAACGGCTACAGCGGCGGTATAGCCGTTGAAGCCAAGATTGTTACCGGCAATATCCATGATAGCCCCTGACGCCATGCTAAATCCGTTATAGTCGCTGACATTATCAAAAAAAGGGGCTGCGTAGCGCGTTTCGCCAGCCTCTGGACCAAGCTGACCGAGCACCAATAGACTCTCGTCATTCCCACCGCCAGCGCCTCCTGTACAATTCGCCGCGGCCGTTGCTGTCCTGACATTGGGATCATCGGAATCGCAGATGGTAAACGGCATCAGCTCGATTTCTTCCAGCAACGCTTCTGCAATCGCCAACGCCTGTTTTTTGACCACCGGATCGGCGGAATGCTGCACGTTGAAATTGATCGAAGCAATAATCCCCGTCATCGCCACGCCAACGATGACTATGAAGACAATCAACTCTATCAGCGTTATGCCTCTTTGCCGGGCAGCTTCAGGAAAATTAGCAGGCTGTTTCTTCATGAACATATCCTGTCTCGGGTTCGAGGCAAATTACCTTGATTACATCCCCACCGGACACGGTAATGGTTGTCACGGCAGCCACGTCAGGCTTGCCAAGTCCATCGAATGTAACGCTGGCGAGTCCATTTACGGAGACACCGTTCGGCAAAGGATCGCATTGCTCACCGGTTACTCGCAGTCCATTTACAGAAGAGCCGTTACAAGGATTAACCGGGAAAGTTATTGCATGCGTCGTCCGATGAGCAATAGCCAGTTTCTGCGCCAGTCTAAG
>Ga0208396_100576_pt1 | contig 10663 bp, 10 predicted proteins | sample LakWasMet64_LOW9_2_FD_183896 | JGI IMG/M metagenome (GOLD analysis project Ga0208396, IMG submission 183896) | Freshwater sediment methanotrophic microbial communities from Lake Washington under simulated oxygen tension - Sediment Metagenome... | ecosystem: Environmental > Aquatic > Freshwater >... | reverse complement strand
CCGGGCCGCAATCCCCGCCGTTTGCAGGCGGACTGCCGCTCAATTCGCCGTTCGGGATAATTTACTCGACCAATATTACGCCGGACCCGGTTACCGGCATCGGCAACTACAGCTTGCATGATTTTAGCCGCGCCGTCCGAAACGGCGTTGCCAAGGGCGGCAGGCGCTTGTATCCGGCAATGCCTTATCCGTCGTTCACGGCTATTACCGATGACGATATTCATGCCCTTTATGTTTATTTCATGAATGCGGTGGAAGCTGTCCACCATAAGCCGCCCGAAACGAAACTGCCTTTCCCTTTCAATATACGCTTGAGCCTGTTTTTCTGGGATGCGGCTTTTGTCAAACATAAGCGCTTTAAACCGCAAAATGACCGCGACGCGCAGTGGAATCGCGGCGCTTATCTGGTGCAGTCGCTCGGCCATTGCGGCGCTTGTCATACGCCTCGCGGTCTCGCCTTCCAGGAGAAGGCCTATGCGGAATCGTCTCCGGCGTATTTAAGCGGGGCACTGGTGGACAACTGGTTTACGGCGAATCTTAGGGGCGATTACGCTTCCGGGTTGGGGCGTTGGTCTGAAGCGGACATCGCCGCCTTCCTGGAAAGGGGGCACGGCGGACAGGTCGCGGCGTTTGGCAGCATGGTCGATGTCATCGAAAACAGCACCCAATATTTTCATAAAGACGATATGGATGCGATTGCGCATTACCTGAAATCGCTTCCCGCTTACAGCGAAAAGGCTAGCTATAAACCGGACGCTCCGGCCGTTGCGATAACCTTGGCGGCAATGGTAACCGGTGAAGTGGAGCGTCCCGGTGCGGGTCTTTATCAGTCATTCTGTGCGAAATGCCATCAGGTAACCGGAACGGGCGAACCGGATAAATTTCCGAAGCTCGCCGGGAATTCTATCGTTCTTTCCGAAAATCCTAGCTCGTTGATCCGTCTGCTGCTGGAAGGAAGCAAGACTGCGCAAACCAGAGGGGGACCGGAATCCCGGAAGATGCCGAGTTTTGCGGAAAAGTTTTCCGATAGTGAGATCGCCGAGGTGCTTAGCTTCATTCGCAATAGCTGGGGCAATGCTGCGTCTCCGGTGACGACGCGCCAGGTCTCATCGTTACGGCGTGCGCTGCGGAAGAAACCGTAATGTAATTACTCCATACTATGGAACGCAGATGAATATGGTAAACGCAGAGTAAAAATCTTATTCAATCATAATTATCAGCGTCATCAGCGTTCCATTAAAGGTTGTCGCAACTCCTTACGAATCACGATCAAGATACCGATCACGCTCATCATTGCCGCATTCATCCAGAGAATCAAGCCGCCGATTTGCTGGTCTGTTACGGGGCTCATGTCGGTGAATGTGCGTCCGCAGAGGGTGTAAATCGGGTACAGCTCGTGCGGCGTGAAAAAGATTAATGCGCCGATTAGGATTTGCGGCGGAACCACGGCCAGCATCATCGCGATGCGGCTACCGGGAGATCGTATCGAATCAGGGTTCAACGCCAGCCCCCAAAACATCAGGCCGTTTAAAGCCATGCTCCAGTTCATCAGGCGATAGATGCGCCAGTCGAGCATTGCGATAAAGTGGACAGACGGCAGTAGCCAGAAAGCAAGCAAGCCTACGAACACAATAACTGCGGCGACAGGATGGAATAATAGCTTAACCGAACATTGCACCGGCTTTTGCCCCGAAACCCATCGGATTAATCGCTTGCCCGCCATAGGCAAGCCTGCCGACAGCGCGTCTTTAGGGCAGGCCAGTACGATGAAAAACGGCCCTAGATGATGAAGCACGAGACTTTGGAGCTGATGAACAAAGAATTCATGTTCAGCGTAATAATCGATTTGAGTTTGAGTGACAACATACAGGGATAACAGCCCGGCCCAAAAGTATAGTTTTTGCCGAAAGAGGAGCGGACATCTTAGGCAGCCTCGGATAAAGATGATGGCTGTAACGGCCGTTACGATGGCAATGAAAAAGGATGCTTCCCATGGGACGAGCCATTGCAGCGGGTTCATTTAGCTACAGCCTCAATGAATCCAGCAGATGCCGCAAATCGTTCGTGACCGTTTCAATCGTATCATCCGGCGTTACCAGCAAGCGCGCATGACCTTGCGTATCGAAAATATAAACCGCTGCACTGTGAACAATGTCGCCGGAATCCGGTTTTTTAGGACGATAAGCGGCCCGATAACGTTTTGCGAGATTTTCTATTTCGCTGTCGGTGCCGGTCAAGCCAATCGCATGTCCGGCATCGAAGGCCGTTACATAACGGTGCAAAGCTTGTTGGGTATCGCGACCGGGGTCCAGCGTGACCAATAGAATGCGGGTGCGATTTGCATTATTTCCCAAACGCTGCACTACTTTTGCCAAACGGAACAGGGCGGTTGGACACTCCGCCTGACAGTTCGTGAAACCGAAAAACAGCATGACCAGGTAGCCGTGATAGGTCTGATCGGTTACGGGTTGCCCGGTATCGGAGATCAGCGAGAAACGCAGGTCCGGCAGATGACCGGTAATCTCCTGCAATTGCCATTGTTTTTCAGGATTGCAGCCGGTCAACATCAAAACGAGACAAAGAAGTTTTAGGCCTCGTGTCCCGAATAATCCGTTAGGCATGTGAGAGGCTCAATAAAATGACCGATTCAACTCGGCATTAGCTATGACTTAAAGCGCCCGGCATCAAAATCCTCAACGGCTTGCCGGATTTCTTCCTGGGTATTCATCACAAACGGTCCGTAACCGGCTATCGGTTCGTCAATCGGTTCCCCGTTCATGATCAGCAGCGTGGCCTCTTTGAGCGCGGTCAGGGTAATTGTTTTGCCTAAGCGTTCGAAAAACGCCAGCTCGGCATCGTTGATCGTTGCAGAATTATTGATTTCTACGCTGCCTTTCAAGGCAAACAGCAGCGTTGTGTAATTTTCGGGAAAATCAAGCTCAACAGTTTGCCCGGCCAGTAGGCGCAGCTCCCATAAGTTAATCGGAGTATAGGTGTTCGCAGGCCCTTTAAGACCTTGATAATATCCTGCAATTACCCGCACGACACTGCCTTCGTCATCCAGCTTTACCACCGGAATCCGGTCGGAGGTGATGGACTGATAGTGCGGTTCAATCATTTTATATTTGGCGGGCAGGTTGACCCAAAGCTGTATCGCTTCAAAGGTGCCGCCTCGCCGGGTAAAGGCGGGGGAGTGCATCTCTTCATGCAGAAGACCTTTCGCCGCGGTCATCCATTGCACATCGCCGGGGCCGATCAGGCCGCCATGGCCTGCGGTATCATGATGTTCGACTTCACCTTGATAAAGAAGGGTGACGGTTTCAAAACCGCGATGCGGGTGCATGCCGACGCCTCTGGGTGTCGATGCGGCTGGGAAATCGGCGGGTCCTGCATAGTCCAGCATCAGAAACGGGCTCACCTCGGCGTCCGGCGTGTTGTAGGAAAACAGCGTGCGTACCGGAAAGCCGTCTCCTACCCAGTGCGTATCATCGGTGCGGGTGATTCGATGCAATTGTTTCATGGCTTTATTCCTTATCGTTGTCCAGCAAGATTGGCTGCTCCCGGCCTAGAGACATCCGTCGTAGGGCGTGCCGCGCGCCTTGGGTTCTAAGGCGCGCACGGCACGCCCTACCCACGGAAGATAAATCCGCCTGCTCCGTGTCTGTTTCTCCATGAACTTGACCATTACAGCTTAGAAAAAACCAAGCCTTTGTACAATATGCAGAAATACCTAGGGGCGTTGGAAATGGAATCGTCAACTCGCAAGCTAACAGCTGATATAGGTAGCGATACGGATTTTATTGATTTTATTCACATGTTATAAATTTTCAGATGCGGGTATATCGGCATTAAATTATCCGTAGCAGGAAATATTTCAATTGTTCTCGCCGATAATCACTAGGGTGGTGGGGACTGGCCTTTGATGCCCAATCCACAGTGTGAGACGTGCCGCCTATGACTAACAAACGAAAAAGCACTGATCAAATCGAGTTGGGCGAAAGCGACGCCTTATTAATCAGCGATATCCAAAATGATTTTCTTCCTGGCGGCAGTCTGGCTGTGCTTGAGGGGGAACGGATCATACCCGTCTTGAACGGCTATATCGATCGATTCAGCCATCGTCAATTGCCTGTCTTTGCAACCCGCGACTGGCATCCGGCCAACCATTGCTCGTTTATCCGGCAAGGCGGTCCTTGGCCGGAACACTGCATCGCCGGTTCTAAGGGCGCAGAATTCTCAGCCGATTTGCATCTTCCTGCCTCCGCTTACATCATTTCCAAAGGCACGGATGTCGAACGGGAAGGCTATTCAAGTTTCTCAAACCGGGCCTTCAAGCAGCAGCTGGATAATGCGGGCGTCTGCCGTTTGTTCGTCGGCGGACTGGCTACCGATTATTGCGTTTTAAATACGGTGCGCGATGCACTGAACTACCATTTCAACGTATTTTTATTGATAGATGCGATACGCGCCGTTAATGTTCAGAAGCAAGATGGCGAAAACGCAATCAACGAAATGATTGAAAAGGGTGCGATACCTATTACCTTGAGCATGATCAGATAATGCCGAACAGCGCCTTGCTTACCGATCTGTACCAGCTAACCATGTTGCAGGGCTATTACGAACAGAACATGGAAGAGCTTGCCGTATTCGAGTTTTTTGTCAGGAAACTGCCTGAAACCCGGGGCTATTTGGTCGCGGCAGGTCTGGCCCAGGTTTTGATTTATCTGGAGCAATTGCGATTTTCTTCGGATGAGATTGAATGGCTGGCCAGTACCGGGCAATTCAAGCTGTCCATGCTTGATCGACTGAAGACATTAAAGTTTACCGGCGACGTCCATGCGATGCCTGAAGGTACGGTATTTTTCCCGAACGAACCGATATTGCGCATCACCGCGCCGCTGCCCGAAGCGCAATTGATCGAAAGCAGGATCATTAATCTATTGCATTTTCAGACCCTGATTGCCTCCAAAGCCGCGCGCTCGGTATTGATCGCGCCGGACAAGCTGCTGGTCGATTTCGGCATGCGTCGGGCGCACGGCAGCGAAGCCGCGCTGTTGGCAGCTCGGGCAAGTTATCTCGCGGGGTTCACGGGTTCAGCGACGGTGGCGGCCGGGATGCATTTTGGCATTCCCATTTTCGGCACGATGGCGCATTCTTTTATCCAAGCATACAGTTCAGAGAGCCAAGCCTTTGCCGATTTTGCCAAAGCCAATCCCGATAATGTCGTGTTACTGATCGACACTTACGATACCGAAGCCGGTGCGCAAAAAGTAGTCGATCTGGCTCCCGCATTGCATGCGCAAGGTATAAAAATCAAGGGTGTTCGCCTGGACAGCGGTGATTTGGCCGATCATGCCCGGAAAGTCAGAATGATTCTTGACCGTGGCGGCCTTAACGATGCAACCCTCTTTGCCAGCGGTAATATCGATGAGCATAAACTTGCAGAATTGATGGCCCAACAAGCCCCGATTGACGGCTTCGGCATCGGTACGCGGTTGGATACCTCAGCCGATGCCCCTTATCTCGACTGCGCCTATAAATTGCAGGAATATGCCGGAATTGCCCGGCGCAAGCGCTCGGAAGGCAAAGCGACCTGGCCCGGACGCAAACAGGTTTATCGTAACTATGATAACGGCGTTATGTCCGGCGATACCGTAACCGTTGACAATGCGCCTTACCCAGGTCAACCGTTATTGCAATGGGTTATGCAGGGCGGAAAGGCTGTAGCCGGGCAGCCTACGCTTGTCGAGGCCAGGGAATATGCTCGACGTCAATTAAACGGTTTACCCATGTCATTGCGTCAATTGAGTCATACCCCGGAATACCCGGTGATAATTTCTGCCGAACTGCAAGCGCTGGCGAAAACAGTGGATGAACGAAACACAGGCTGAAAGCCCTTATGGCGTTTTGATATCAGGTTCAAAATATTTGCTTGGATTGGCCCTGACACTGACGGTATCAGTTCGGCCAGAAAAGAGACGGTCGCGACCGGCAGCTATCGGGCAACGAAATATAGAGTCCGGAGTTAGTAAGGCGACATTTGCTCCTTCTCCCTCAGGGACAAATCCGCCGAGAGCGGATTTGCACTCGCCCGCAGGGTGGCGGACAGGACAGTCCGTCATGATTAGGTTGGGATGAGGGGACATAAATAAGCATTTTCCTTATTTTAGATTCCCCTCGGCAACTGCTCCCTGCGTTGCTCTACCTCCTGCATCCCTGCAGTCGTCACCCAACCCTCTCGGCAATTGCTCCTGCATTGCTCTACTACCTACATCCATGTAGGCATCCCGCTGGAGAGGGCTTTGCGTCTCTTTACCAACTTCGGGTTCTATAACTGTTTCAATTCGCCGTTTCCGTGCGTTCAGCCAATAGCTTATAATTTCGAGCCATGATCAATAATTGCGAATAACTGCCTTTAAGCGAAGGATTTTCCATGCAAGTTAGAATGAACGAAAAACGCCTATTTCCTTTTGCCGGTACAATGATTTTTGCCCTCGTGGCCATTGTCGGATTCGCCTATGTTAAATGGATGCCTTATTACGCTAAGGCCTTCCTCGCCCAGAGTCATCATTTCATAGGTGATTCGATTCTTTCGGGAAATTCCGTCTCTGCTCCGCCTGTATCATGGAACGCGGCAGTGGACTACGCCATAGCCTATAGCAAAGCAATCTGGAAGGCGCTTCTTCTAGGACTCATTCTGGGTTCCGGCATCAAGGTGCTTCTGCCGACTCAGTGGGTGAGCACGGCGCTTGGTAGGCTAGGCTTCAAGAGCGTCGCACTAGGTAGCCTTTTTGCCATTCCCTGCATGATGTGCACCTGTTGCGCTGCCCCCGTGGCTGCCGGCATGCGCCAAAGCCGCGCATCGGTTGGTAGTGTGGTGTCTTGGTGGATATCAAACCCGGTGCTGAATCCTGCGACTCTGATATTCATGGGGTTCGTGCTGGGGTGGGGGTGGGCTCTGTTCAGGATTGTGTTAGGCATTGCAATGGTGCTTGGGGTTGCTTATTTAGCAGAGCGTTATGGCGACCAGCGTGAAGCTGTTTCGCTCGAACAGGATTTGCCGCCTGAGGCCGAGGCCTTAAAAGACAGCCTTCTGACACGCTGGGGCCGGGAATTCATGGCCCTCGCGATCAAACTCTTACCCGAGTATCTTATTCTCGTACTTCTGCTTGGAGCCACAAGGGCTTGGCTTTTCCCTGTGCTGGGTGCTCATGATGGGATATTCTGGATCGTTGCAATGGCGGTAGCGGGTACACTGTTCGTCATACCCACTGCTGGAGAGGTGCCCATTGTGCAAGCAATGTTCGCTTTGGGCATGGGCGCGGGCCCTGTTGGAGCGCTCATTATGACGCTGCCAGCTGTTAGCCTGCCTTCGCTGGCCATGCTCAGCCGCATCTTCAGTTTGCGGACCCGTCTCGTGATTGTGGTCGGCGTTGTGCTTTCAGGCATTGCCGGCGGACTTATAGCGATGATCGTGTTTTGACGTAAAAAGACCCCACAGACTTAACAACTCGGATCTCCAGTTTTGTGTTCAGTCGTGCGCAACCGAACCGAAGATGAAATAGCTTAGCAATAAGGGAGTCAGTTATTGGGGCGTCCAGAATACCTGAGCCTTGGAAACTCGCTACGCTCAATAGCAGATGAGAGTATTTGGTGAGCAGCACTCAAAAACTTGTCCTCGCAATTGCAGTGCAATGTCATCATATTTAGCTCCGGGTAGTCAAAAAATACGGCTGGCGTTTTGGTCTTATCCACCAATTCAAACATTACAGAGCTATATTCTCTAAACGAGTCATTAAATAACTCCTTAACGACTACTACTCCAATCAGTTGCCTCCCGGATAAATCAACCTCTACGGTTTCTTCGCCGCATTTCAGTTGGACAAGTGGTTTTCTTTTTATCTCAGCAATCGCCCCGCGAAGTTGTGATGCACCACCCTTTAGTTGATTAAGCGCCTTAATTCTCTTTCGCTTAACCGTGGTACGTAAGATTTTCTCAGTATTCGGACTATCTTTTGCCTGAACTAAAAGCACCGCTTCGTCACCTAGCACCATAACGTCAACGAGTTCTTCGCCGTCAGCCGCCTTTATTGGGTTAAGAAAAATTCGGCTCGGCTCATAAACTCTTTGAAGAAGAAAAACTATATCGAGCTCTTGGTAGGAGCCCGGCTCATCTCGCTCCAAAGAAGTGGTTGAAAAGGATCCAGAGCCATTAAATAGATGTTTCTCGTGGACCAAATCCATAAGCATAAAATTGTCTGGAAATAGGCGCTCGACCAGAGTAACTACGACAGCCTCCTTGTCATCGTGTTCGTTTCGCAGCCCAAACCAAATCTCCGCTTTATCGAGCATTTGACGTGCCGCATTCGCGCTCATCAAAGGAGAGGATGCAATTCGGTCCCGTATCGTGGTTAGACACCCACTTGCCTTATAGCTGAGGAGCTCGCGGTCATGTTCGTCGAAAAAGAACACTTCAAAAACATCATTGCGCGACAGTTCTAGAAAATCGTTGGTCAACGCGTCGCTCGCTAATAGCGGCGTCATAATGACAAGAGGTTCATCATAGTCATCAAAGAAAGCGGTGACGAGAGTAAAAGTCGGCTTTGAATCAATTTCGACGGGAGCAAGGTAAAAATGGAACCCTTGATTAATTTTTGCTGTAAGGATGATCTCCTTCGACGCTTTGATAATTAGAAAGTATTTCTTGCCAACTCTAGCTGCCCAGATGCCTATGCCAAAATCCTTTAGTGAGGAGACGATTTCTGGGTGCATGAAGGTCAGGTACATGGGCTAAGCAGTGAACAGGAGTTAGGGATATTAACTAAAAAATTTAGTTGAATTTGGCATGATTAGCTATCGAAATTCTATGATATCCAAAATAAGCTGCCATAGCCACACCTTTCCAAACATATAGCTTATGCGGACTGTGTAACTTAAAGTCGTCGCTTTTATCCGACTTGGCGTAAGTCCACTTCGGCCTATGCACCGGAAGCGGAAGGGGCCAAGTAACGGTAACGTCTGTTGTATCTTCGTAAGCGGCCAGTCATAACGTCGATGGTCGAACGACGGCTGTGGGTCGAACTGAGACAGTCAATGTCTGATACAGTGCGTTTGGTTCCGCTGGTTCCCAAGCTCCAGCTTGGGAACCCAGTCGTGGAAGCTCTCGGCAACTGCTCCTGCGTTGCTCTACCTCCTGCATCCATGCAGTCGCAGCTTCCCGTCTACTCTCACCACAAAGGAGTACAACCATGCCCAGAAGCCGCTACCGCGTCCAATGCGACCCGTGCCCACACTTCCTGACCGCAACGATAAACCACTGGCTGCCGTTGTTTACCCGCCCTGAAACCGTGAACATCATTCTGGATTCTTGGCGTTTTTTACAGCGGGACGCAGACTTTCGGCTCTACGGTTAAGTCATTCTTGAAAATCATCTGCATCTTATCGCCGCGTCTGATAATTTGAGCCATGACATGCAGCGTTTTAAATCCTACACGGCGAAGCAAATCATCGCGCATCTGGAACAACGCCGCTCGGTCAAGCTGTTGGAGTTGCTGGCGTTTTTTAAACGCGCCCATAAGCAGGAGACCACTTATCAGGTTTGGGAAGAAGGCAATCATCCGCAAATCATCGAATCTGAGGTGGTTATGCGTCAAAAGCTGGATTACATTCATCACAATCCCGTAAAGCGGGGCTACGTGGACCAGCCGGAACATTGGCGTTATTCCAGTGCGTAATTATGCCGGTCAAGACGGTTTGATTGAGGTGATTCGGTCATGGTGAGTTGCTCGGGAAGCTGCGACTGCATGGATGCAGGAGGTAGAGCAACGCAGGAGCAGTTGCCGAGAGCTTCCGAGACTGGGTTCCCAAGCTGGAGCTTGGGAACCAGCGCAAACGGCGCCGAAAAGTGTTGGGCTTCGTGCCTCAGCCCAACCTACGCACTGGTGAATAACCGAATGAGCCATGATTCTTGTTCCTGCCTGTAAAGGCTACCGGCAAATTTTCACCATGGCCGCTCCACGGCGTGCCGAACTTGTCCATCAACGCAATCCGGGTCCTGGGCCGGAAGGCGGGCTGAAGCGGCATGGTTGCCTTCCCGCCGTCGGCCAGGGGCTCAAGACGACGCCCGCTGCAAGTGCCCGATGGTTTTGTCTCAACGTAGGGACTATTACTTCCGCGTGTACGTCATCTCCATCATCTTCCATTCCTTTTGGCCGGGATGAGCCCCATACATATCGAACGTCTGGGTATTGTTATCCACGATCTTCCAGATAGCGCGATGCTTCATGTATCCACCGCCCGGTTCGGCGTGCTGACCCTTCAAGGTGATGGTCTTGCCGTCTGTGCTCGCAGTGCCTTCCATCATGAAGATCCCGGTACCCATGGTAGACATCCAGCTCGTCACATACCGTTTGAGCACGTTGTCATAGGCTGTAGTCTCGATTCCCGAGAATGGCTGCCCCATCATTTGGCCGGTCAATTCCTGCTGAAGAAAGCGCCCGTCCAGCAGCATCTTCATTTCCGCGGAGCCGGTCGATTCCACCGGTGGCTTGTTGGGCTCCATCCATTCCTTGGTTTTAGTTGTCCAGCTTCCCGCAAGGCTTGCCAATTGCTTGTGCTGCTCGCCCGGCGCGGCCAGCTTGGTGTAGACCTCCATCATCGCTTG
>Ga0208396_100566_pt1 | contig 10814 bp, 9 predicted proteins | sample LakWasMet64_LOW9_2_FD_183896 | JGI IMG/M metagenome (GOLD analysis project Ga0208396, IMG submission 183896) | Freshwater sediment methanotrophic microbial communities from Lake Washington under simulated oxygen tension - Sediment Metagenome... | ecosystem: Environmental > Aquatic > Freshwater >... | reverse complement strand
TGCCCTTACCGCTTTAGATACGCCGTGCGCGCTAAAAATCACGATGCTACCGGTAGGGATTTCATCTAGCTCTTCAACAAATACGGCGCCTTTCGCTCGCAGTTCGTCCACCACAAATTTGTTATGCACGACCTCGTGACGCACATAAATCGGTGCGCCAAATTTCTCTAGTGCCTGCTCTACAATAATAATGGCACGATCAACGCCTGCGCAGAAGCCGCGCGGGTTAGCGAGCACGATTGCTGCATCATTCGGTGTTATTTCTCCGCCTAGAACTTGCTGATTAGGCATAGATTGCTCGGTGTTCATATATCATCCACATTCAAATTGCATCAGGCGCTAAGCGCATCAGGTATAATTGCTTTTTTTAAAATAATTAACTTTAAAAATATTGTCGGTTAGTTGGCATCGTTGAATGCCGGAATTAGCTAGATTATAAATTTTTACTATGAAAAATACTGCAACCTTACTGATTACTTGCCCAGACACTAAAGGCATTGTCGCAGCTATTGCTGATTTCTTACTTCAGCACAATGCTAATATTTTACACGCAGACCAGCATCAAGATGCGGAAAATAATCTATTTTTAATGCGTGTGGAATGGGATCTCACCGGTTTTAATCTGGATGAAGCCAGCTTTAATCATGCATTCTCTGAGGTTGCCAATAAATTCAGCATGCAGTGGCAACTTAAGTTGTCGCAGCATAAAACGCGTGTTGCCATAAAACGCGTGTTGCCATCATGGTATCGCAATATGACCATTGCTTAGCCGATTTGTTGCATAGACACAAAAGCGGCGAGTTGGCCTGTGAGATTCCGTTAGTGATTAGTAATCACCGTGATACCGAAAATTTAGTTAAATTCTATGGCATTGATTTTCACCATATTGAAGTCAATAAAGACAACAAAGCGCAGGCTGAGGCCGCGCAATTTAAGCTGTTTGCAGATTACGGCATTGATTTAATCGTGTTAGCGCGCTATATGCAGATTTTGTCGCCAGATTTTGTGTCACGTTACCCACAGCGCATTATTAATATTCACCATTCTTTCTTGCCAGCCTTTATTGGTGCACGCCCTTATCATCGTGCCTTTGAGCGCGGTGTTAAATTGATCGGTGCAACTAGCCATTACGTGACCGAGGTGCTGGATGAAGGCCCGATTATTGAACAAGGCATCGACCGTATTTCGCATCGGGATCAAGTTGAAGACCTGATTCAAAAGGGGCGAGATTTAGAACGCGTAGTATTGTCCAAAGCAGTGAGCTGGCATATTGAAAACCGTATTCTGCTATATGCAAACAAGACGGTGATTTTTGACTAACAAAACATAAAAAAAGCGAAGATAAATCTTCGCTTTTTTTATGATCACCACCGTTAGGTATTCATCAGCTAATGGCGGGGTATGTTAGGTATTTAGCCGTTCGGTAAAATACTTTCGTTTGCAAACAAGTCGGCAATTAGCTCACGTTTTCTAATTAAGTGGCATTGGCTACCATCTACCATGACTTCCGCAACGCGCGGTCTGGTGTTGTAGTTGCTAGACATGCTCATGCCATAAGCACCTGCAGACATAATGGCCAACAAATCCCCTTCTTGTAAGGCCAGTGCTCTGTCGTGCCCCAAAAAGTCACCACTTTCACATACTGGCCCGACTATTTCATAGTTCACGGCAGTTTCATTGCGCGGTTGCACTGCTTGAATATCGTGGTAAGCGTCATACAGTGCCGGGCGCATCAGGTCGTTCATGGCTGCATCGACAATTGCAAAGTTCTTAGTTTCGGTTTGTTTAATATATTCAACTTTAGTGACTAACACACCAGCATTGCCCACTAATGCACGGCCAGGTTCAAACACCAGCTTCACATCGCGGTTACCTAGTTTTTCACGCATGGCTTTTGCGTAAGCAGTGAATTCTGGCGGTGTTTCATCGCTATAGCAAATGCCGATGCCGCCGCCTAGGTCGATATGTTGAATCTGTATATTATTTTCTGCTAATGCATCAACCAGTGCCAGCACGCGGTCAAACGCATCTAAGAACGGAGATAGCTCGGTGATTTGCGAACCGATATGGCAATCTACACCATGAATGGCGATATTGGACATTCCTGCTGCTTGTAAGTAAATGTCTAGTGCGTCCTCATATGCTACGCCAAATTTATTATTTTTTAAGCCGGTAGAAATATAAGGGTGGGTTTTAGCATCGACGTTAGGATTTACGCGTAATGAGACTGGGGCGATTTTACCCATATAGGTCGCCACATCGTTCAGTCGTACTAGTTCACTAGCTGACTCCACGTTAAAGCAAAAAATGCCAGCTTCTAATGCAGCACGCATTTCGTCTGCAGTTTTACCTACACCAGAAAACACAACCTTTTTCGGGTCGCCGCCAGCGGCAATCACTCGTGCCAACTCACCACCCGACACGATGTCAAAACCAGCGCCAAGCTTGGCAAACAAGTTTAAGATTGCAAGGCTAGGGTTAGATTTCACAGCGAAGCAAACTAGATGATTGGCATCTTTAAAGCCAGCGCTAAAGCGCTCAAAAGCTTGGCTAAGTGCCGCTTTGGAATATACATAGCAAGGCGAACCAAAGCTCTCTGTAATTTGTGTAAGTGCTACATTTTCAGCATGCAACACATTGTTTTTGAGTGTAAAAGTATTCACGGTAATGTCTTAACGATAGGGGTTGAAAGTGCCATATTTATTTGCTGGGTGTGGTCGGCTGTGGGTATGCTTTTTCAGGAATATATAGCGGACCTTTGGTGCCGCATGCGCTTAATGCGCTGCTTGAAATTAGTAGAAATATAATCAGTTTTGCACGCATTGAAATCAGCCTTTTGTTGGTTATCTACGTGCTTGTAGCGTGATAACGCATCTTAATCCAGAGAGTGAAGCAAAAATATAGCTGATATTCTACCATTTTTTTACCTATCGTTCGCTTGGTACAAAAGGCGCTACAGTTCTATAAATTGATAGCAATAACCGTTTATTAGGCTAAATTTACCATTTGTCGGATGCTAATAGACATGACTAGTAATTAAGCAGAGGATTCACGCTAAGGGAAAAAGGAAAATCGCTATGAATATCTTGTTTAATACACAATCACGTTACAGTCACGAGACGTATCCTCTTCAGAAGGGTTTCTCGTTAGTGGAAATGATGATAGTGGTGGCAATTATCGGCATATTGGCCTCGATAGCATTGCCTAGTTATACCGATTACGTTAAAAAAGGAAAGGCTGCTGAAGCTCCTTCTATTCTGGCAAACCTGAAAGTGAGAATGGAGCAGTACTATCAGGATAACCGTACCTACGTGGGTGGCGCTTGTGCACCTACAAGCGGTGCAAAATATTTTGCTTATAGTTGTAGTAGTGCGACAGCTAGCACTTTTGTATTGGTTGCAGATGGTGTGGGCGAGATGTCTAATTTCCAATATACGGTGGATCAAAGTGATGTTAGGTCATCAATATATGATGGCGTTACTGGCAACTGTTGGTTAACAGGCAAAGGCGCTTCATGCTAGTGTCAGCGCCAATCCGCAATACGTTAGGCTACAGTTTGATAGAACTGATGGTTGGGATTGCTTTAATCGCAGTGTTGGCAGGGTTGGGTGCTACTAGTTATCGCGATTGGATAGAAAATACCCGCATTCGTAGTGCCGCAGAGTCCATTCAAAACGGCCTGCAAGTGGCGCGTGCAGAGGCAGTTAAGCGAAATGCGCAAGTTCAGTTTGTGTTTACAGGCAACTCTGCTTGGACAGTGGGTTGTGTTGTTGCGGTAGGAGATGCTGACGGTGATGGTGCTGATGACTGCCCTGCTACGATAAAGAGTCGTAATCAAAACGAAGGTTCAACTGCCAATATCACTGTGCTAACAACGCCTGCTGCTCAATCTTCTGTGGTTTTTACTAACTTAGGCGCTACAACTCCAGCATCATTTACGTCGGTTGACATTGATTCTACGGCTGTATCTGGCAGCCGTGCTTTACGTATTACGGTTGGCGTGGGAGGTAATATAAGAATGTGTGATCCCGCCGTTGCACAGTCTTCAGATGACTCTCGCAAATGCTAAGTGTGTAAGAGGTTTAATGTGAATAATAGAGCAAACTTTTTGAACAAACGCTTATGTACTAACGTAAGCAGTGCCAAAGCGCAGCAAGGTCTGATGTTGCTTGAGGCATTAATTGCAATTGTAATTTTTTCTATGGGTATTCTTGCATTAGTTGGCTTGCAGGCGTCAATGTTAAGTAATACTAGCAATGCTAAATATCGTGCGGATGCAAGTTATGTGGCACAACAAAGAATAGGCCAGATATGGGCAGACTCAGATAATGCCATTAATTATCTGGAAAATCAGACAGCGATTCCTACATTATTGCCCAATGGTAAACGCACAGTGACGCAGCCAGATTTGAACCAGTTTCAGGTAACAGTGACTTGGCAGGCGCCGGGTGAGACTGAAGCGCATAATGTCGTAATGAATGCTTCAATTGTTAAAGTAGTACCAAATTAATCTGCAATTGATGAGTATTAAATCAGAGGCTTTTTAGATGCTAACCAATACTAAAAGAAAAGATGCAAACATACCGCAGCTTGATGGCTACAGATGCAAACCTATTAGTGTGTCTCAAGCTGGATTTAGCTTAGTTGAAATCATGGTTGGCCTAGTGATTGGTATGTTGGTCACGCTGGTGATTATGCAGGTTTTTTCGGTGTTTGAAGGTCAAAAACGTAGTACTACCGGTACGGCGGATGCCCAAACTAACGGTAATATTGCGCTTTACAATATTCAAAGAGACGTGCAAATGGCCGGATTTGGCCTGCCAGAAATTGATCCTAATGGCTCACCTATGCAATGCAGTCCATCGCCCTCATATGATGACCCAGATACGGCGTTTGTTGAAGACTTTGATATGTTTCCTATAACGATAGTAGATGGCGGCGCTGGCAGTGATCAAATTACGGTGCGTTATGGTGATGCGCCCATGGGTGGATTTTCTTCATTGATATCTAGTAACTCTGCTGGTTTGCCAGAAATCGTAGTGGATAACAATATGGGTTGTAAGGTGAATAACGTTGCCATGATTGTGAATCAGGGTGTTTGTGCAATGACAAAAATCAGAACCGTTACTGCTACCACTAAAGTCACTGTTGCCGTCGATGGCGGGGGCAAGGTAGCTGGAGCTACAAAATCTGGTGCCAGCCTATTCTGTTTAGGTAATTGGAGTGCTGTGGGTTATGGCATTAATAACTCTATGCTTGAGCGAAATGGTCAGCCTAGTGTGGCTGAAGTCGTGAATATACAGGCGCAATACGGTATTTCTGCTACTGCAAGCAATAACCAAGTAACTGCTTGGGTTGATGCAAGCGGCATATGGGCAGCGGGCGCACTAACGGTTGCAGATAGAAATCGTATTAAGGCAGTACGTGTTGCTGTAGTGGCCAGAAATGGGCAGTTGGAGAAGGAAGTGGTTACTTTAAATGCACCAGTTGCTTGGCCTGATGAAGCAGGTTCACCAGCACCTGTGGTTGATCTCACGACCATTGCCGATTGGCAACGTTACCGCTATCGCGTCTATGAAACTATTATTCCGTTGCGTAATATTATTTGGTCCAGAAACGTATTATGAGTAAATTCGCCATGAACTCAGTTAATGAAATCAGCGAGCTTGCTGCAGTAAGGCAGCAAGCTTGCGTTACACAGCAGAACATGCCTAAACAGAGTGGTGTTGTATTGTTTTTTGCGCTGATAGCTTTAGTGGTGATGTCGCTAGCGGCAGTAGCATTGATTCGCTCTGTAGATACCAATACATTAATTGCAGGTAACTTGGCATTTAAACAATCTGCAACTGCATCGGCGGATACTGGTGTTGAAACTGCCATTAAGTGGCTGGATGCAAATCAAACAACAGCGCTCAATAACGATAACGTGAACACTGGTTATTATGCTTCGCCCCAAGATGATGCAAAAGCGCGATTCACGACTGGCTATAGCTTGGCGACTGGTACAGGGATTGCTGCGGGTAAAGACACTAGCGGCAATACCATTAGTTATGTGGTGGAGAGAATGTGCGTGGCAGGCACTGTGCTGCCTACTACAGGGTTGTATAGTGCAAAAGAAAAATGCCTATTAGGAGCATCATCAACAAGCCCTGGATCTCAAGCGACATTGGAGTATCCTGGTGCCGGTACGCTGTCTAGTGCGGGTGATCAGCCTATGTACAGGGTTACGGTGCGGGTAACTGGTCCCAGAAATACGCTTAGCTTTACGCAAGCATTTGTTTATTAGGATTAAATCATGAAAAACTATACACAGTCCTTGTTAACGTCTTTTTCAATAGCTGGCTGGTTACTTTTAGGGGGTATGTTGCCGGCGTCACTACATGCGGCCACGGTTGATTTAGCCACAGTGCCTTTGGCAAACGCAACAACCAGCAATGTGCTGCCTAACCTGATGTTCATTTTGGACAACTCTGGCAGTATGGGGCAGGACTACACACCAGATTACATCAGCGATATTTTTAATAACCCAGCCCCTAATGATAAAAATTGCCGTGATAGTGGTGATGATGGCACATCAGGTAGCTCTGGCACACTTGGTACTGTGTACTCTGGGGTAGTTAGTGGTACAACACGTGTATTGGATGTGTGCGTGGTGGGTGATGTACCTTATATGAACAGTGATATGAATAGTCAGTATTATAATCCTGCTATTCGCTATACCCCAGGTGTCAATGCTGATGGCACAACTAGAGGAGACCAAACCACACCAACCAATGTAAGGACAGACTCTTACAATAAGCAAAATACTACACAGTTATTGACAAGTGCCAATTATGTTGACCTCACCACCAACTATCCGGACCGTGTTTGGTGTACTAAACAAAACCCTACAGCCAGTGAGCTCACCAATACTAGTGTGTGCCGTAAAAACAGCGATTACCTGTACCCAGATGCAACCTATAAGTATGGTCGAACATCAGGGCAGCCAGACCAGCAGATGACGGCAAGCATGTTAGCTAATGTTATTAAAGTGTCTGGTGCGCCGTATTATTACTCAGTGGTGCCGACAGAGTATTGCAGTGAGTCAGAGCTGGTTAATTGTGTCTTATCTTCAACGCCAACGACTATATCTGGCGTAAGTTATAGCTTTCCGGCTAAGTCACGCTGGTGCAGTAACACCGCGCTGACCACTTGTAAATCAACACGCTCGGGTAGTTATGTGTATCCACGGTATGTAGGCGCCACCACTGCAGGCGTAGCGGCGGTTGGCTCATTTACGGTTTCAAGTGTAAGTAGTGGCACTACTACAGTAGGCAGCGTTAAAGTTAATAATATTGAGATTATGGGCGGTAGTGGCACTGGGTGCGGAACAGCATCATCTACCTCATCAGGAGGTGGGTCTGCGAGACGTAATGCGCTAGCAGATGCAATTGTTGCTAAGATTAATAGCTGTAGCTCTAATCCTGAATACACAGCAGTTTCTGATGGTGCAAATAGCCCTAAAATTACCATTACATCTACAGTTGCTGCCGGTGCTACTGGCAACGGTACGGTGCAAATTTCTAGTTTAACTAATAGTGCTACAGTTGGTAGTATCGTAAATGCTACAGGCGGCGTAACTAGCTCGTCTACGCCACCTTATACCTTTACCCGTACCGACATTGTTTCTACAACTAATAGTTATCCTAAATTCGCAGCACGTACCGATTGTGGTGCAACGTGTAGCTACGCGCAAGAAATAACCAACTTTGCTAATTGGTATACTTACTACCGCACACGTATGCAGGCGATGAAAACTGCTGCTAGCTTGGCATTTAAGCCGATCGATAATCGATATAGGGTAGGGTTTATTACCATTGCTAACCAAAGCAGTAATTATTTACCAATTAACAAGTTTGATGCTGGCACTGGTAGCCAAAAGGAGCAGTGGTACACCAAGCTGTTTGGTATTACGCCTAGCAGCAGCACACCTTTACGTTCTGCACTTTCGTTGGTTGGTCGAATTTACGCAGGTAAAAAGCCTGTAGGTTCTTCCGACCCGGTGCAATACTCTTGCCAGCAGAATTTTGCATTGTTAACCACGGATGGTTATTGGAATACGGATGCGAGCTCAGATGTCAAAGATGTTGCGGGGACTGGTCAAGTAGGTAATATGGATGGTAGTGGTACAGCGCGCCCGATGTTTGAAGGTCAGGCGAATACAAACTCAAATAGCTTGGCAGATGTGGCTAAGTACTATTACGACACTGACTTACGCACTACTTCATTAAGTAACTGCACTGGTGCGCTGGGTTTGGATGTTTGCGAGAATAACGTATTTGTGAGTGGAACCGATAACAATCCGCAACAGCACATGACTACATTTACTTTGGGTCTAGGCGTTGATGGTGCCCTAATGTATAGCAGTGATTATAAAACTGCAACATCAGGAGATTTTTATAACCTTAAAAAAGGCTTGGGTAGTCCTACCGTAGATTGGCCTTTGCCTGTTGCAGACACTGAAACTGCAGTAGATGATCTATGGCATGCAGCAGTGAATGGACAGGGTACTTATTTCAGCGCTAAAGATCCGTCACAGCTGACCAAGGGTTTAACTGAAGCACTGTCTCAAATAAATGCAAAAATCGGGGCTGGCGCTGCTGCCGCGACTAGTTCGCTTAACCCAGTACAAGGGGACAACTTTGCTTATCTGGCCAGTTATACTACTGTTAAGTGGACGGGTAACTTGGAGCAGCGCACTATAAATACGGCAACGGGTGAGGTGAGCGAGTCTGCGGTATGGTGCGCTGAGGATATCGTTACTGCATCATGCCCTGCGCCTAGCTCTATTGTGGCGGAGCCAAGTGGCAATAGTAGTCTATATTATTGCGTGACACCAAATGCGAGTAGCTGCACTGCAGGCATTATGGATGGGACTAATTGCAAGGTAGAGGTGCAGGCTGCCTGCCATGGCACCATGGCAGCTAGGGTTGCTTCTGGTAGTAGACGCGTTTTGATGAATAGTTTGGGTGCGATGGCGAGCTTTACTTATGCAAACATGACACCTGTGCAGCAGACTTATTTCCAGCAGGCTTATCTTGCGCCTAAGTTGAGTCAATGGACCTCGCTAGATACGGCTACGCAACAGCCAAATGCTAAAGAAACAAATTTGGTAAACTTCTTGCGCGGGGACACTGCTTATGAAGACCGAGGCACTAATGCGCCTGCGAATCGCTTGTTCCGCTATCGAGAGGCATTTTTGGGTGATGCGCTTGAGTCTGCACCAGTGTTTGTAGGTAAACCGGTATTTAAATACAGTGAAAACAACTACCCTAGCGGCATAGATGTGAGTAGGCGGCCAACTGTGTATATTGGTACCAACGATGGAATGTTGCATGCTTTTAATGCAGAAACTGGCATATGCACAACAGGAGTGGGTTCAGGCAATTGTCCAGGTGAAGAGCGTTGGGCTTATGTACCGAGTATGGTGATCCCTAATATGTGGAAGCTGGCTGATAAAAATTACTCAACCATGCATGCAAATTATGTGAATGGCGACCTTGTTGTGGGTGACGTGTATGATGGTGCTAACTGGAGAACGATTTTAGTTGGCGGCTTGAATGGTGGTGGTAAAGGTTACTATGCCTTAGATATTACTAACCCAGATTCGCCTATCCTCTTATGGGAGTTTGGTCACACAGATTGTGTAGGTTGCACACGAACTGATAATAATATGGGCTATAGCTATGGTAATCCTGTTATTACTAAAACTCCAGAAAATCAATGGGTGGTGTTGCTCACCTCTGGTTATAACAACGGTGGCGGTAGTGAAAATGGTAAAGGAGTGTTATATGTGTTGAATGCGCTCACTGGGGCTCCTCTGCGAGCGAACATTAGCACTAACGCAGGTGATAATGTTACACCTAGTGGCCTTGCTGATATTGCTGCTTGGTCTGATGTTGCCAATCCGGAGAAGGAAAGCGTGGCACATTGGATATATGGTGGTGACTTGCTGGGGAACTTATGGCGCTTTGATATTGGTGCTACGCCATCTAGCCCTAACCCTAAATTAGTTGCTATTTTAAAAGATCCACAAGGCAGTAGACAGCCTATTACTACGCGACCAGAGCTAGGCAAGGTCGGTGATAATCGCGTTGTGTTTGTTGGGACGGGTAAATACCTCGAAATAAACGACCTTACTGACAAGCAACAACAGACACTTTATGCAATTAAAGATAGTAATGGCCCTACTATTGATAACCCACGTAACACTTTGGTTGAGCAAACACTTAGTGCACCTAGCAATACGCGCACGGGTTCAGCAAATAATGTGAATATGACCACTGGTGACGGTTGGTTTGTTAATTTATATGTGCCTGCTGGTTCCGATACGGCCACGGCTGCTGAACGACAGAATGTGGCAGCGAAATTAGTTGCTGGTACGCTACTGGTGCCGACTACTATACCTTCTAACGCGGTTTGTAGCCCAGGTGGTTATAGTTTCTTTAATTTCTTTAGTTACGATAATGGGAAACCACCTAACCTTGCCAGTGGTTTGGTTTCAACAAAGACTAATGCGCCAATTGTCGGCTTTAACGTGATGTATGTTGGTGAGCCTAGAGTTTCGGGGGTGACTGCAGATGCAAAATTTGAACCAATTAAGACGAATTTTGCTAGTGGGAATGCCAAGTTCCAAAGTAAACGGGCGATTTGGCGTGAATTGCTGGATTAAGTAGTAATTGTTTAAAAATAAAGAGCGGTTTTACCGCTCTTTATTTTTTAACGCTACCAAGTGACATCAGGTTCTGGTAGTTTTAAAGCTGGTCTAGCATTAA
>Ga0208396_100548_pt1 | contig 11024 bp, 14 predicted proteins | sample LakWasMet64_LOW9_2_FD_183896 | JGI IMG/M metagenome (GOLD analysis project Ga0208396, IMG submission 183896) | Freshwater sediment methanotrophic microbial communities from Lake Washington under simulated oxygen tension - Sediment Metagenome... | ecosystem: Environmental > Aquatic > Freshwater >... | reverse complement strand
GGTTCGCGATCGCATTGCGAGCACAACGATGCCGAAGGTTGAGAGCCCGGCCGCTTTGTTTCGCTCGGCATTGCGCGGGAGGTATGCCGGATTAAAACCGGCAGGCAAGAAAACATTAACAGCACCGCCTCAGCACTCCAGTAGAACGGAAGCCAACACTGATAATTCAATCGCGGAACAGGCGGGAGATCCTGCTGCCGAACGTGCCATGGCCAAATTCGAATCCCTTCCGATTCTGGATCAGAAACGGCGTCTTGAGCAGTTCGCGGAATCACTGAAAGAGCCCTTGAGATCCACGTATGCGAAGCAAGGTCTCGGCAGTGCAGTTATTCGCCGGAGCCTGGCGGGTTGGTTGGTGAAAATGGGTAACGCGTGATGGCAAAAACGCTTTTGAGCGTGACGCCAGATACGATGCTGTACGCCAAGACCCATGGCGCGAAGTACAACGCGAGCAGTCGCGAATGGTATGTCGAAGGAGAGGTGCCACCAGAACTTGTGAATCTGGTGCCGCACAAGGCGAATCCCGTGTTTGAGGAAGTCGCTCCCAACTGCCCAAAATGCCAGGCCGTCATGGTCAAGCGCTTACGAAAAAACTCGCGAACTCCCTTCTGGGGGTGCTCACGATATCGGTCTGACGGACTCGGCTGCTCAGGGTATGTCGACTACGAAGAGCATCTGACGAAGCAGCTCGCCGATAAGCCGGGCCGCGTCACGGACTACCTGCCAGACACCGTGCCGCCAACGACAAAGCCCTCGTATAGCGAACCGACATCTGCCAAAGCTACGATTGCCGAAGACGATCCGCGGATTTCACGATGGGCGCAACTCACCGAACTGGCGCTTCGCGAGTGCCATGGGAAGCAGGAGGCGAATCGCTGGCTGAATACGCCCAAGATGGCGCTGAAAGGAAAGACGCCGCTTCAGTCGATGACCACATCCGAAGGGTGCGATGCGGTAGAGGCGTTGCTGCGGCAATTAAACCAATGATTGGCCGACGCTACTCTTCGTCGCGGAGTGTTTTCGCAATTTGCGGGACCATAGCTATCCATTCCGACCCGGTACGCTCAATGGCCTCCGCCAGCGTGTAATCAATACTGGCCAGCCAGTCGGCACGGTTGAGTACAATCGCTACTGCCACTTTTTCGCCGGTCGACATAACCGCCCAAGCATCCCGGCCACCGATTTTAGCGTCACGGGCTTTGCTTAAAAAGTGGTTTAGTTCGGCGCTCACTTCAACGCTTCCGCCAGGTCCTTGTCGGTGACCTTGCCCGACCGGTGCAGCCAAAGCAGGATCGCCAGCGGCTTCGGGATATTGCGACCGGACTCGTACCTGGAACCACCGGATTGCGTGACGCCATAGCGCTTCCAGAAATCCTTCTGATTGATGCCTTCCTTCTTTCGAGCGACGACTATATTGCTAAAGTCGAGTTTGGGTTTGCGTGCCATGACGAGCTCCCGCGGTTGGAATGATGTCAGGATATACCAAAGAAGATCGAGGCCGCAAACCTGAGCTGTCCAATCAGAATGGACCCCTTTGTCTGCCTGCCTGCTCTGTTGGCAAGCATCCCATCTTGTTCATCCAGGTTGTCCGTCGAGGCGGATCAACCGATCAGGCATAGTCGAACTGAAACCGGTCGCCATTCAGTTCCCACTGCCAGACCACCCGATTCGGCGGCTGGATGAACAGGCTCCACGTCGTCATCTGGTGACGGAAGGGTTCCGCAACGGCCCGAAAAACCGCCGGATTCAGGATGGTCAGGCACCGCCCCTCGGGACCGTTGCGGACCGATTCCGAGCGGATCATTTCGATGCCGGCTTGTCTGGCCCGCGCGGCGAGTTCCTGAGTCTTCGTGTAATCCGAAGAATGGATCCACGCCTTGCGCTGCGCCTTGAACGGTGGACTCGTGAGATCCAGCATCGCCTGCGTGGCGCCGTGGAACTCGAAGAGGGTCATCTGCATGGTGGCGGACTGGCTGGCCAGACCTTCGCTATCCATCCAGAACCGCAAACGCCAGTACCCTGCTTCGGCACACGCCGTTCTGACATCCTCGGCACCGTAGAACACCGCTGGATCGAAGCGTCCCCTGAAACGCGATCCCGACGGCGGTGGCGCCAGATAGCGGAAGGGCGTGCTCAGCAAAAAGTAGAGTCCTTGCGCTGCCGCCGGCAGCGTGGGCTTTACCCCTTCGATGATCTCCTCGAGGACGGTCTGATCCGCCAGATTGCCCTTCGTCAGGGCGATGGTGGCGTTCTTGTGCTGCGCCTCGACTGCGCGCCAACCCGAGCCCTGCCAGGGACGCGCCTCAGGCAGGAGCGCGGTGGGCATCGACGTAGTCGCAGGCGTGCACCAGGCCGCTGGCCTTCTGGATCACCGCAAACGGGATCTCGTTGCCGAACGCAAGGTTGCGCGACTTGAGCCAGTCCTTCGCCAACTGATCGTTGCTGCCGACGATCGAGTAAAGGCCGCGGTACAAACGGACGAGGAGGGCGGCCAGCTCCCATTCCTTGGTGCGCTCGCGAACCGTGAAATCGCCCCGCATCAAGCGCGATGCAGAGGGCTGGCTGATGCCGATGATGGATCCGAGGTCGGTGGAGCTGATCTCCAGGTGCCGGGCAACTTCCGCGACCGCGGTCGAAAGGATTCGCGCGCGATCCTGGGCATTGGCGGCGATGGCCTGCGGCATGATCTTTTCTCCTTTTGTCGGGACTTGATCTAGTCTAATGCATAAAACATTACAATGCTAGTCTGATGAATAACATAATGCCGTAGTCTGTGGCAGAACTACACCCGTTTGGTAGCCGCTCTCGGATCCTCCACGGCTCGCATCGTGTCGGCATCGAACAGCGTCAGGAATGCGCGCACATCCTCCTCGCGATCGGCCTTCATCCACGCTGCCCATGCATCATCCTCGAGCACGACCACGCTTCGCTTCTCGTCGCCGGGCTTGTGAAACCGCTGCATCAGCGGATGCCCGTCCGCATTGATCGTCAACATCGAAAAACTCCACCACGGATCCCCGTCCTGGGTGGTCCGCGATTCCCAGAGACCCGCCAGGCCGAACGGTCGCCCGTCGGCGCGTTCGATGCGCCAGCGAATCGCCTTGCCGGATTCATAACAGGGCTCGAAGAACGCCTGCACTGGAATCACGGCCAGCTGCCGGTGGCGCCAGGCATTACGAAAACTGGGTTTCTCGGTGACGGTTTCGGAACGGGCGTTGTAGGTCATCTTGGCCAGCTTCGGCTGCGCCCAGTGCGGCAGCAATCCGAAGGTGCCGGGCAGCCATCGAGTCGGCGCGACGCTGGCCAGAAAGGGTCCGGTGCTGCCGGGATAGCACTCCGCGTAGTCGACCCCGGGAAGCGCGATGTCAAATTGCGCCAGGGCTTCAGAGCGGGGAGGGCGGTAGTTCGAGCACATGAGGCGACAGAGAGAGAAGGAGCGTTGAGGTCAGGGTCGTCGTGAGTCCATCGGACAAGGATAACGCGGGATGGCGCGCCGACGCAGGATGGCAAACTCAGGCATTATCGATCGCTGAAGCTGTGAACAATTGCCTCGCATCGGGTATCCGGCACGTCAGCGTCCTGTGCAACGGTCCGGAGGTGGCTATGATGATGGCACCGCGGCGTATCGCCGATCTGCCATTGCCTCGAACCACATATTGCTCAGATTCCAGAAATGACCGAACTCTCCGACCAGGGCGCCGAAGCCCTTGCGCAACGGCTTGAAGCCCACCCCAACTACCGGGTGTTGCGTCGACTGGCGCCGCGCACCGCCTTTGCCGAACCCGATGGCCGAGCGCTCGCCCGTGGCGTCATTGTCGATACCGAAACGACGGGCTTCGACCAGGACACCGACAAGATCATCGAGATCGGGATTGTCGTCTTTGAATATGACCCCGCCACGGGACAGGCGTATCGGGTGCTGGACACCTACGGCTGCCTGGAAGATCCTGGAATTCCGATCACCCCGGAAATCACCGAGATCACCGGCATCACCAACGAGATGGTGGCCGGCCAGCGGATTGACGATGCCCGGGTCGCCGCGCTGGTTGAGGGCGCATCGCTCGTCATTGCTCACAACGCCAAGTTTGATCGCCCCTTCCTCGAAGGACGGTTCCCGGTCTTCGAGGGCTTGCCTTGGGGCTGCTCCTTTGCCCAGGTCGACTGGGTCGGGGAAGGCCTGGGCGCACGCAAGCTCGACTACATCGCCTTCCAGTTTGGCTTCTTCTTCGGCGCCCATCGGGCAGAAACCGATTGCCTCGCGCTGCTGGAGATACTCCAGCAGTGCTTGCCGAAGTCTGGCACCCTGGTGTTCAAGTCGCTGCTCGATCAATTGCCGCAGAAGGACTGGACGGTCTATGCCCTCAACTCGCCGTTCGAGACCAAGGATGTATTGAAGGGCCGGATGTACCAGTGGGACGCACCGAGGAAGACCTGGCACCGGACTGTCACCGGCACCGAGGAGATCACAGCTGAAGTCGCGTGGCTGAAGGAGACGATCTACATGGGCCGCAGCGTCACCCTCGACTTCGAGGTACGGGATGCCCTGCTGCGCTACTCCCGACGCCCGGGCAAGAAAACCACGAAGGCCATCTAGCTCCAGATGCGCGATCAGGATCCGGATTTGCCAGCTTCATGAACCATGCCCATCGATAACCAGATCGAAATTCCACAGTCGTTCATGGCGATGTACGTCAAGCCAGGACACAGCAAGCCCAACGCGTCTCATGAAGTCATACTGGGCCGCTATGAACGGTGCGAGGACATGGCTTGCATATTGATTGAGCACGCGCAGACAATGGCATTCAGGGAGGACTTCTCGGAACAGGAAGTTCTTGTCCGCTGTCATCAAGGTTTGTTGGCCGATGCATCGAACTTCACCGAAAGGGAGTCGGCCTGGATTGTTCGCAGGCTGGCTGAGCTATTGGGTTGGACACCTTGGGAAAATCAACCCGCATACGTCGCTTAGGGCGCCGTGCTGAAATTGAACTCAAGTTAGCCACCGCAGAGGATCCATCGAACCTCGGAGCCTGATAGCCGCCAGTGGTCACTGAGTGCCCCCGGCCATATCCGGTCATTCGAGATGTCGTTCAAATTTTAGTCTCTGGAGCTCGCTGGATGTCCGGTATCCGGCGAGCAATTTGATCCGTACATCGGCCGAGCTCCGCCATAGCCGGCCATACAAGGTAGCCTTCCAATTTGAATACCTGATGAACCCGCTGGCTTACCTGAACGGCCGGATTTCGGCGAGCAATTAACACCAATGACAGGCCACATCCGTAGCTAGGATTTCCTTAATGATTGTGAAATGCTGTATTTGCTTACCTTCCACATTTACTGAGGGCCTTAGATGCATGAGAAATCGCCAAAGAACGCGGCTTTGTCGTATCTGATTGCGTTAGTTGATTCAGGATGCCGCAACGGCCCGCATCGCTGGCATCCTGACAAAGTTCGCGCAGGCTTTTGAGTTGCCGTTCCAGTTGGCGCAGTTCGCGGATGCGGCTGGCGACATGGCCAATGTGCTCGTCGAGCAAGTCATTCACGCCTCCGCAGTTTTCCGCTGGCGAATCCTTGAAGCGCAGCAATAGCCGAATCTCGTCGAGCGTCATGTCCAGACTGCGACAGTTGCGGATGAAGCGCAGCCGTTCCGCATGTGTCGGCCCATAGATGCGGTAGTTGCTGTCGGTACGCGCGGTTTCCGGCAACAGCCCCTCGCGCTCGTAATAGCGGATGGTCTCCACTTGGGTACCGGTATGGCGTGCAAGTTCTCCGATTTTCATGAGTGCCTAAACGCTGCGACCCGGCTGCATGGCAATGATGGCCATGCCGGCAAGGCTCACCGCGCCGCCGATTAGATCCCAGCGCGTCGGAGTGATGCCGTCGACCTGCCAAAGCCAAAGCATGGCGATGCCAACATAGACGCCGCCATAGGCTGCATAGATACGCCCGGCAGCGCCAGGATGCATAGTGAGCAACCAAGCGAACGCTGCCAGTGACAAAGCGGCTGGGATGAGCAACCAGCGGGAACGTTCTTGCGTCAAGACAAGCCACGGCAGGTAGCAACCGACAATCTCAGCCAGCGCCGTAATGACGAAGAGACCAGATATCCTGAAAAACTCCAGCATCTTTTTTCCTTCCATCATCATTGTAGCTACTTGACTCTATAGTCGCTACAGGGTTTTAAATGCTGGAAAGCAAGGATATTTCCCATGACATCGCCCACATCCGAACACGCTATTCCGATCAAATCCTCCGGCTGCAGTTGCAGCGACAGTTGTTCGACAACGCCTCCCCTGTCCGACGCGCCAGTCGCAACTGGTCAGGCTGGCGCGACCGTGCTCCTGATTCCGACGATGGACTGTCCTACTGAGGAAAACGATATTCGCCGCGCCTTGGCGGTGGTCGAGGGCATTCGTTCCTTGAGTTTCCAATTGTCGGCACGGACGCTGTCCATCGACGCACCCGACTCGGTATTACCTGCCGCCGTCGCGGCCATTCGCCAGGCCGGCTACGAAACAAAGACACTCGCCGCCGGCAGTGACGCAAGGGAAGGCAGCTCCGCAAAGGCCGATTTGTGGAAAGCCGTGCTGGCGCTGGCCCTGGCCACGGGTGCGGAACTGGTGCACTTTATTGCGCCCGATACGCTGCCGTTCAAGGGGCTGGGCATGACGATGGCGGCCATCGCCATCGGGCTCGCCGGGCTGTCGACCTACACCAAGGGGCTGGCGGCGTTGCGCCGGGGTCAATTGAACATGAACGCGCTGATGGGCGTGGCCGTGACTGGCGCCTTCCTGATCGGGCAATGGCCCGAGGCGGCGATGGTCATGGCACTGTATGCCATCGCCGAGCTGATCGAGGCGCGTTCGGTGGATCGGGCGCGCAATGCCATCAAGAGCCTGCTCGATCTGACGCCCGATACGGCTGAGGTTCGGCAGGCTGATGGTGTCTGGCGGGAAGTCCCTGCCGGGCAGGTAACGCTCGACGCCTGCGTGCGCGTCAAGCCTGGTGCGCGAATCCCGCTCGATGGCCGCGTGACGGCGGGAACGAGCGCGGTCAACCAGGCCCCGGTCACCGGCGAGAGCATCCCGGTGGACAAGGCCGAGGGCGACATGGTGTTCGCCGGCACGATCAACGAAACCGGTACGCTCGAATTCCGGGTCACGGCGATCTCCACCAATACGACGCTGGCTCGGATCATCCATGCCGTGGAGCAAGCCCAAGGGACCAGGGCACCGACTCAGCGCTTCGTCGACCGCTTTGCCGAAATCTACACGCCGTCGGTGTTCGCGATTGCCGTCGCGGTGGCCTTGCTGACACCCTGGCTGCTGGGCTGGAACTGGTCCGACGCGCTGTACAAGGCGCTCGTGCTGCTGGTGATCGCCTGCCCGTGCGCGTTGGTGATCGCCACGCCGGTGACGGTGGTCAGCGGATTGGCGGCGGCGGCCCGGCGCGGCATTCTGATCAAGGGAGGCGTCTATCTGGAAGAGGCGCGCAAGCTACGCGCCATCGCGTTGGACAAGACTGGCACCATCACCGAAGGCAAGCCGCGCCTGGTGGCGACCGAGGTGCTGTCCTCGGCTGTGCCGGAAGCTCGGGTGTTGGCGTGGGCCGCCAGCCTCGCCGGGCACTCCGATCACCCCGTCTCGAAGGCTATCTCGCACGGACTCAACCTTCCCGAGAATGGCCTCCAGGATTTCGTCGCGCTTCCCGGACGAGGCATTGAGGCACGCACCGATGGCGAACGGCTGACGCTGGGCAATCATCGCTTGATCGAGGAGCGCGGCCTGTGCAGCAAGGAAATCGAGTCGCGGCTGGAGGTGCATGAATCGCAAGGGCGCAGCGTGACGCTGCTGGCCTCGGAGCAGCAGGTGCTGGCGATTTTTGCCGTCGCCGACACGATCAAGGACAGCTCGCGCACGGCCATCGCCGAACTGCATCAACTTGGCGTCGCCTCGGTGATGCTCACCGGCGACAACAGCGCGACGGCCAGCACGATTGCCCGCGAGGCTGGCATCGATGATGCGCGTTGCAACCTGCTGCCCGAAGACAAGCTGGCGGCCATCGAGGAAATGCAAAAGCGCTATGGTTCGACCGCCATGACCGGCGACGGTATCAACGACGCGCCGGCCCTGGCCCGTGCCGACATCGGCGTGGCGATGGGTGCAGCGGGGACGGACACGGCCATGGAAGCCGCCGACGTGGTGATCATGAACGACGACCTGCGGCGCATTCCCGAGACCATTCGCCTGTCGCGTTTTACCCATGCCATTCTCTGGCAGAACATCGTGCTGGCATTGGGCATCAAGGCGGTGTTTCTGGTGCTGGCGATAGTCGGCAGCGCCACCATGTGGATGGCGGTGTTCGCCGACATGGGCGCCAGCCTGCTGGTGGTGTTCAACGGCTTGCGCCTGCTGCGGCGATGACATTCAGGCAATTCCTCTACGATTGGAACGGTCTGAACGTGGCGTGGTTCGGGACGATCAACCAGGACAGGAGAAATCTTATGGGCCCGGAACATTTCTGGTGGGGCGGATCGTTGCCATTTCCCATCATCATGGCTATCGCCGTCGTTATGTTTGTGACCATGCTCTACTTTGCTTTCGGGCGTGGTGGTTCTAGGCCGCCGTGGTGGAATGATTCTGACCGGCCATCAAGCCATCCCAAAGACTCCGAGACCACCATCGAGGTTCTTGAGAAACGCTATGCGAAGAGTGAAATCTCCCGCGAAGTGTTTGAACAAATGAAAAAGGATATTCTGGGCTGACCGCGAATATCGGAAGCAAAGGCAGAACACCAGAACGCCGTAGCACCAGCGCCGACTTTCTGGCTCGTCGCGCACCCCTCAATGCACGTCCGGCAGTTGCCTTCCAGGCGCGGCCGCTTTTGCTTCCAGCAGTTTCACGATATCGTCGTGGCCCTTCATGCCCGCCACCCACAGCGCATCGCGCCCTCCGGGGTCGAGCGCATCCCACTGAGCCCCGCTGGCCAGCAGAAGGCGGACCACGTCCGCATGCCCCTTGCAGGCGGCCATGAACAAGGGCCGGTCACCGTCAGGGGTGGCCGCATTTGCATCGGCACGATGCGCGACGAGAAAGCCGACGATGTCCGTGTGGCCGTTGAAAGCCGCCCAGAATAGCGGTGTCCAGCCATAACTGTTCGCAAGATCGATGTCCGCGCCTCGCGCGAGCAGTTCCCCGGCAATCGCGAAATGCCTTCTGAAAATCGCATGGAACAACATGCTGAAGCCGTGCTCATCCCGCGAATTGACGGCTGCTCCTTCCTGCAGATGGACGCGCACTCGCTCCAGTTCTCCCGCCCTGACGGCGGCCAGACAGCTTGTCTGCAGGGCAGGATGTGTTGCATCGCGGGTCGCGGGCAGCCTGCGCTTGCGCTTGTCTTTCATTGCCCGCCTCAGCGAATCTGGACTGAGCGCTGGATATCGCTCACAAAAATCCAGCCCGCTTCGGGCTGCCCCGTGTGCGCCGCCTTGGTGATGGTGTCGACCAGCGCGTCGGCCACGTCATCAACGCATGCCAGTTCCAGTTTGTATTCGGTGACGACGGCCTCCGCCAAGTCCATGGAGTAATGCTGCTGCGTCGGATCGGTGCTCGCCAGCGGCCGTTGCACCTGGGATACGGTGATGTTGTGGCAACTGGCGCCAGGGGTAGCCAGTTCGCAGAGGCCTGATTGCCGCAGCGCCTGGAGCACGTCGGCGATGCGATGCTGACGGATGAATGCCTTGATCTCTTTCATGCCGACTCTCCTTCGTTTACTTTGTAATCTGTCTTTGGCTCGCTCGAACTACTCGCACGAACAAATAGCCCTCGCCCGTAGCCGTCCTGTGTGTTTTCGTTTGTCATCTACTTGGTATTTTCTTCGTCGGGATAGGCCAACAGACGCAAGGCGTTGATCACTACCACGAGCGTGGAGCCTTCATGCACCAACACCGCGAGGCCAATGCCCGCCCAGCCAAACAAGGTGGCTGGAATCAGCAGTGCTACCACGCCTAGCGAGACCCAAAGGTTCTGGCGAATGATGTGCCTCGATGCGCGACTCAAAGCCACGGCAAAGGGCAGCTTGGACAGATCGTCCGCCATCAGCGCCACGTCCGCCGTTTCCAGCGCCACATCGGTGCCGGCGCCACCCATCGCAATGCCGACCGTGGCGCGCGCCATGGCCGGAGCGTCGTTGACCCCGTCGCCGATCATGGCCACCTGTCCATAGCGTTCTGCGAGTTCTTCCATGGCCTTGACTTTGTCTTCCGGCAGCAGTCCCGCTTTCACTTCATCCAGACCGACCGCGTCGGCGATGGCGCGGCCGACGCGGTCGTTGTCGCCGGTCAGCATGATGGTCTTGCTGACACCGATCTGCTGCAATCGTTGCAGCACCTGCTTTACCCCTTCGCGCGGGGTATCGGCTAAGCCCACGACGCCGAGGAACTGCCCGTCGGCCTGAATGAGCATGGTGCTTTTGCCTTCCGTCTGGAGGCGCTCAGTGTGCTGCCGAATGGCTTCGGGGATGGATTCGCCGTCAAACAGTTTGGCGTTGCCGATGGCTATCTCTTTCCCATCGACTTCGGCGCGCAACCCTTTTCCGGTAACGGCTTCGACTTTGCCGGCCTCGCTCCAGATCAAACCGCGCCGCCTTGCCTCCGTCACTACCGCTTGCGCCAGGGGGTGGGCACTCCGGCTTTCCACGGCGGCGGCCACGGTCAGCAGACCTGCCTCGTCTGCGTTGATGGCGACGACATCGGTCACCCTGGGCTTGCCGACGGTCAAGGTGCCGGTCTTGTCGAAGGCGATCGCCGTGAGCACGCCGAGATTTTCCAGATGCACGCCGCCCTTGATCAGCACGCCGCCGCGCGCGGCGCGCGCGATGCCGGACAGCACCGCCGACGGGGTGGCGATGGCCAGCGCGCAGGGCGAAGCCGCCACCAGCACCGCCATGGCGCGGTAAAAGGCTTCGGCGAAGGGGAAACCGAACAGCGGCGGAAGCACGATGAGCAAACCGACGCCCACCAGCACGAC
>Ga0208396_100547_pt1 | contig 11032 bp, 7 predicted proteins | sample LakWasMet64_LOW9_2_FD_183896 | JGI IMG/M metagenome (GOLD analysis project Ga0208396, IMG submission 183896) | Freshwater sediment methanotrophic microbial communities from Lake Washington under simulated oxygen tension - Sediment Metagenome... | ecosystem: Environmental > Aquatic > Freshwater >... | reverse complement strand
CGCTGATTAAATGGTTCCCCGACCGGCGCGGCATGGCGACCGGTTTGGCTATCATGGGTTTTGGCGGCGGCGCAATGATAGGCGCGCCGTTAAGCGTGTTTTTAATGAAGCATTTTGCGTCGGCGATATCGGTTGGTGTTGCCGAGACTTTTATGACCATGGGCTGTATTTACCTGGTTTTTATGATGATCGGCGCTTTCAGTATCCGTTTGCCGGCAGAGGGCTGGTTGCCTGCGAATTTTCAGCCTGACACGCGCAAAAGCAAGTTGATTACGGACAAGCATGTCCATGTCGAGCAGGTGCTTAAAACGCCTCAGTTTTACCTGTTGTGGCTGGTGTTATGCCTGAATGTGACGGCCGGGATCGGCGTACTGGGCCAGGCTTCGGCGATGAGCCAGGAGATGTTTAAGGATCAGATCACGCCTGAAAAGGCCGCCGCTTTCGTTGGCATGCTTAGCTTCTTTAACATGGGCGGGCGTTTTGTCTGGTCCACGCTGTCCGATTATCTGGGCAGAAAAAACGTTTATTTCACCTTTTTCGTGCTGGGTTGCGTGCTTTATTCGATCGTGCCTTATACCGGACGAATGAACAACGTCATGCTGTTCATGGGCTGTTACGCGGTGATTATGAGTATGTACGGCGGCGGGTTCTCGACCATACCGGCCTATTTGGCCGATATTTTCGGCACCCAATACGTCGGGGCGATTCATGGCCGGTTGCTGACCGCCTGGGCCACGGCGGGCGTTGCAGGCCCGGTGCTGGTTAATTATCTCAGGGAAAGCCAGATCGCGCAGGGCGTGCCCAAAGCCGATGCCTACAATATGACCATGCAGATCATGGCCGGGTTATTGTTGGTGGGATTTTTTTGTAATCTGGGCATCAAGGCCGTCGATGAAAAACATCATATCAAACATGATGAAGTGGATGATGATTACGAGGCTGAGCAAGAATAAGTATCTTCATCCATTAACGCACCTAGACTGTCGTTAAGTGGGCGTAATGTGTTTACAGAAAAAAGTTGGGTTGCCAAATAGCAAGTAACCCAACCTCTAATCTGCTTCGTTTAAGGCAAAAATAATTGCGCGACGGCGCCGGGATTTGAAGCGAAATAACAGTGCAGATAACTGGCAGTTAATCGGTTTAGCCGATAAATAGCTTCGCCTTCTGAAGTGTTATGCACGCGCTCGCCAAAGGCGATAGGGACAAGCGGTGTTTCTATCAGGGAATGGTGGAATGTATGACTGCGCAATACGCCGCCAAGCATAGGCGCGGATTGATAGCCCAAGCCTTTTAGACGGGTTTGCATGACAGCATGCCCCGGCAATAGACCAACCATTTCACCGCGATTTCCGGTTTTATCCTCGATCGATTCCAGCAAATACAGCATACCTCCGCATTCGGCGTAAATGGGTTTACCCTGTTGAAAATGGGTTTGCAATGCCGACTTTATAGCCAGGTTATCCTGTAGTACTTGCAAGTGCAGCTCGGGATAGCCGCCCGGCAGATAAATGCTGTCTACATCAGGCAGCGCTGCATCCGCAAGCGGCGAAAAGAATGTTAGCGTCGCGCCCAACGCCCGCAACAAATCCAGATTGGCGGCGTAAATAAATGAAAACGCGGTGTCGCGGGCAACGCCGATACGGATACCTGATAACAGTTGAGGCGGCGTTCCCTGTTCGGGTGATGTGAATTCCACCGCTGTCGGCAGGTTTGCCAGTCCGGTCGCAGCAATTGCGGTTGCGGCGGCTAACATTCGCGCTTCGAGATCAAGCACTTCTTCAGCCTGAACCAAACCCAAATGCCGTTCCGGCAATACAAACCGGTTATCGCGTGGTATCCCGCCGAAGTAGCGCAGATCAGGCGGCATGCCTTGCATGATCATTTCGTTATGGCGTGGGCTGGCGATGTTATTGGCTAAAACACCGGCGAATTTGAGTCCAGGCCGATAGTTGGCGAGCCCATAGGCAATTGCCCCCAGCGTTTGCGCTGCACCTGTTGCATCAATCACGGCCAGCACCGGCACTGAGAAGAGTTCGGCAACATCGGCGCTGCAAGGTTCGCCATCGAATAAGCCCATTACGCCTTCAATCAAAATCAAATCCGCCTCTTGCGCGGCTTCGTATAGTAATCGCCGACATTCAGTTTCGCCCATCAACCAAAGATCGAGCTGGTACACCGGTTGGCTGCTGGCGCGTTCGAGTATCATCGGGTCGAGAAAATCAGGGCCGGATTTAAACACCCGGACTTTGCGGCCTTGTTCGACATGATAACGGGCAAGCGCCGCGGTGATAGTGGTCTTGCCGTGATTGGAGCCGGGAGCGGTGATGAACAGGGCAGAGCAGCCGATCGGTGTTGTAAGTAAGGAGAGGTGGTTTTGCTCGTCTTTACAGTCAGAATTATAGGTTTCAGGATCAGCATTCATTTTCAGATAACTCCGTTAATTTTGGATAAAAGTTCGACGACAGTATTACTGTTCGGATGATAACTCAATGAAAAATTAGATTCTGGGGGGCAAATGAGGGGTAAACGTTTATCTGCTGAAGGGTTAAAAATTTCTTGTACGGCCACAATTGCTAAGAACTGTGAGGGTAGGGAATGGACCCAAAACCAGCCCGCGTAGTTTTTAAAGGTGTGGGCTATTTCAGCGCTTACTTTGCATTATGATTGATTTGCCAAGATAAGCCTTTATAATCATTTCTGCTTTCAGGTTCCAGAAGGTTTTTCAGACCTAATGGTTAAACGGGAAGTCGGTAAGGTTTATGCCAAATCCGACGCTGCCCCCGCAACGGTATATAAGTAAAAGTTTCATCGAGATGCCACTGTGTTCACGCATGGGAAGGTGATGATTCAGGTTAACGCCACTTATAAGCCCGGAGACCGGCCCGAAAGTGTAATTCGGTACAGCGGAGGGCTGTCTGCGAAAGTGACAGTGCAGCTCCGCGTTTGCCTCATCTCTCGTTTTCTTTTGTCCTCTGTTGTGTAAAACAACCATTATGCGCGGGCGGCGCAAGAGGACAACAATGCAAAAATTTATATCCAGCTCATTTCCTGAATCGCATTTCATTTATAAACGACGCAGTATTTCCGTTTCAATTTTACTGCTCTCGGGTACCTGTTCGGCAGTCATGGCGAAAGAAGCCCCGTCACTCCAGGTATTGGATCCACTTGTAGTTACGGCCACGCGCTCCGAAATGCGTCAGTTTGAAACGCCCCAAGCGGTGCAGGTGATTTCCACTAAAGATATCGACAAGACCGTAAACGTTGACTTGACTGATCTGCTCAAGAAAAACGCCGGGGTCGATGTGATTCAATATCCCGGCATGCTTTCCGGCATCGGACTGCGCGGTTTCCGTCCTGAATTCTCCGGTATCAGTAAACGCTCGCTGTTACTCATTGACGGACGGCCCGCCGGCGCGACCAACCTCAGCATGATTCAGACCGGCATGATCGAACGGGTGGAGGTCGTCAAAGGCCCAGCCTCGGCACTCTATGGCCCCTCGGCGATGGGCGGAGTGATTAACATTATTCCCAAACGCAGCACCGGCCCCATAACCGGTAAGGCTCGCGCCGGTTACGGGTATTTCGATACGCGGCAGTTCGGGTTTGACATAGGCGGAGGCCTTGGTTCGGTCAACTTCGATTATTCCGGGTCCTATTACGACCAGGATGATAATTTTGTCCTCGGTAACGGTAACACTCGCCCCAACACCCATTTCAACACTATCAATAATGCGCTGCGGGTGGGCTTGCCCTTAGGCGATCATATGAATCTGGAAGGATTTATTGACAGCTATCTCGGCATGGATATCGCCACGCCCGGCGATACCGCCGACGGTGAAGGCGAGCAATCCAACCTGGATTTGGATCGATATTCAGGCCATGTCCGTTTGGATGGCAAGTATGACTGGGGTGATTTTAAGTTCACCCTGTTTCGTGCAGAAGAAGCCAGCGAACGGCGTAAGGTTACCACGCTGACAGTCGCTGACCGGCCGTTTTTGCCTTTTAAATCTTTTGGCAGCGATATTAATTGGTGGGGAGCGCAGGCGCAGGCAAGCCTGCCGTGGTGGAATGACGGGCAGCACAAGCTGATGGTCGGGTTTGACTACGAGGAGGTGGGACAGACAAGCCTGTCCTATCAGGCGAACGGCACTCGCAAGGCGCCGTTCGCCGCTGATCTTGAGCGGCGCGGCTGGGGGATTTTCGCACAAAATGACTTTAACTTTGACTGGTTCGGCGGCAGCACGATATTCAGCGTAGGCGCGCGTTTCGATCAAATCATCCTGGAGACTTTTAAAACCCCGTTTAAAACGGATTTCACGCCATCGGAATCGTCTTTTGAGGTGTTCAATCCGCGCATGGGCTTTTCGCATCTCTTTACCCCAAAACTGCGGGTGCATGGCACGATAGGCCGGGCATTTACACCGCCGGAAGCGGGACAATTCACCGGTCAGAACGAGACGGTGGTCGGCGGCCGTACGCAAATCACCCAGGGCAATCCCAATCTCCAGCCCGAATCCAGCATCGGTTGGGATATTGGTTTGGGTTGGAATGACAATAAGCGTTCCGCCGATTTGACTTATTTTGAAACCATCGTCGATGACAAGATCGCCTCCGTGGTTGCGAGCCGACCCGCCGCGCCGGCGCCCATTATCAATTCGTTTGTCAATGCCGACAGCTCCTTTGCCAACGGCCTGGAGTTTCAGGTACGCCAAGCGATCACGCAAGAATTTAGCCTGTTCGGCGATGCCACCTGGTTTTTCGAACGCACCGAGAAAATTGGCGGCGAACAACGCAATACCCACAATGTGGCGGATATGACCGCACATGTTGGCGTGGATTTCGATCAGGGGCCTGTCAGCGCACGTATTAGCGGCCGTTATGTCGGCCATCGCAATGACTTTGACTTTATTGCGCCGACCCGCCCCATCATCGAATATCCATCATTCGTGACCCTGGATATTTCCGCCGGCTACCGTTTTTACAAGGGCCATACGATTTCCGCGCAGGCCGGCAACCTGCTCGACAAGTTCTACTACGAGAAGCTTGGCTTCCCGTTGGCGGGACGACAGCTTAATCTTGTCTATAGCTTCGCGTTCTAACAGCAAACTGGCTGTTAAATAGAGTAGAAACCACGGTACTTATTAAATTGCATCAACTAAATTAAGGAGCAAACAACATGACTGATAACTCAGTAACTGAACAAACGACATCCCGGCAAATTGTCACTGAGCCGCCGAATAGGCATGTCGAAATATTTCCCTTGCCGGTCAGTGAATCGCTGCTGCAAGGACTGTTAACCCGCTTGTTCGAGCAACACTGGCCGGACATTCGTTTTGGTGTCATGGTGCCCGGCGCAGTCTATGAAATCAAGGCTCCCAACAAGCCGGAACGCATAAGCTATCTCGATGGTTATTTGACTATCGACTTCGGTGCCTGGCATTTCCACCTCTGTATCGGAGACTATCTTGGGAGCCACGAAGATGCGCAAGTGCGTCAGACTGCCCGTGCCGAATTTTATCGCATGCTTAACCCGGATGATCAACCGATAAGTTGGGGGTTTCGGATGTTTAATGGTGCAGACCAGCAGCAACTGACCGTATTCATGCCCAATCCGTTATTGACGCCGGAGGACAAAATTGCCCGAGAACCCGATTGGTCACGATTGAGCCTGTGGAATCAATTACGGGAGTCGTTTCTTGGCTTGCAGCCCGACCCCATCGACCGTACTGCACCCGCCTACAAAAATGCCTGACAGTCCGATGCTGATGGCGTTGCTGGTAGTGCTTTTAGTGTTTGCAAGCCCGGTAAAAGCGCTGCCCAAACGGATCGTTTCGGTGAATTTATGTACCGACGGGCTGTTGCTGACATTGGCGCCCAAACAGCATATCGCAGCGGTGAGCCGGTACGCCAGTGACCACAACCGGAGCCCTTTTACTGAATTGGCGAAAGAAGTTCCTGCTGTATCGGTCCAAGCCGAAGCGGTTCTCTCGTTAAAGCCCGACTTGGTGCTTGCCGGTAAATATGGGGCGCGTGAAACTATAAAACAGCTGCAACGCCTGGGCATCCAGGTTGAAAAATTTGCACCCGTGCAGAATTTTGCCGAACTAAAGGAGCAGATAGCCCGCCTGGGTAATTTGATAGGCGAGCCTGAGCGGGCGCAAGCCTTGATCGCGCAAATCCAGCAACTGGATAATAGCATGCCGCCGGTTTCGTCAACGATCAGGGGTGTCATCTATTTCGGCAGCGGCGTCAGTCCCGGCAGCAATACGATGGAGGGCCGGGTGCTGGAATTGGCGGGGATCGAGAACATTAGCGCAATGCACGGTCGAAAAGGCATCGTCCATCTTCCGCTGGAGGAGTTCATCGTCGCCAAGCCGGATGTTCTGGTATTGACTGATTACCATCAGAACACACCCTCCCGCGCACAACGCTTTCAACATCATCCGGTTTTTCGACGAATGCAGCAGTCTACTGTGATTTTACCCGCCAACTTGCTGGTTTGCGGCGGAGGTTCCTGGACAATGGAGGCCGTAAACCGTCTCCGTGCATTCACCGCCAAATCTTATCCCGCCAAGGAAGGCTTATGAGCAAGCTGGTCTGGATAGGGCTGGGGCTATTGATCATGATGCTGTCCGTGGTATCCATGCTGACCGGCCCGGTCTCTATTTTCGATGCCGTAGCCGATTGGCGCGGCGACAGGAGTCAGGAATGGTCAATTATTCTATGGGAAATTCGCGCGCCGCGCACAGTGCTCGGCTTGTTGGTCGGTGCGGCGCTGGGACTGGCCGGCGCAGCTATGCAGGGTTTGCTGCGCAATCCGCTAGCCGAACCGGGTTTATTAGGGGCTTCGAGCGGAGCCGCACTGGGTGCGGTCATAGCACTTTATAGCGGATTGGCCGCCGAGTTTTATTTGGCTTTACCGTTAGCCGGTTTCTGCGGCGCGATATTGATGTCCGTTATTGTCATCGCATTGGCCGGTTTGCAGGCGGAAATGACCGTCATTATTCTTGCCGGCGCCGCCGGTAGTGCGCTGTGCGCCGCATTGATCGCTTTAGTGCTGAATTTTTCACCGAATCCGAACGCCGGCTACGAAATCATGTTCTGGCTGATGGGATCGCTGGCGGATCGCAGCTGGGATGAAGTCTATTTGGCGCTGCCGCCGATGGCCGTCGGTGCGGTGTTACTGTTGTTTGCGGGCAAAGGCTTGCTGGCGATGAGTCTTGGCGAGGAAACGGCCCATTCGATGGGGTTCTCTCCAGCACGACTGCGAGCCCTGGTGTTGATCGGCTCCTCCTTGCTGGTAGGTAGCGCTGTATCCGTTGCCGGGAGTGTCGGCTTTATCGGATTGGTCGCGCCGCATTTGATGCGATCCGCAGTAATGGTTGATCCGAGACGACTTTTGCCGGCCGCCGCGCTGGCCGGGGCGGCATTATTATTGAGCGCCGATATTGGCACCCGCTTACTGGTCACCCAGGGGCAGGAATTGAAGTTGGGCGTATTGACCGCTTTATTCGGGTCGCCGTTTTTCTTTGGCCTGGTGTTACGTTTACGGAGTAGGGGATGGTGAGTCTTTTAGAGGGTCGCGGTTTATCGTTAACCTTGGGGAAACGCCAGGTCATCGATCAGGTATCGATCAGCCTGGCGCAGGGGGAACTGACAGGCATTATCGGTTGCAACGGAGCAGGCAAGTCCAGTCTGCTGAGCCTGCTATCCGGTTATCGACAACCGCAGGCGGGCGAGGTGCTTCTCGGCGGCAGCGCTTTAACGCAACTGACACTGGCAAAACGCGCCAAACTTCTTGCCTTCCTGCCGCAAGGGCAAGTCGTTCACTGGCCCTTATCGGTGGAGCGGGTCGTCGCGTTGGGACGGCTCCCGCATGGCTCGGGCATGAAACTTGGCGCGGAAGACCGGGCGGCCGTCAATCAGGCCATGATTTGGACCAATGTAAGCCATCTTGCCGCACGCAATGCCAATGCCTTGTCCGGCGGCGAGCGGGGGCGCGTTTTACTGGCTCGCGCCCTGGCTACGCAAACCCCGGTGTTGCTGGCAGATGAGCCGCTGGCGGGGCTTGATCCCGGCTGTCAGTTGCGATTGATGGACGTATTGCGCGGACTGGCAAATGACGGCATGTCCATTGCGCTGGTCATGCATGATCTCGATCTTGCTACGCGTTATTGCGACAGACTTTATCTTTTGCATCAAGGACGCTTGTTAGAAGAGGGATCGCCTGAAGCGGTATTGACCGAAAATAACTTAGCCTGCGCTTTTGGTATCAAAGCATGGCACGGCGTTATCGATAATCGTCGCTGCCTGGTTCCGATCATGGCTACAGCATCGGGCTAGAAGAGGAGCTGTTGGATGTCCGTTTTCGACTGATAGTGTGGGCGCGAATTTATTCGCATTGCCGGCTATAGACGCGAATAAATTCGCGCCCACATAGACTCCGTGGATTCGCTTTATTGCCATTGCGTTGCGGTCAATTGGGATAATAGCGCCGCCACCTTGTTACGGTTTAGGTGATAACCGATAAAAACAATTTCGGATACCTGCGCTGATTTTTTTACGGCATGGTTGCTGATGACCATGCGGGTACGAACGCCTTGAACGAGCATCGCGTTTTCCGGGTTATCGGTCAGTATAAAACCTTTAATGCGTAAAATCGGTTCAGCCTTGGCGGTTTCCGATAGTGCCGTTTTTAGCGCTTCCGGCTGCTGTGGAGCTTGGCTTCGTAGCACAAACGATAGCCATCCCGGATCTTGTTCATGAAAATGTTTGTGGGTTGCCAGTCCGTGACTGTGGCCCGCCAAACCGGAATGGACGTGACCGTTCAGTCTTGCATGGCTGTCCAAGGTCGGCGTATCGGAACCGGGCAATGGCGTAAACCGGTGATTGTGCGCGGTGAAGGTGGGTTGGTGCAGGCGCAGTCCCAGGGCGAGTCGGATGTCAAGCTGCGCATTGTAAGCGAGTTCGAGGAAGCGCACATTCGGCGCACGGTCACGGACTCGCTGTTCCGCGAGCAGCAAGGCATCCTCATCCAGCGTGTCGATTTTGTTCAATACCACGACATCGGCATATTCGAGTTGCTGCTCAAACAAGGTTGCGACTGAATCGGCAACGGCGGCCTGGGGGCTGTCAATACTCAGGCACCGGTCAAACTGGTCGGACAACAGCAAAGGCGTATCCACCACGGCCAGCGTGGCATCGAGGATAAAATCCCCGGCCAGTTCGGGTGATTGCAAAAGCTCCATGACTGCTGTAGGCAATGCCAAGCCTGAGGTTTCTATCAGCACATGATCGACATTGGCCTTGCGCTTGGCGATTGCCTGAAGGGTCGGGATAAAGTGATCGTCATCGCCGTAGGCAATCAGGCCGTAAGGAAAATCATGAATCCGCACATGTTCGTCATCGCCAACGCTGCCATTAATCAGCGCACCGTCGATGGAAACTTCGCCGAACTCATTGATCAATAAGGCAAGACGGCGGCTTTGCCGGCTTTTGATCAGGTTGCCCAGCAGGGTGGTTTTACCGGAACCGAGAAAACCGGTAACGATGGTGACTGGAATCATGAGTTGATATTCCACGCCTGTAATTGCTGCAATACCGCATCGAAAGTTGAAGTGGTAAACGGATACTCAAGTTTCGGGCGCTTGATAACCAGCAGCGGAATGTTCAGCGCCTGTGTTGCCGCGACTTTGGCGTTATAGCCGCCTGCATCGCCGGAATCCTTGGTGATGACGCAATCGATTTTCAAATCCCGCCACAAGGCGGTGTTGAAAGCTTCAGAGAATGGCCCTTGCATCGCGCAAATGTTACTGCGCGGCACACCCAGATCGATTGCTCTTTGGATAAATTCAGGTTCGGGCGTAACCCGCACAAACCATTCGCGTTCGGCGGCACCCGGCGCTTGTAGAAAGACAGCCAAGTCCTTGGAGCCGGTGGTCAGAAAAATGCGCCGACCGAGGGCAATGGCCTGTTCGGCCGCTTGTTCTGTGGAGTTACATTCGATGCCGCTATCTGCTGCAAAAGAACTGGGACGCTCAAAACGCAGATACGGGATATTCAAGCTTTGCGACAAGCCCATCAATTGTTCCGAGATCAGGTTGGCATAAGGATGCGTTGCATCGACAATTACCCGTGCCTGATTTTGGCTTAGCGCCTGTTTTCGCACCTCGACTCCTTGATGCCCGGCCCAGACCGACACGCCGGAGCAATGCTGGGCGGCAACCTCGCCGCCGTATTCCGTTGCGGCGGATACCACGACCGGATAGCCTTGCTGCGCTAACTCGTTAGCCAATGCGTTGCCGTCGCTGGTACCGGAAAAAACCCATAGCGCGTGTTCCGGCAGTTCATCAACAATCGGCTGTTCGGCGGACTCATCCCAGTTATTGTAGCCGCGCGGCGTAAAAATATAGCCGCGTTTGCGCTGGGTAAAACGGTTGCCGATCACGATGGTGGTCAGCATATCGAACTGCAAAGACAGCAAGTCTTCCAGATGGTGAACGCTGACTTTCTGGCCGGGTCGATAGGCATTATGGATCACGCCGCACAGTGTCTTCGGCGATTTCGACTCCAGCATGATGTTGAGGATGCGGTACACGCCTTCCTGGCGACCGGCGCTTTGCACGTTGTACAACACACAGGCGAGGTCGGCCTGGGCGATGTGTCGTCCGCGCTGTTCTATCCAGTCCCAGGGGCACAACAGGTCGGACAGGCTCAGCGTGGCAAAGTCGTGTGACAACGGCGAGCCTAATAACGAGGCGCAGGCATTGGCGGAAGTAATGCCGGGTATCACGTTGACGGCATAGTCGTCATCTTCGCGCATTTCATCGAAAGCCAATGCAGCCATCGCGTAAATGCCGATGTCGCCGCTGGAAATCAGCGCGACTTTTGCGCCGCTACGGGCTTTTTCTATCGCCAATAAAGCCCGCTCGCATTCCTGAGTCAGCGGCGGCGTGTGGATTTCCTTGCCGGTTATCCACGGTTCAATCCAGCGCAAATACAGGTCATAAGCCACGATCACATCGCTGTCCCG
>Ga0208396_100519_pt1 | contig 11397 bp, 8 predicted proteins | sample LakWasMet64_LOW9_2_FD_183896 | JGI IMG/M metagenome (GOLD analysis project Ga0208396, IMG submission 183896) | Freshwater sediment methanotrophic microbial communities from Lake Washington under simulated oxygen tension - Sediment Metagenome... | ecosystem: Environmental > Aquatic > Freshwater >... | reverse complement strand
ATCAGCCCTGTAGGCCGGAATAAGGCTTTTCGAGCGTCAGCGAGAACAAGCGTTTCCGGCACACCGCCCGGATTCGCCGGAAACGCCACCACGCGCTACGCTTGGGTGGTCTTATTCCGGCCTACAATTACTTCCCTTCATTATCTTCATGTCCTTCATGGTAATAAAAACAAGTTATAAACATTGTGCTGCGTCAGCACCCCTTACGACGTCTCCATAACCGCATTCATAGGCTTTGGCGCCGCCTTGAATAGCAGCGCATACAAAAAAGCCGTCAACACCAGTCCTAAGGCGCCCGCGATAAAGGGCATTTGCAGGCCTTGGGCGGCGACTAACGATCCTGCGGTGTATGAGGCAATCAGCGCGCCCAGGCTTTGAAAGAAATAGATCTTGCTGAAGTCCGCGGCATAAGATACGGGCGTGCTGACTTCGAATAACAGCAAGTCCAAGCGGACGGTGGCCTGGAACAGCGCCCAGCCGAACAGGCATCGGCCCAGCAGCACAATCGCCTGCTGCCCGGAGGCTTGCAGCAACAGCCCGAACATACCCAATAAAACGGCCGAAACAATGCCGTGCTTGCTGCGGCGCATGCTTTTATTGATGCATAGCGCCAGCAATGCGATCGCCCCCGGTATGGCGAAAACCAAGCCGGTGACAATTCCGCCGTTCCATGTGGAGATGGACTCCCAATAGCGGGAGAAGAAAGGCCGTATCAGGTAAACGCTGAAATAGAAAATCAGCATAACCAAGCCCAATTTATAAACCAGACTTCCGGTTGCTACATGTTCTGACGAGGGCTGCTGTGCCGGATGTGCTGTTTTATCTTTGCCGAGCAGGAACACGCACACCAGCATCTGTAAAAAGTCGCCTACCGACATCAGCAGAAACACCAGCCCCGGTTCGAACAGTTCCAGCGCAAAACCGCCGATGCCTGCGCCGGCTATGGCGCCCAGATGCACAATGACCGACAGCAGCCCGATCGTGCCGCCGTGCTTGTCTTTGTGCTCAAGGCTCATCACAAAAGGGTAAATCAGCAAATAACTGGCTTTAAACACCATCATCAACAGCGACACGAACCAGAAGTCCGGCAGCGAGCCGGATTGATAACACAATATGCTCAGTACGCCTGCGGCAAACTGCGTATAAATCAACAGCCTGAGCACCGGTATATGTTTGGCTGCGGCGGCCCATAACGGAAACGCCAGCATGACGACAAAGCAGCTTGCGCTCAGGTACAGGCCGACGTGTTGCGGGGACGTTATCGAAAATGCGGCGGCAAAGAATTGCGGATAAAACGGAATCAGCATCGAGTCGCTGATTACCGAAACCGCGACCATCGCAACGAGAAAAAATTTCAGCTGCGAATTCATACTAAAACACCGGATGACTCAACGGCGCTGACTTTTTCTTCCGACGCCGAGAACCGCTGAAAGGCGATGCTTTGCTCTATCGGGTAGTGCTCTTTGCCGGTGACGGCTTTGATAATGCAGGCATTGCGGTAGCAGACCATGCCCAAGTCCGGCGTGACGAAGCCGTGCGTATGCAGTCCCACATTCTGCACGAATATCTCGTCGCCATTAGGGTCGATGCTGTAGTTTCTGTTGACCGCGAACCGGGCTTGCCGGTCCCGCTGAATGCGCGAGGCGATGCCGTCGATAAACGCCGGCAACTGGTAACTGTAGCCGGTTGCCAGCACCAGCCCTTCAGTGCGGTGGCTGTAGCCCGTCTCCTGTTCGTTCTGAAAGAATTCCAGTTCAAAACGCCCGTCACCGGCATTGAATTCGGCGGCTTTTAATTCCGAGTTCGTCAACAAATTAACCCGGAAATCATGGCTTAAGCGCTTAACGTACATCAGGTCGTAAATGTCGTTAATCAACGAGCCGTTAATGCCCTTGTACAGGTTCTTCTGGCCGGCGATTAAACGCTCCCGTTTGTGCGCGGGCAGTTGGTGGAAATAGTCGACATAGTCCGGCGAGGTCATTTCCAGGGTCAGCTTGCTGTACTCCAGCGGAAAGAATCGGGGCGATCTTGTTATCCAGCTCAGTTCATAGCCGTAACTGTCGATGTCCTGAAGCAGGTCGTAAACAATCTCCGCAGCGCTTTGCCCGCTGCCCAATACCGTAATCGACTTTTTGCGTTGCAGCGTCTTCTTGTGTCTCAAATACTGCGATGAATGCACCGATTTGTCGGCCGTTTCCTGGCAGCAAGCGGGCGTGTAGGGCAGGGTTCCGGTGCCCAGCACCAGCTTTTTCGCGCGGTAAGTTTTGGCTCTCCCGGTCTTCATGCACTGTGACTGGATCAGATAACAGCCCAGGCTCTCATCGTAATCGATTTGCCCGACGTGGGTGTTGAACTCGACATTGTCCAGTTTGTTCGCCGCCCATTGGCAGTATTGGTTGTATTCGCTGCGCATCAGGAAGAAGTTTTCCCTGATGTAAAACGAATAAATCCGGCCTTGCTGCTTGATGTAGTTTAAAAAACTGAACGGGCTGGTCGGGTCGGCCAAGGTCACCAGGTCGGACAGGAAAGGGGTCTGCAAATGCGCGTCTTGCAGTAAAATGCCCGGATGCCAGTTAAAGCCCTCGCTTTTGTCCAGAAAAAGGCTGTTCAAGCCTTCTATCGGTTGCATCAGGCAAGCCAAGCTTAAATTAAACGGGCCTACGCCGATGCCGATTACATCATAAGTGATCTCACGCATCGCAGGCCTCCTTGATGAATGCCTGGTTGGCGGCCGGGTGGGCCGCTTGGGTTACGGTTTTGTCGGGTGAATTGAAGTAGTTTTGCCCATGATGGGTGATCAGTTTAAGCACGGCCTGCATGTCCTGGATAGTCGTCAACGGGTTCAGTAAAGTGAATTTAAGGTATTGTTTACCTTGAACTTTGGTGCTTGCTACGACCGCTTCGCCGGACCTGAACAGGGCTTTGCGGATATAGGCGTTAACGCGGTCGATGTCGTGTTCCGAATGTCGCCGGGACGGGCGGTAACGGAACACCAGCGTGCTCAGCTGCGGCTGGTGGATCACCTCGATGCTTTGTTCCGACAGCAGCAGCAAATAAGTTTGTTTCGCCAAATGGATATTGCGGTCGAACGCCGCGCCAAGCCGGTCGGCGCCCATCGTTCTGAGGGTCAGCCAGAGTTTCAGCGCGTCAAAGCGCTTGGTGGTCTGGATGCTTTTATTGACCAGATTGGGCGTGCCTTCATTGGCTTGGCTGAGCGGGTTCAGGTATTCGGCATGGTGGGTGACCACGGCTAAATAGTGCTTGTCCCTGACCAGGAACGCACTGCAACTGACCGGTTGCAAGAAAGACTTGTGATAATCGACGGTGACCGAATCGGCGGACTCGATGCCCGCCAGCAAATGGCGAAACTTGGGCGATACCAGCAAACCGCAGCCGTAAGCCGCATCGACGTGCATCCACAATTGATGAATGCGGCAGAGTTCGGCGATTTCAGGCAAGGGATCGATGCTGCCGAAATCGGTCGTGCCGGCGGTGGCGATAACCGCCATCGGAATTAAGCCGTCGGCCAGACACTGCTCGATGGCCTGTTCCAGCGCCTGGGCGTCCATTTTGAAATAGCGGTCGCAGGGCACCGGAATCACCGAGTCATAGCCCAAACCCAGTATTGCCGCCGCTTTTTGCACGCTGAAATGGCTCATCTGCGAGCTGAAAATGCGCAATTTGCGAAAATCTGTCGGTAAGCCCTGCGCTTTATTGTTATGCCGCCATTTTTTTGCGCAGAAACTGTCGCGCGCGAGCAGCATCGCCATCAGGTTGGATTGGGTGCCGCCGCTGGTGAAAATGCCGTCCGCCTGCGTGCCCAGGCCGATTCTTTCCGCGGTCCAGTCGATCAGTTTTTGTTCGATCAGCGTACCGCCCGCGCTTTGATCCCAGGTGTCCACCGATGAATTAATCGAGGTCAACAGCAGTTCGGCCAAAATGGCGGGTATCGCAACCGGGCAATTCAGATGGGCGACATAGTGAGGATGATGAAAATAAATCGCATGGTTGAGGTAGAGTTCCTCAATTTCCGCCAAGGCGTCGTTAAGATCGTTGCACGACCGATTCAAATCAATCGAGTGAAATTGGGCCGCAAGCTCGTGCGGCAGGATGCCGCTGAACGGTTTGCTTGCGGCCGACATGCTTTTTTGTATCAGTTCAATGCCTTTTAGCAGGCTTTCTTCGTAGTGATGCAGACTTTTATCGGTGAAGATGAAGTCAGGATTCTGTGAGCTCTCCCTGATGTTTTCTGCGGGAGTTTTTACTGCTTTCAGTATGAAAGTGTCGCTACTCATGTGCTGCTCCTGGGTCGAGTGAATGTTTGCCGGACAGCGGTAAAGCGGGCTTTACCGCTGTCCGGCCTGGATTAAAAACTGTATTTGATGGAGCCTGTTACGACGCGTCTCGGTCCGAACGTTGCGAACTCGCCGCCGCTGGTAAAGGCGGTGGCGACGTATTCTTTATCCAGCGCATTTTGCAGATTGAGGGAGAACTGGAATTGCTTCCAGTTGTAGTGCGTCGAGGCGTCGAACAACACTGTGCTGGGCACTTCGATCGTGTTTTTGGCGGCATAGCTGTTGCCGAACGATGTGCCGATAAAGCGTGCGCCGCCGCCCACGCCCCAACCTTTGGCGATGCCGGTCGGCACGGTGTAATCGGCCCATGCCGAAGCTTTGTGCTCGGGAGTATATTCAAGCGGCTCACCCACTTCGGCGGCAAAGGAACTCTTGGTCACGTTGGCATTCAGGTAGGTATAGTTGGCCGTCAGGTTTAAGCCGTTATCCAAACTGGCGACGCCTTCCAGCTCGACGCCGCGGGAATTCGCTTCGCCTCGCTGCACATTCGCATAAGTGATCGGGTCGGGGGTCAGGAAGTCTGTGCGGGTAAGGTCGAAATACGCCAGCGTGACGAAGCTGTTTTGGTTTTTCGGCTGGAATTTGACGCCGAATTCATATTGTTCGCCCGTTTCAGGTTTAAGGGCTTTGCCGGCCGCATCGGTGCCCAGCGCGGGAAGAAACGATTGCGCATAACTGAAATAAGGCGCCAGGCCGTTGTCGGCCACATACACCAGGCCGGCGCGGCCGGTAAGTGCGTTGTCGTCCTGCGTTGTGCTCTTATTGGTGAGTAGGTTCTTGGTCACGCTATCCGCGCGGTCACAGCGCCCGCCCAATGTCGCTCGCCAGTGCTCGCCGAATTTGACCTGGTCTTGAAGATAAAGCCCGATCTGGTTCTGGGTCACATCCTCGTTTTTAAAAACGGGCGCTGACGCGACGGCTGGGCCGTAGACCGGATTGAAAATGTCGAGGTTCGGCGCGGCGCCGTAGGTTTGCAGCGAATTGGAACCGACATGTTGAAAATCGAGGCCCGACAGCAAGGTATGATTCAGTACCGATGTCGAGAATTTAAACTGGGCCTGGTTATCGAGGTTGAAGCCATGCACTTTGCCGAAACTTTCATACAACGCGCGGCTGATCGTGCGTTGATCGGCCAGCAATGCGGTCGTATAAATGGAGCGGTCATCGACTTCGTTGTTGTAGTAGCGGGTGTTTTGACGCAGCGTCACCGCATCGTTGACGCGATGCTCCAAGGCGTAACCGACGGCAAACTCTTCCCGGCTGTATTGATCGACATTCGGCTCGCCGGTGAAACGGTTGGTCGGGATTTTGCCGTTGGCATTGGAGCGTAACGTGCCTTTGGCCGGTAAACGTTGCGAGGGCTGGGTGTCTCCTTTTGGTAATGACTTAAAAAGGTCAGCGTCGTAGCGTCGCTGGGTTTCCAGGTCAGTGCCGGTGCGACATAAATACGGTTGTCTTTGATGAAATCGACCTGGGTTTCACTGTCGCGCACCAGCCCGGTGACGCGATAGGCCAGTGTTTTTCGTTCATCAAGCGCGCCGCCGACATCGAGTTCGCCTTGGAAACGGTCGTAAGTTCCCGCTTCAAATTTGATTTCCCGGAACGGGTCGAATGTCGGCCGCTTGGACACGTAGTTAACCAAGCCGCCGGGGCTGGCTTGTCCGTATAGCACGGATGCGGGGCCGCGCGGCACTTCAACGCGCTCCGCGCCATAAGGTTCCAGGCTGTAGCCTACCGCGAATCCGGGATTGCTGAGTTTCAGGCCGTCTCGGTAAAGTCCGGTTTCCGTCGCATCGAAGCCGCGAATTTTGATGAAGGTGGTACGCGGTTCAAAACCGAACGTCTCGCTTTGCACGCCGGGCGTGTAGCGCAAGGCTTCGGCCATGGTGCTGACATTTTGCGCTTCCATTTGATCGTTGGTAATCACCGAGATCGATTGGGGCGTTTCTATCAGTGGAGTGTCGGTTTTGGTGCCGACCGTCGAGCTGCCGGCTTTGTAATTGCCGGATTTATTGTCGCGCGTCGCTTTAACCTTTACGGCCGGCAGGATGATTTCTTTTTTTTCGGCAGCCTGTGCTTTGGTCGGTTGGTCGGCGGCCATCGCCATGCCGTTCAACGCGGCTCCCAGCGGCAATAATGCCACCAGCCGCCAGTTTGCGTTGTTTGTTCTTTTTGATGTCATCTTTCTTTTCGACATGCATTTCCCCTTTAATAATTAGAGTGATGGCTGCCTGGCAAGAAAGCTGGGTGGCTGTTTTTTGTGTAATGGATTTAGCGGGATCGGAGATGAAACCGATGTTTCATCTCTATTCCTGACCGATAGCGTGTAGCGTGGCGATTATTGGCGCGCGTAACTTTCACTTTGGCTCAGGTGACAGGATTTTGCCGGATGACCTTTAGTGAATACGGCTTATTGTTGGCAGGGTATTGCGATTTGCCGGTGACGCATCTTGCATCTGGGCGATCCGCACCTTGGCGTGGTTTAAGACTGAGCTGAGTATGTGTAACGATTCACAATTGGTGTGTATCTTTGTTGCGCCCAAAGTTATCTCTAATGTACCGCAATCAGGACAAAATACCACGCGACAATCGGCGTTACCGGCAAGGCTTACTTTCTTGTGTTGTTTATTTGAGTTCATTGATTTCACCATCCCAATATTAGGCAGAATGGAGTCTGCCGAAGCTACGGTATGTAGCGTGTCTTTGACATTGGCTGGCTTCCAACAGCTGAAAGTGTTGGATGATGGCTGGCTGTTTTTTACAAATTATTTGGTCAGGATTAATTTGTCCTGGCGCGTTAAACGTAATCGGTATTCCTCGCCGGCATGTTCGATGACCACTTCGCGGCTGGTATTAAATAGCTCCGCGCTGTTTAACCGTTGTCGTAAAGCCGGCGTTGTGTCCTGCTTTGTAGACAGCGTTAAGTCCAGAGGTTCGATAGAGTCGGGTAGTTGTTTGTTCATGGGTTTAAATAATAATGATTATCATTTGGCGAGTCAACACTTGTTGTTCTCTTTTGCTAAATTACTCAAAAGTCAGGGTGCAATTATCTATTGGGACAGAGCATGTTCAAGCGGGTATTGATATCAATTCAGTGTTGGAATGGAGGTGCTGAGCTTATCCCTCTTCGACCCCGAATACTTTCATTTCAGGGGGCTTCTTCATTATCGCTAGGCCATTCAAGAGCGATTACCTTGTATTGTTAGCCACTCTGTCATACAGGCGTCATAATGAGAATGTCTAATATCGAAAGTCAACTGCCCCCTATGAAACCAAACCCGGATATATAAACATGACCACCCAACCGACCCAGCTAACCTCAGAAGAAATCAGCAATATTGACGCCTATTGGCGAGCCTGCAACTACCTGGCTGCGGGCATGATTTATCTGCGCGACAATCCGCTACTGCGCGAACCGCTCAAGATAGAGCATGTGAAGAGCCGCTTGCTGGGGCACTGGGGATCAAGTCCGGGATTATCTTTTACCTATATCCATCTCAACCGGTTAATCAACAAGTACGATCTGAATGCCATTTTCCTGGCCGGTCCGGGACATGGCGCGCCGGGCGTGCTCGGCCCGGTCTATCTGGAAGGTGCTTACAGCGAAACCTATCCGAACAAGAGCGAAGACGAACACGGCATGCGCCAGTTCTTCAAGGAATTTTCCTTTCCGGGCGGCATAGGTAGCCACTGTACGCCGGAAACGCCGGGCTCGATTCATGAAGGCGGCGAACTCGGTTACAGCGTTTCGCATGCGTTCGGCGCGGCTTACGACAACCCGGATTTGATTGTTGCGGTAGTAGTCGGCGACGGCGAATCCGAAACCGCGCCGCTGGCTACCTCCTGGCATTCCAATAAATTCCTGAACCCGATCCGCGACGGCGCGGTGCTGCCCATCCTGCATCTGAACGGCTACAAGATCAACAACCCCACCATCCTGTCGCGCATCCCGCACGAGGAATTGGAAAACCTGTTCAAGGGCTACGGCTGGACGCCTTATTTCGTCGAGGGCAGCGATCCGGACACCATGCACCAGGCCATGGCCGCCACCATGGAGCAATGCGTACTGGAAATCCGCCGCATTCAACAGGAAGCGCGCAGCAGCGGCGAGCCGGTTCGTCCGCGCTGGCCGATGATCGTATTGCGCTCGCCCAAAGGCTGGACCGGGCCGAAAGAGGTTGACGGCAAGAAAGTGGAAGGCTTCTGGCGCGCTCACCAAGTGCCTCTGGGCAATGTGCGCGACACCCCGGAGCATTTCAAGCAGCTGGAAGACTGGCTGCGCAGCTACAAGCCGGAGGAATTGTTTGACCGGGACGGACGCTTGTTACCCGAACTCAAAGCGCTGGCACCGAAGGGCGCGCGGCGTATGAGCGCCAACCCCCACGCCAACGGCGGCCTGTTGCGCAAAGCCCTACACATGCCGGATTGTCGCGACTATGCCGCCGTCGTGACCAAACCGGGCACCACCAGCGCTGAAAACACGCGTCCGCTGGGCAAGTTCCTGCGCGACATCATGAGTCTGAACATGCACAATTTCCGCGTGTTCGGCCCCGACGAAAACAGCTCGAACAAGCTGGACAACGTGTACGAAGTCAGCAAAAAAACCTGGCTGGCCGACTACCTGCCGGAAGACGCCGATGGCGGCGAACTGTCGCCGGACGGACGGGTGATGGAAATGCTCTCCGAGCACACGCTGGAAGGCTGGCTGGAAGGCTATCTGCTGACCGGCCGCCACGGTTTTTTCTCCACCTACGAAGCTTTCGTACATGTGATCGATTCGATGTTCAACCAGCATGCCAAATGGCTGGCCATGTCCAAGGAAGTCGCGTGGCGCGCGCCGGTTTCGTCATTGAACCTGTTGATTACCTCCACCGTATGGCGTCAGGATCACAACGGCTTTACTCATCAGGACCCCGGCTTTCTCGACGTGGTGGTCAACAAAAGCCCGGCGGTGACGCGCATCTACCTGCCGCCCGATGTAAACTGCCTGCTGACGGTTGCCAACCATTGTTTGAATAGCACCGATTACATCAACGTGATCGTTTGCGACAAACAAAAGCATCTGCAATTTTTGGACATGGATGCGGCGATCAAGCACTGCACCAAAGGCATCGGCATCTGGGGTTGGGCAAGTAACGATCAAGGCGTCGAGCCGGATTTGGTGATAGCCAGCGCGGGAGACATTCCTACTAAGGAAGCGCTGGCCGCAGTGGTGTTGCTGCGCGAGAATTTCCCGGAACTCAAGATTCGCTTCATCAACGTGGTTGACCTTTACAAGCTGACGCCTGAATCAGAACATCCGCACGGTTTATCGGATAAGGATTTCGACAGCCTGTTCACGTTGGACAAGCCTATCCTGTTCAATTTCCACGGCTACCCGTGGCTGATCCATCGATTGGCTTATCGCCGCAACAACCACAAGAACCTGCATGTACGCGGCTACAAGGAAAAAGGCAGCATCAATACGCCGCTCGAACTCGCGATTCAGAACGAGATCGACCGCTTCAGCTTGGTGATCGATGCGATTAATCGCGTTCCGTCTTTGCGCGTAGCTGGCGCTCATGTCAAAGAAAGCATGCGCGACATGCAGATCGAATGCCGCAACTACGCTTACGAACACGGCACCGATTTGCCCGAGGTTGATAACTGGGTGTGGCCGTATTGAAGCACTCGGTTCTAACCATCAACAGCGGCTCGTCTTCGATCAAGGCGAGCCTGTTTTCCGCTGACGGGGCGCGGCGCAATTTCCGCTATGAGCGAGTGCATGACCAACGGGAAGCATTCGATCAGCTGCTGCACGATCTGGAAGGTGATATGCCGGAGCGGGTCGGGCATCGCTTTGTCCATGGCGGCGATATTGTCGATCCGGCAAGGCGGGTCGATGCGGCCGAGCGTTGCCGACTGGAAGAGCTGATCCATCTTGCCCCGCTGCATCTGCCGGGCAACCTGCTGGGGTTGGATTTATGCCTACAACGTTTCAATGCGCCGCAAGTCGTTTGTTTCGATACGGCTTTTCATGCCACGATGCCCGAGTTGGCTAAACGCCTGCCGATTCCGAACGAGTTGGGTTTGCGCCGCTTCGGTTTTCATGGGCTCAATTATGCCTACATTGCCAAAATGCTTGCGGGAGTTTTGGGCAACGTGGCTTATAAAAAAGTGATCGTCGCCCATTTGGGCAGCGGCGCCAGTCTTTGCCTGATGGAAAACCTGAGATCCGTGGACACCACGATGGGGTATACCCCGGCGGGCGGCATCCCGATGGGAACCCGAAGCGGCGACCTCGATCCCGGCGTGATGCTGGAGCTGGCGAAACGCTACAATCCCGAACAATTGAGCGATATGGTGTTTCACCGGATGGGGCTGATGGCTTTGTCTACGGGTGAAAGTTCGGAAATGAATGAGCTGCTTTCGAGTAACAGTGAAAATGCCCAATTCGCCGTCGACTATTTTTGCCGTCAGGTGAGGGCGGCGATCGGCGGCTTGGCAGCCAAGGCGGGCGGTATCGATGCGCTGGTTTTTACCGGCGGCATAGGTGAACATTCTGCCGAAGTTCGTGAAAAAATCTGCGATCCCTTGGGTTTTTTGGGGTTTGCGTTGGATAAGTATTCCAACCGTGCCGGAAAGAACGAAATCGGCCTTGCCGGGTGCAAGCCGGTGCTGATTGTTCCGGCCGATGAGGAAGTGATGATTCGCAATCTTTGCTTAAGCATTTGTCCGTAGATATTCAAACGTTCAGGGCGGAATAGACATTCCGCCAGGTATTCTATAAAACCTGCAAACCCAGAAATTGTTGAAAGGGTTGAAAATCCTTGTCTGAATGCAATAACGGCAATCCGTTTTCAATACAGAAGGTTGCAATCATCGTGTCAATGGTTTTCTAAATCATATACCTATAGACTAAACGAACTGAACTTAACTCAATGAGGTTTATCATGCAGACAGTTAATATCCACGAAGCTAAAACCCAGCTGTCCCGGTTGATAGATCAAGCGGTAAAAGGTGAGTCTTTCATCATCGCCAAAGCTGGAAAGCCGCTGGTCAA
>Ga0208396_100500_pt1 | contig 11639 bp, 9 predicted proteins | sample LakWasMet64_LOW9_2_FD_183896 | JGI IMG/M metagenome (GOLD analysis project Ga0208396, IMG submission 183896) | Freshwater sediment methanotrophic microbial communities from Lake Washington under simulated oxygen tension - Sediment Metagenome... | ecosystem: Environmental > Aquatic > Freshwater >... | reverse complement strand
CCGATAAAACAGGCCAGCACGAAGACGGTGAAGTGGCCCAGGAAGGCTGCCGGCGCATAGGCACCGATGAACCAGAAGGCCAGCGCAGCAACCGCAAAGATGATGGCCAGCGTCTTGGCCGGCAGCGGGGCGCTGCTGCCATGGCCGTGGCCACCCTTCTTCTCGGCCACCGGCGCAGCGGCCGCCTTCGGCGCGGGCGCGGCGGCGGGCTTCAGGGGCGGGGCCGGCCAGGTGACGTTGCCTTCCTTGACGACCGTCAGGCCGCGGATGGCATCGTCTTCCATGTTGACGTTGGCAACGCCGTCCTTGGCCTTGCACAGTTCCTCGGCAACGCGGAACAGGTTGGTGGCGTACAGGGTCGACGACTGCTTGGCCAGGCGCGAGGCCAGGTCCGTGTAGCCGACGATGGTCACGCCGTGTTTCACCACGGCCTGGCCGGGCTCGGTCAGCTCGCAGTTGCCGCCCTGCTCGGCGGCCATGTCCACGATCACGCTGCCCGGCTTCATGGACTTGACCATGTCGGCGGTGATCAGCTTGGGCGCGGGCTTGCCCGGGATCAGGGCGGTGGTGATGATGATGTCCACCTCACGCGCCTGCTGGGCGTACATGGCGCGCTGCGCGGCCTGGAAACCTTCGCTCATGACCTTGGCGTAACCGCCGCCGCCCGAGCCTTCTTCCTCGTAGTCGACCTTGACGAACTCGCCGCCCAGCGACACGACCTGGTCGGCCACCTCGGCGCGGGTGTCATTGGCGCGCACGATGGCGCCGAGGCTGGCCGCAGTACCGATGGCCGCCAGACCGGCGACGCCGGCACCGGCGATGAAGACCTTGGCCGGTGGCACCTTGCCCGCGGCCGTGATCTGGCCATTGAAAAAACGGCCGAAGGCGTTGGCCGCCTCGATGACGGCGCGGTAGCCGCTGACGCCGGCCATGGAGGTCAGGGCGTCCATCTTCTGGGCGCGGGAGAGCGTGCGCGGCAGGGAATCGATGGCCAGCACCGTGGCCTTCTTGGCCGCCAGCTGCTGCATCAGCTCGGGGTTCTGGGCCGGCCAGACAAAGCCGATCAGGGCGCCGCCTTCGCGCAAAAGCGCCACTTCGTCCTTGCTCGGGGGCCGCACCTTGAACACGATGTCAGCAGCCGCCCACAGCGCCGCAGCGCCCTGGATGATCTCGGCGCCTACCGCGCGATAGGCCTCGTCGCTGAAATTGGCGGCGTCACCGGCGCCGGATTCGACGGCCACCTTGAAGCCGAGCTTGATGAGCTTTTCCACCACCTCGGGCACTGTGGCCACGCGTTTTTCACCCGGGAAGATCTCCCGCGGCACGCCGATGCGCTGCGCCGGTTGAGCTGTGCCAGCTTGCATAAATCATCTCCTGAACTCGATTTTCATGACGGTCAAGCAGGCCCTACCCCAGGGCGCTGCCCGCACATCACGAAAGCTTAACTGAGAAATCCATTCCGCCCAGGAATAAGCCGTATAACTATTTGGGCCCCGATTCATAATGCATGCATATGAATATCCGCTGGAAACCGAGTGTCACCGTGGCCGCCATCATCGAGCGCGACGGCCGTTTTCTGCTGGTCGAGGAAGAGACCCCCGAAGGCCTGAAACTCAACAATCCGGCGGGTCACCTGGACCCGGGCGAGTCCCCGGCCGAGGGCTGCGCGCGCGAGGCACTGGAGGAAACCACCCACCGCTTCAAACCCATGCATCTGCTGGGCATCTACCTGTCGCGCTTCCAGCGCCCGCAGCCGGGCGGCAGCGTGGAGGACATCACCTACCTGCGTTTTGCCTACACCGGCGAACTCGGTGACGTGGTGCCGGGTCGCCAACTGGACACCGGCATCGTGCGCACGCTCTGGCTCACCCCCGAGGAAATCCGCGCCAGCGTCGCGCGCCATCGCAGCCCCCTGCTGGTGCGCTGCATGGAAGACCACCTGCGCGGCCAGCGTTATCCGCTGGAGTCGGTCTACACCGATCCCACGGTCCAGCTGCTGCAGCGCTGACGCGCCGCCGCCCTCAGCTGCGCGCGACTTCGCCTGCCAGCGGCGCGCCCTGCAGATAGGCCCGCAGGTTGCGCAGGAACAGTTCCGCCCCGCGCCGGCGCGTGCCCAGCGAGGCGGAGGCGCTGTGCGGTGTCATCAGCACATTCGGCAGGCTCCACAGCGGGGACCCGGGCGGCAGCGGCTCTTGCGCAAAGACATCCAGGTAGGCCCCCAGTAGGTGACCGCGCGTGAGCGCCTCGATCAGGGCGGCCTCGTCGACGATCTCGCCGCGCGCGATGTTCACCAGCCCCGCGCCGCGCGGCAGCAGGGCCAGGCGGCGTGCGTCGACCAGGCGGCGCGTCTGCTCGGTGAGCGGGCAGGCCAGCAGCAGCCAGTCGCAGCGCGGCAGCACCCTGTCGATGGCCTCCAGGCCCAGCACCTCGTCGAAATAATCGGCGGGCTGCGCCTGACGGCGCAAGCCGATGGTGCGCACGCCCAGGGCCTGCAGCCCTCGGGCAATGCGCGTGCCGATGTGGCCCACGCCCACGATCACCGCCGTCTGCCCGTCCAGGTCATGCGACAGGTCCTGGTCCCGGATGGGCGCCCACTCGCGCTGCTGCCGCGCCCGCAGCCAGTGCGGGAAACCGCGTGCGAGCATCAGGAGGCCGGTCAGCGCGTTCAAGGCCACCGGCTCAGCGTTGGTGCCGGCAGCCGTGCTGATGCGCACGCCGCGCTGTTTCGAAGGCTGGTACACGGGATGATCGAGACCCGCGGACACCAGCTGCAGCCACTTGAGGTTCGGCGCCGCATCGACCGCAGACCAGAAGGCCTGCCCCTGCGGGCTGCGGTGCTTGGCGGGCGTGCCCTCCCAGATATCACGCGAATAGAAGGCCACCTCGATGCTGGCGAGCTGCTGCGCCGTGTAGCCAGCGTCCGGCTCGAAGTGCAGCAGCTCGAGCCGGCGTGGCGCCGCTGCCAGGATATCCCTCAGGGCCGCCTCGTGCTCGACGGCCATCTGCCGGGAGATCAGGAGGCTGGCGCTCATACCCGGACGCTCAAAGGCTGGTGAGGCCCAGGTCCGCGACCTGCAGCCGCTCCATCTGCCAGAGCTGCGCCAGCAGCTTTTGGGCGGCGGCGGCACCGATCACGGGCGAGGCCAGTTCGGCGAACTTGTCGTTGATGTCTGCGTCGGAGAGCGGCGCCTCCGGGTCGCCCTTGCGGCAGGGCGCGTACTGCTCGATCACACGGCCGTCACGCAAGGTGATCACGATGCGCGCGGCACGCAGGGCCGGAAAACCGGCGCTCAAGCGCGGGTCGGCCACGAGTTTCGTTTTCGCCATCAGGTCGCGCAGGCCGGCATCGGCCAGGCGCTGCGGCTCGAAGGCATTGAGGCGCACGGCGCCGTACAGCAGCGCATGGGCCACCACATAAGGCAGGCTGAACTTGGCCTCAAAGGCGGTGCGTGGCTCAAAGTTGCCGGTCACGTCCAGCGCGGTCTGGTAGGTGTCGATGCGGATGGACGCGATCTGCGCCGGGTCGAGCGCGTGCTGCTGGCGGATGTCCAGCATGGCGTCGATGGCCGCGAAGGTGTGGCCGCAACAGCCGTGGTTCTTCTGCGTGATGACCTGGATGTTGTAACGCGTGCCCAGGTCCCGCGTGGCCTCGGCCCAGTTCGGGTTGTCCGACAGCGCGGCACCAAAACCCGCGGCGCCTTCGAGGATGTCCAGCGCACCCGTGATGCCCTGGGCCGCGCCCTTGCCGGCGTTCACACCCACCCAGGCCGCGTGGCCGGCGTGCAGGCACTTGGTCATGGCGTCCGAGCGGAAGGCCTGCTGCAGGCCCGAGGCAAAGGTGGCCGCGGTCGCCAGCGCATGGCGCATGACGTCCGGCTTGGTTCCGTCCACCAGCGACGCCGTGGCCGCCGCCCCACCGAAGCAGCCGATGGTGCCGGTGGTGTGGAAAAAGCGGTAGTGCGAGGGCTGCACCGCCACGCCGATGCGCGTGGAAATCTCGTAGCCGATGGTGATGGCCTTGAGCAACTCAGCGCCGCTGCAGGCCCGCTCCTCGGCCACGGCCAGGGCGGCACCGATGGTGGGGCAGCCGGGGTGGTAAACCGCGTCGCGGAAGATGTCGTCGAACTCGGCCGCGTGCGAGATGCTGCCGTTGATCCAGGCCGCCGTGGCTGCAAAGGCCGTGGTGCGCTGCCCCGGCAGGCTGGATTTGCCATGCCCCAGCTCGTCGGCATGGGTGCGCATGAGCTGCGGGCCCGGTGCCAGGGCGATGCCCGGGAACAGGGCCGAGAACCAGTCGATCAGCGCGCGCTTGGCGTGGTGCGTGACTTCGGCGGGCAGGGGGCGGGCGGCTTCGCGCTGGGCGTACTCGGCGAGTTGGTCGACGATCATGGTGTTTGCTTTTCGAGCGTCAGTAGCTGATGGTCATCAGGCGCTCTTCGGTCATCTCGCGGATGGCGTAGGCCGGGCCTTCCCAGCCAAAGCCGCTGTCCTTCACGCCGCCAAAGGGCATGGCGTCGATGCGCGCACTGGACGCCTCGTTCACGTGCACGCCACCAAAACGCAGGGCCTTGGCCGCCGTGAAGGCCGTGTGCAGGTCGGCCGTGAACAGGCCCACCGAGAGGCCGAAGGGCTGGGCATTGGCCTGGGCCACGGCCTCAGCTATGCCGTCGAATTCGATCACCGACATGACGGGCGCGAAGATCTCCTCGCAGACCACCTTCATCTCGGGTTTCACGCCGGTCAGAACGGTGGGCTGGATCACATTGCCCACACGCTGGCCACCGGTCAGCAGGCGCGCGCCGGCCGCCACCGCCTCGTCCACCCAGGACTGGGCGCGCCGCGCGTGGTGTTCGCTGATCATGGGGCCGATGATGGTGGCCGGGTCAGCCGGGTCGCCGGCTTTCATCTTCTGCGCGGCGGCCACCAGCCTGGGCACGAAGTCGGCCGCGATACGGCGGTCCACATACAGGCGCTGCACCGAGGTGCAGACCTGGCCGGCCTTGCGAAAACCCGCGTTCAGGATCTTGGGAATGGCCAGGGCCTGGTCAGCGTCATGGCAGACGATGGTGCTGGCAATGCTGCCCAGCTCCATCTGTGTGCGGCGCAGCCCTGCCGCGCGCTGGATTTCACGACCCACGCGGGTGCTGCCGGTGAAAGCGTAAAAGGCGATGCGCGGGTCGGCACACAGCTGCGGCCCGACCACGGCGCCATCACCGTGTACCAGGGCCAGCAGCGTGGGCGGCAGGCCGGCCTCGATCAGGATCTTGCAGAGTTCGACCGCGGTCAGCGGCGTGAACTCCGAGGGCTTGATCACCACGGCGTTGCCGCCGGCCAGGGCCGGGCCCACCTTGTGCATGAGCACGTTGAGCGGCGAGTTGAAGGGCGTGATCACGCACACCACACCACGCGGCGAACGCATCGTGAAACCCACGCGGTTCTTCACGCCGTCGGCCGCCTGCATGGGCACCATCTCGCCGTTCAGGCGCTTGGCTTCCTCGGCGCACAGCTCGAGCGTCTGCACACAGCGGCGCACCTCGTTATCGCCGTCGGCACGCGTGAAGCCGGCCTCGTGGCGCATGAGCTCGATCAGCGGCTCCATGCGCGACTCGACGATGCGCGCCGCGGCCAGCAGGATCTTGTAGCGCTGGTAGGGCGTCAACGTGGATTGCTGCTGACCCGCCACGGCACCGGCCACGGCGGCCGTCACCTGCTCGGGGGAGGCCACGGCCATCTCGCCGTAGACCTGGCCGTCGTACTTGTCGCGCAGGGCCTGGCTGGACACACCGGCCACCCACTGGCCACCGATCAGCAGCTGTTTCATCATGCGGCTCCGGCGTAGGTCTGCTGGTTGCCGCGCGTGTTGACCTTCAGGCCTTCCATGAACTTGTTGCGGATCTTGGCCGCGTCGCGCTCGGTCACGCCGGCCGGCGGCGCGTTGTCGGTGCGCGCGCAGATGAACAGCGGGCCGTCGCTCGTGAGCGTAGCTTCGACCAGGGCCTCGAAGTGGGCTTCGTCACGCGCCCAGACGCTCTGCACCAGGCCCGAGCCCTTGCCGATCGCGACCAAGTCCACGTTAGTGGCCGTCAGCGTGGGCTGGCCGCCGGTGATCTGGTAGGAACCGTTGTCCCAGACGATGACGACCAGGTTCTTGAGCTGGAGGCTGGCGATGGTGCCCAGGGTGCCAAGCTGCATCAGCAGCGAGCCATCGCCCTCCAGCGCAAACACCTTGCGCTGTGGCTGGGCCAGGGCCACGCCCACGGCGATGGGTGCAGCCAGGCCCATGGTGCCCAGCATGTAGAAGTTCTGCGGGCGCTGGCCAGCAGCCCAGAGATCGAAGTGGGTGTGGCCGATGCCTCCCACGACGGCTTCTTCGTGCTTGAGTTTGGCGACCAGACGACGCGTCAGGTCGGAGCGGTTCATCACCTTGGCCGCTTCGCGGCCCACGGGGTTGAGCAGTTGTGCTTGCATGGTGTTCCTCACTTCTTCACGCGCGCCGTCAGCAGCGGCGACAGGATCATGGCGGCGGCGGCCTGGGTCGCGTAGGCCTGCTTGATCATGCGGTCGGCGATGAACTCGACATCGTCCTGGCGCTCGATGGCGTAGTTCTCGATGTTGAGCGAATTCAGGATGGGCCGCATGGTGCGGCAGACGATGACCTGGCCCAACTGGAAGTCACCCAGGGTACCGCGCTCCGAGATCAGCATCAGCAGCGGGATCTGGTAGGGCACGGTCAGCGAGGCCAGGGCGTTGGGCAGGGTGGCAAAACCGCTGGTCTGCATCAGCACGATGCCGCGCAGGCCGCCCATATAGGCGCCGGTCACGATGCCCACAGCCTCTTCCTCGCGCGCCGGGCAGACCACGGTGAAGTAGTCGTCGGCATGCAGGCGCTTGATCAAGGGGGCCAGCACCTTGTCGGGCACATAGGTGATGAGCCTGATCTCGTTCGCCTTGAAGACACGGACGAGGGTCTCGTCCCAGGTTTCGCCGGTCGGGCCGGTCGTCTCTTGCACCATGGCAATACGCTCCTGTTGATTTCAGATTACAGCCGATGCACCGCCGTGGCAATGCATCGTGAATTTTTGGCGCCGAGCGCTTACTCGTCGCCCACCTTGAGCTTGCTCGGCAGGCGTTTTTCGATGGCCCACTTGAGCAGGGCCGCGCTGCGGAAGAAGCCGTGCGCAAACTTGCCATAGGGCAGCGTGAGGAACAGGGCCATCACAAAACCCAGGTGCAGGGCCAGCGTGGCCGGCATGAGCGCCGTGCCACGTGCGCCCCACAGGCCGAGACCGGTGAGCGAAGTGAAAAACAGCAGGGCGATGAAACCGCGGTCCATGGGCTTTTGCGCCGCGTCGCCGTGCTGCGGGTGGCGCCGCAGGTTGAGCCGGTACAGGCCTGCCGTACCGTGCAAGAGCAGCACGCCGCCGACGGCGCCCAGGACCTTGGGCAGGCTGGGCAGGTCGTAGGGCGCGACCCAGCCGAAGAGGTAGTGGTAGAGCGTGGCCACGCTGGTGGCGGCAAAACACAGCATGAAGCCGTAGAAGGTGGCGTGGTGGAAGGCGCGGCGCTTTTTCGTCCAGGCGTCGTCTTCGTTGTGGCAGCCCTCGCCATGGCCGCCGTCCAGGTACTTGAGGCGCAGCACGTCGTGCGTGGCCTCGGCCGCCGCACCGCCGCGCACAGCGGCAATGACCGGCGCCTCGTAGTCGCGACCCGGCGTCACCTCACGCCAGAAGCGGCGCAGGCCCAGGCCCAGGGCGAGCACGGCGTACAGGAACACCGGCGCGAACAGCGCCACCAACAGGTTGTGCGGGAAGATGCCGTAGAAATCCGCAGAGGCCGGCACACGCCACAGCGTGTCCTTGAGCCACAGGGTCAGCATCATGAAAAACGCCAGGGCCCCGGCCGTGGCCAGCGACAGCGTGAGGCCGTTGCGCTGGTAGAGCCGGCCCAGCGAGGGCGGCCAGGCATAGTCCGTGTAGGTCTGCAGGCGCACCTTGGCCATGGCCTGCGGCACGTTGACCGCGAACTCGTGCGGCGGCGCGTACTGGCAGGCATGCAGGCAGGCGCCGCAGTTGTGGCACAGATTGGCCAGGTAGTGCGCGTCGGCGGCATTGAAGGACAGGCGGCGTGTCATGGCCGGGAAGACGGCGCAGAAGCCCTCGCAATAACGGCAGGCATTGCAGATCTGCAGCTGGCGCGCCACCTCGGCTTCCGGGCTGCCGGGCAGCACTTCATCGTTGGCCAGGGCCCGCGCTTCGCGGGTCAAAGTCTCAAGCTGTTGCACGTTCTTGCTCCGGATTCTTGGTATTCAGGGCAGCCTTCGCCGCCGCGGTGCCGGCAATGCGGCCAAAGGCCGTGCCGATGGACATGCCCACACCCGCGGTGTAGCCCTTGCCCAGCACATTGCCGGCCATCATTTCGCCGGCCACATAGAGGTTGTCGCTGGGCTGGCCGCCGAAGTGCACGGCAGCCTGGTTGTTGACCTTGAGCCCGAGGTAGGTGAAGGTGATGCCCAGCGCGTAGCCATAGAACGGCCCGGTGTCGATGGGCAGGGCCCAGTGGGTCTTGGCGGGGGTGATGCCTGCGGTGTGGCAGTCGTCCAGCGCCGTGTGGTCGAAGGTGCCAACGCGGCAGGCCGCGTTGTAGGCGTTCATCGTCTGCATGAAAGCGGCCTCGTCCAGGCCCAGCTTGCGTGCCAGTTCGGGCAGGCTGTCGGCCTGGATGCCCGGGAACACCGGCGGCATGAAACGGCCCACGGCCTTGCTGTCGATGATGGAGTAGCCGATCTGCCCCGGCTGTTGCGCCACCAGACGGCCCCAGATGGCGTAACGCTTGGGCCAGAAGTCCTCGCCTTCGTCGTAGAAACGCTGGGCATGTTTGTTGACCACCACCCCGAGCGAGACGCAGTCCAGCCGCGTGCAGATGCCGCCGTCGTATTCCGGGGCGCGCGCGTCGATGGCCACACAGTGCGATTGCGAAGGGTCACCGATCATGTCGGCGCCGTGGCGCATCATGTCCTTGATGAGCACGCCCTGGTTGAAACGCGTGCCGCGGATCAGGAAATTGTCGGCCGGCCATTCGCCGTCGGCGTTCTGGCCCCAGGCCTCGCGCAGCCAGGCGCGGTTGGATTCGAAACCGCCGGCGGCCAGCACGCAGGCCTTGGCCTCGATGCGCTCGTCGCCGATGTAGGCGGCCTTGAATTGCCCGTCCTGGATGTCCAGGCGGTCCACGGCCGCGTTGTAGCGGATCTGCACGCCCAGCTTTTCCGCGCTGCGGTAGTAGGCATTGACCAGGGCCTTGCCGCCGCCCATGAAAAAGGCATTGGTGCGCGACAGGCTCAGCGTGCCCGAGAGCGAGGGCTGGAAACGCACGCCGTGTTTCATCATCCAGGGCCGGCAGGTGGAAGAGGCGCGGATGGTCAGGCGGGCCAGGTGCTCGTTGGTGAGGCCGCCGGTGACCTTGAGCAGGTCTTGCCAGAACTCTTCCTCGGGGTAGGCTTCCTGCAGCACGTCCTGCGGCGCATCGTGCATGCAGCGCAGGTTGCGCGTGTGGATGGAATTGCCGCCGCGCCACTCCTTGGGCGCGGACTCCAGCAGCATCACGCTGGCCCCGGCCTCGCGGGCCATCAGGGCGGCGCACAGGGCGGCATTGCCGCCGCCGATCACCAGGACGTCCAGACTCATTTCAATGGCTCCACTGCGTAGTACGCGACCCGCGTCGCATGAAACGGGTCTTCTCGGGAAACGCCGTGGAACCGGCTTTGCCGGGCCACTGGCGTTGCCCCCTTGAGGGGGAAGGCGGCCTTCGGGCCGCCACAGGGGTGCTTCAAAACTGGTACTTGCGCAGGCCGCCGTCCACGGGGATGACGGCGCCCGTGATGTAGCCGGCACGCGGCGAAGCCAGGAAAGTCACCAGATTGGCCAGCTCTTCGGGTTCACCGTAGCGGCCCACGGGAATCTCGTTCTCGCACTGCCACTTCTGGAACTCGGGCGAGTAGTTGCGCATGATCTGCTCGGAGATGATGCGCCCGGGCGGCACGCAGTTCACCGTGATGCCATGCTGGCCCACCATGCGCGAGAGGCCCTTGGCCCAGCTGTGAATGCCGGCCTTGGCACAGAAGGCGCCGTTGATGTGCTCGGGCTCGCTCTTGCCCGTGATGCAGACGATGCGGCCCCACTTGCGCTCGATCATCTGGTCGATCAGGGCGTCACCCAGCTGGCGCGGGCGGTGGAAGTTCAGCGTGATGGCCTCCTGCCACTGCTCTTCGCTCACGTGCAGGTCCTTGAAGCTGCGCGAACCGCCGGCGTTGTTGACCAGGATGTCCACGTGCCCCAGGCCCTTGATGGCGGCCTGGGCCAGGTTCTTCGCGGCGTCCTCGGCGTACATGTCCTGCTCGATCAGCACCGGGGCGTGACCGCCGGCGGCCACGATCTCGGCGGCGACTTCACGCAGCTTGTCCACGCGGCGTGCCGTGATGGCCAGGCGCACGCCTTCGGCGGCCAGGGTCTTGGCGATGCCGCGGCCGATGCCGGCGCTGGCGCCGGTGACCAGGGCGGTCTTGTCCTTGAGTTGCAAATCCATGGTTCAGGGTGTCCACAAAACTGAGGATGTGAACTGTATACCGGGCGTGCGGCCCGGGCGAGCCCCCCGGCGCAAGGGGGGTATCACAAGTTGTGATGGCCAGGCCGGTCAGCGCACGGCCTGCGCCGCCAGGCGACCGGCACGCCGCCCCGAAACAAAGGCCCAGGCCAGGTGGTGGCCATGGCCCTTGAGCAGCAGGCCACCCTGGCCCGTGGAGCCGGCCGCATACAGGCCCGCCAGCGGCAGGCCGTGGGCGTCCAGCACGCGGTGCTGGCTGTCCACCCTCAGGCCGCCCTCGCTGTGCACGAAGACCGAACGCACCGGACCCAGCGCCACGTAGGGCCCTGCACCCAGGGCGCGCACCGGGGCCGCCGCCACGCTGCTCGCCAGCGCCTTTGCATCCATGCCCAGCTTCTGGGCCAGCCCGGCCAACGTGGGGGCCTGGGCGTAAACATCCGGGCGGTTGTCACGGTAGTCGGGGATGTAGGCGTAGGCGATGCCCGGCGCCGTGGACACGAAATGCGGCCAGGCCGAGAACTGCGCGGCAAGCGCCTGGTCGATCACGATGTAGCCCAGCTTGCCGGGCTGGTCGGGCAGGCGCCAGGCCGGTTTGTCGAGTTCGTTGCCAAAACGCGCGCCGCGCTGGTTGACCAGGATGGCGCCCTGCTCGAACAGCGTGGTCGAGGGCGCCAGCGCCGTGGTCAGGAACTTCATCATGAAGGGCCGCAGGATGGCCGGTGGCAAATGGTCCAGCGACCACTGCATGAACACCGCCAGCCAGCGCCAGGGCGGCAGGCGCCGCACGAAGGTCTCGGTGGCCGGGGCGATGAAACGGATCTCGGGGCCCAGGGCCAGGTCGCCGTTGACGATGGTCGCGCCCAGGCTCTCGCCCAGGCGCTGGCCGTCGCCGGTGGCCGTGAGGTTCACGCCCTCCACCTTGGCCTCCTGCGAGCCCATAAAACGGGCCTTGAACTCAGGGCCGTTGGTGAAGTCCCCCGCGGCCAGCACCACACCACCGCGCGCCATGTAGCGCTTCCGGCCGCTGTCGCCCTCGGCGTCGA
>Ga0208396_100498_pt1 | contig 11653 bp, 13 predicted proteins | sample LakWasMet64_LOW9_2_FD_183896 | JGI IMG/M metagenome (GOLD analysis project Ga0208396, IMG submission 183896) | Freshwater sediment methanotrophic microbial communities from Lake Washington under simulated oxygen tension - Sediment Metagenome... | ecosystem: Environmental > Aquatic > Freshwater >... | reverse complement strand
ACTTACTATCCCGCATCACAGGAAAAGCTTGGGGAATTCCTGAGATACCACAATTAACGGCTCATCTTGAGCTCATCTCCGAGCTGTTCAAAGCCGAAAGTCCGGAACAGGAAGAGAATTGATTGAGGAAAAACGGGGCGCTTAATTAGCTCAGCTACGTAGCGAATACATCGCGCCCATTTACATATTTTAAAGCACTCCAACAGACAATCCATCTTAAATCAAAACCCCCAGCACGGTTGTTGGGCTTCGAAAAGAGGCGCAATGCCCTTCTTAGCCGACTCCCCATTAATAGAATGGGCGTTATCAATCATTATTGGAAATAACGACTCACCGCTCCCCGTGTCGATGGTCTTGCCTTGGAGTGAATGATAGTAGTTAAACAGTTCCGTATAAAAATATTCATTCTCAGAGCCCTCCAGAAATAGTGGGCGGTTAACCTCATCCCATGCTGCGCTGAGTTCTTTTTGGATAAAATAGAGTGGATTCATTTTTTATTCTCCTGGAGAAATCATGTAAAAAAACGCAAATTTTCCGCGTAAATGGTGTTTTTTCTTTTCAGATACAGAATAAAACTTATCTCTGTCAAAGAGATGACGGTTTGTTTAAGATTTCATGACATTACAGGAAGCTTCTAAAAAACACCCGGTTCGGGCTGACTTACATCGATAAACTTTTGAATTTCATATTGGCGTAATTCAATTTTCAGGGGCTCCCTGAAATACAAAAGCAAATGCTGCGCCAAAATTAACACACAAATTATATTAACTTTTTACCAATAAAATTCAATTGGTTATAAGCAATAACATTAAACCTGGCTTGTTTGATTATTTTATATAAGCGCATCATTTTTGTGCGCATGCCGATTAACCTGCACCGACGAAACTCTTTTTGTTATGAATTCGAAAGTATGATGGAGTTTCTTCAGTGGGGTCTTTGTCGAACTGACATTATCGATTTTTATTAATAACGGATGTTACGCATAGTCCGTAACAGGTGAAGTGGCAGGCCCTACGGCGGCGGGAACAAGATCTTTTCGGGCAATGATTTGGCAATCTGCGGTCTATCTTTTTCGCGACTGTAATCGACAGTGCGTAACATCAGTTAATAATGTCTATTTTGAAAAATAACCGGGTCTTGCAGATTAGACTTTAAAAAACTGCTATGTGTAACCGTGCAAGACCTGTCCATCTATCCGGCTATATCCAGAAAAATCCAGTACGAAAAGATTATGTTGCCCGCCCTAAACAGGGGCCTTGGTCATCGGCTAATCCGGCTTCGCCGCTCCTTACCCAATTGCTTGCTGCAACATCGGTAGATGGGCAGAGCTATGCCCTGTTCGAAGCGGTTTGCGTCTGTTAAATGTAGCCGCTTAACTCAGACAGCGCAGAAACGTTAGGGGCGGAGTTGCAATCCTAAGTATGTTCTGCGTAGTGGCGTTGCCAGACGCCTCGCCGACGATGAGCGATACGGGATGGCGGAGCGGTTTTTCTTCCGCACCACCCACTATTCATCCTAGTGAATATGTACCTCACGTGACTTTACCGTATCGCTTCTGCGTAAAGTATAGCGATCTGCCAGGCCGGCTGCCATCCTCGCTCCATCACTGTTAAGCTGAATGAGCGTCCCTTCATCTTCAATATGATATTGCCGTGGGGTTGGTTCGTTACGCGGTGTTAAAACAACGGTATGGGTTTCATCATTCCAACTATATTTTCCTTTTTCATAAAACTCCCTTGAGGAGTCTTTTGCAGGCTGTGTCACCAACAGATAATTGTTATTTTGTTTTAACGACAGTGTCGCTTTAATGCCATCGCAATCGTTGCAAGGAAGATAACCGTAAAAAACGCCATGAAACTCCAGACTCTTATCTACAGGGGTTAGATGGGCTGCGTGATCTGTATCTTGCTGATGGCTCTTTACACGCGCTCTGAGGAGTTTTTCTTGATCTGCTTGGTCTGTTGCTGCCATTGCAGGGTGTAAAGCTAAAAGCAGAGTGCCGATAAAAATCAAAGTCAGATTTTGTTTTAATTGTTTTTTTAATGTTTGCATATAAGTACCTAATTTAATGTGTAATTCACGCTCAATACTTGCCGAACAACCTGAACGGCCACGAACGCTACGAAGCCCCGGATTCTGCAAGGTGTAGGTCGGGTTAGCGTAGCGTAACCCGACATTTTTTGCTCATTGCAATTATTCATAGCCAATATCATCAGCAAAATTCATCGCACCTTCACCCCAATTTTTATCCAGCATACCTGATTTTATATATCGGTGAATACTTGAATATTGCCAATCACTGGCGCGTTTTACAAGCCCGTGTTTTACGGGATTGTAGTGGATATAATCAATATGCTGTTGAAAATCCCGTTTATCACGCAAACAATGTTCCCACCCACGATGTTGCCACAGTTCCTGTTGTTTCTTCTTTTTACGGTTAGCGTTTTGAACGATGAATTTATCAGGGTATTGTTTGATAAATGCGGATTTGATAAGTCGCCAGCGAGTTGAGTAGTCGCTGTCATATTCAGGAAGCGTCCAGATAAAATGTAGATGATCAGGTAAGACAACGGCGGCATCAATTACAAAAGGACGTTTTTGCATGACAGTTTTAAATGCAGCCCGTAGACGTTTGACGTTATCATCCTCAGAAAATATTTTTCGTCGTTTTTCGGTAACAACGGTGAAAAAATAACAGCCACCTTCGATATAAACGCGACGATAATGCATAGTTTATGAAAAAAATAATTATGAGTAGGTCGGGTTAGCGTAGCGTAACCCGACATTTTGCGCGAATGTGTCGGGTTACGGCTAACGCCTAACCCGACCTACATGGCTTTCTATCTTCAAAAGCTTAACTATATTCATGAAAATCCGGTGCGAAAAGGTTATGTTGCCCGTCCTGAACATTGGCTTTGGTCATCGGCCAACACGGCTTCGCCACTCCTTACCAAATTGTTTGCGACATGATGCGCCGTGCCGGACGACGATTATCGACAGCCGGACGGGGCATGTTGCCCCGTTCGAAACGTTTTGCGTTGGTTATGCATAGCCGCTTAGCTCGGACATCGTAAAAACGTTAGGAACGGAGTTGCAAACCCCGTCCCGCTTGGGTCAAAGTTTTCCGTACGATTGAGCTCCGAAATGGGGCGCGATGCGCCCCCTACCCGGCTTCGCCACTCCTTACCAAATTGCTTGCAACATGATACGCCATGCATACGACAGCCGGACGGGGCATTTTGCCCCGTTCGAAACGTTTTGCGTTGGTTAGCATTGCCGCTTAGCTCGGACATCGCAGAAACGTTAGAGACGGGGTTACAAACCCCGTCCCGCTTGGAGGCGGTTTCGCTTCAGCAAACCGCCAATCAACGCACAACGCCGATAACAGCCAGTCGAAGTTGCGGCGGATTGCCTAGCGGCGAATCCACCCTACAAAATATCCGCCTTACAGCGTTGGGGGGAGTTCGATGGGCTCAACACCATGATCCAGATATTCAGCACAGACATCATTGAAATAATTGGCCACCCACACATATTTGGCCCAAATATCAGCTTTATCGACATATATCTTCAAGTTCTCAACTAATAAAGGGCGAAGTGACACCAGACTATTCCTGATCAGATGTGGCGAACCTAAAAAGTCCGGCGCGCCTCCAAGTGGCTGTAAGAAATCAAAAAAACGAAAGCCATCATTACTTAATCGCCATGTTCTTGCATGTCCGATAAGACGACCATCCTTCTCGCGGTAGGCGTCACCTTGTCCCCACTTCTCAGATAGAACGGGGTCCAGAATTACTCGTGGATATACTGAGCAACGACTCTCTAACTCGTAGGCTTTAAGAAGGGCTGGACCGAACACCATGGATTCCCGATGGTAGAGTTCGCCGATGGTAATCCCGCCTCTTAACAGAAAACCTTGATGAAGCAGAGCCATGGAAAGGAATCCAAGGGTAGAGACGAGGTGCGACTTTCCAGTGTTGTCCGCTCTTGTGGAGATTGTCAGACAATCCGAAAAGTGAGTTACTTGCAAATCTCCAGGCCAGCCGTCATTTCCGCCGTTTTTGACCATCCATTCGGATTGCTGTGTTTGGTTTCGTATCGTATTAAGTGCCAAACCGAGTTTCTGAGTTCGCAAGGGATCTCCTAGCGCAGCCTTAATAGCGTCAGTCCAACCAAGGATATCGACAAATGCGACAAGTCTAACTTCATACTTCAGTGAAGCCCGAAAGGCATCAGCTTCGGTTTCCCGTCGCTCTGCCTCAAGTGCACGCTGTGGAGCTTCGGCTACCCAACGAGCTTCCTCTTCATCCCGCTGTCGCTCTTCATCATCTGTAAACTCGCGCAAGTAAGAGCCTTCAGCTCCAGCAACAGATGCATATCGCCTCTTTGGATCTCGCGAGTCATCGGATTTGCGAACTAAGGTGCCATCCACAACTTTGAAAACGGGTAATTTTTTTTCAGACTTGTCACTTTGATCTGTCATTCTTAGATTGATAATGAGTGGTAATCATTTAATTAATAATATCCTAATAGGCTCAAAATATTGCGTCATTTGTTTGTTCAAATACCTTATAAAAATTTAGCGAGACCTAGCCACCGCAAACGCCCTAACCTTCCCAACCAAAACCTCCATCCCCCTCACTTCTAACTCCCCCATCAAAACCCCGACCAACACATCATCCTCCATCCCCAACAACTCAACAAACAAATCCCTCTCCCCCTGATCCGCCAGCAAATACCCCGTTTCCAAATACCGATTCAACAGAAAATCCAGCTCCTTAGTCCCCCGCCGACATTGCCACTTTAACCGAGCCAGTTCGTCCATCAACCCAACTTTCTCTGCACCAACATTTTCTTGGTTTCGGCAATCGCCTTAGCCGGATTCAAGCCCTTAGGACAAGTATCGGTGCAATTCATAATCGTATGGCAACGGTACAATTTAAACGGGTCTTCCAGTTCGTCCAGCCGTTCGCCGGTGTTTTCGTCGCGGCTGTCGACCAGCCAGCGGTAGGCTTGTAACAGCACCGCAGGGCCCAAGTAACGCTCGCTGTTCCACCAGTAACTGGGGCAACTGGTAGAGCAACAGGCGCACAGTACGCAGTCGTATAAGCCATCCAGTTTTTCCCGGTCTTCTTTGCTTTGTAGACGCTCAGAATCCGCAGGCGCTGGGGTTTGGGTTTCTATCCACGGTTTGATCGAAGCGTATTGGGCATAAAAATGGGTCAGATCCGGCACCAGGTCTTTAACGACTTGCAAATGCGGCAACGGGTAAATCTTGATCGTGCCGGAATAGGAATCGATGGCTTTGGTGCAGGCCAGCGAGTTTTTGCCGTTGATGGTCATCGCACAGGAGCCGCACACGCCTTCGCGGCAGGAGCGCCTAAAGGTTAAGCTGCTGTCGATTTCGTTTTTGATTTTCAGGATCGCGTCCAGCACCATCGGGCCGCAACTGTCCATGTCCAGTTCGAACGCATCGATGCGCGGATTTTCGCCGGATTCGGGGTCCCAGCGGTACACTTCAAACCGGCGGGTGTTGGTTGCACCGGCTGGTGCTTTAAAAGTTTTGCCTTCGATTAAAACCGAGTTTTTAGGCAAGGTAAATTCAGCCATCAGTACACCCTCTCTTTTGGTGGAATAACGTCGACTTCGTCGGTCAATGTGTACATATGCACCGGCCTGTAATCGATTTTAACTTGGTCGCCGTCCAGCCAGGTCAGGGTATGCTTCAACCAGTTTTCGTCGTCGCGGTTCGGGAAATCTTCCCGTGCATGGCCGCCCCGGCTTTCGGTGCGGTTGCCCGCCGCGTTGATCGCCACGGTGGCCTGGCTCAGCAAGTTATCCAGTTCCAGCGTTTCGACCAGATCGGTATTCCAGATCAACGATTTATCTACTACTTTGACGTCGGCAAAGGTTTTTCTGACTTCCACCATCGCGTTGATGCCTTCGGTCAGCGTAACGCCGGTTCTGAACACCGCCGCTTTGGCTTGCATGACTTTTTGCATGTCCAGGCGAATATCGGAGGTCGAGCGGCTGCCGTTGGCATTGCGGATTTTGTCGAAACGGGCGATGGCTTTGTCGCAGGCGTTGCTCGCCAACGGTTTTTGTCTTGATCCCGGTTTGATCAGTTCCGCGCAACGTATCGCGGCGGAGCGGCCGAATACCACCAGATCGAGCAGCGAGTTTGAACCCAAGCGGTTCGCGCCATGCACGGATACGCAGGCCGCCTCGCCGATAGCCATCAAGCCCGGCACCACGGCGTCGGGATCGCCGTCTCTCAAGGTCACGACTTCGGCTTTGTAATTGGTCGGAATGCCGCCCATGTTGTAATGCACGGTCGGCAGCACCGGAATCGGCTGTTTGGTGATGTCGACATTCGCAAAAATCCTGGAGGTTTCGGAAATGCCCGGCAAGCGTTCGTGAATGATGGCCGGATCAAGATGCTCGATATGCAAATAGAGATGATCTTTCAGCGGCCCTACGCCTCGGCCTTCTTCAATTTCAATGGTCATCGCGCGGCTGACCACATCGCGTGAGGCGAGGTCTTTGGCCGACGGCGCATAACGTTCCATGAAGCGCTCGCCTTCCGAGTTGGTCAGGTAGCCGCCCTCGCCTCTGACGCCTTCGGTAATCAAGCAGCCCGCACCGTAAATGCCGGTCGGGTGGAACTGGATGAATTCCATATCCTGCAACGGCAAACCGGCGCGTAATACCATCGCGTTGCCGTCGCCGGTCACGGTATGCGCCGAGGTGCAGGAAAAAAAGGTGCGCCCGTAACCGCCGGTCGCCAAGACGGTCATCTGGGATTTGAACAAATGCAACGAGCCGTCATCCAGACACCAGGCCAGGATGCCGCGGCATTCGCCGTCTTCCATAATCAAATCCAACGCAATGTATTCAACGAAGAACTCGGCCTTATGCTTTAACGACTGTTGGTACAGGGTATGCAAAATCGCATGACCGGTCTTGTCGGCCGCCGCGCAAGTGCGTTGCGCCAGTCCTTTGCCATAATGCGTGGTCATGCCGCCGAACGCACGTTGATAGATTTTGCCGTCGGCGGTGCGCGAAAAGGGTACGCCGTAATGTTCCAGCTCAATCACGGCGGGAATGGCTTCGCGACACATGTATTCGATCGCATCCTGATCGCCCAGCCAATCGGAGCCTTTGACCGTGTCGTACATGTGGAAGCGCCAGTCGTCTTCGCCCATATTGCCCAGCGCCGCGCTGATACCGCCTTGCGCGGCGACGGTATGGCTGCGGGTTGGGAACACTTTGGTGATGCAGGCGGTTTTAAGGCCTTTTTCCGCCATGCCTAAGGTGGCGCGCAGTCCAGCGCCGCCCGCGCCGACCACCACTACATCGTAAGTATGTTCAATAATTTTATAATCTGCTGCCATGAATCACCCTATCGATACGATGCGAAACACGGCCAACAAAGCCGCAATCGCCAAAAACAAGAAAGCCAGATTGATGGCCCAGATCGAGATGATCTTGGGGCCTTCGGCGGCGACATAATCTTCAATCACCACCTGTAAACCCAACGCGGCGTGGTAGAAAGCGGCGATGATCCACGTCACGATGCAGACGGTATTAACAGGCGATGTTAGCCAAACTACGGTTTGTTGATAGGGGGCGGTCAAGCTCAAACCCAGAAAGTAGATCAGCCAGAAAGACAACGGGATCAGCGCCACGGCGGTGACACGCTGCATCCACCAATGAGTCGTTCCGCCCTTAGCTGAACCCAAGCCCTTAACCCTGGATAAAGGCGTTCTATAGTCCATAATATCCCCACGCAAAAGTCATTAAAGTCAGCGCCAATGAAGCCGCCAGTTCAATCATGGCATACCGGTTTAGCGTATCCAGTTCAAAGCTGCTGCCGGAATCCCAAATCAAGTGGCGAACACCGTGACACAGATGGAAAAACAGCGCGTAAATAAAACCCCAGATCACTAATTTGAACAGCCAGAGACTCATCAAGGCCTGCATGGCCGTGTACGAATCCGCACCGTCTGCCAACGCCGAAATCACATAAACGAATAAGATCAAACCGGCGGTGAGCATGATGCCGGTCATGCGGTGGGTGATGGAAATAATACCTGTTAAAGGCAGCTTGTAGACTTGCAAATGCGGGGACGTGGGTCTGTTAGTATTTATCGCCATAATATTATCCGGTTATTGTGTTTACCCAATGATCTTCCAAATCAAAATTCGATGCAATAGGCGTTCTGTTCCCAACCGCCATAGTAGGTAGAATCAGTCGAATTATGTTGTACCACATATTGCCGATACCCGCTGAGGTAAAAGCCGGAAGAATACTTCAATATGAAAGACTAGCGGTGCGGGCAAATAGCACCAATGCTTATATCAGAGTCGGGAACGAATTTTGATGACAATCAAAATAGATGATATATATTTGCAACTAAATTTTAGTCGCCCATTTAGAGCATGAGCCAACTTGAAAAACTATTAGAACAATTCATCAATAACAGTGGAACAATTGGAAAAAGAATTCAGGCTTGCCGTAGACAGCTATCTGGAAACCTGCAAAGAGACAGGCATGGAACCCAAAAAACCTTTCAAAGGTTCTTTCAATGTGAGAATAGGCGAAGAGCTACACAAAAAAGCGGCAAAACGGGCCGGTGAAATAGGAAAATCCCTGAACGATTACATCAAAGACATTGTTAAGAAAGATACCGAATCACACGCTTAAGGAGTAACAATATGATCCGTTACGAAAAAGCCTTTTACATCTGTACACATGGAATCAAATCATGACCTTAAAAAAAATTTTCCCTGGCTTGGCATTTATTTTTTTAACCCTCTTTACTATTACAACCCAGGCGGCCCCTGCGCCATTCGTCTCGGGCAGTTATCAACAAATATTGTCCAGCAACGCCAACCGGCCGTTCATGCTGGTGGTCTGGTCTATCAACTGCTCTTCCTGTTTGAAAGACATGGAGCTGTTAAGCAGCATTCATAAAAACAGGCCTGAACTTAAAATGATCATGCTGGCGGCCGATGAGCCGTCCGCAACCGAGCAGATTCAGCAAATCCTGGAGAAAAATCAACTGGCCGAGATTGAAAACTGGGCTTATGCCGATGACAACACCCAGAAACTGCAATTTGAAATCGACCCCAAGTGGTATGGCGAGCTGCCCAGAACCTATTTCTTCGACAAGGCGCATCAGCGCACCGGGGTCAGCGGTGTATTATCGAAAGAAGACTATGATGCGATGTTCGCCAAAATTCTGAAATAAATCTTTGCTGTATTATTTACCACGAAGACACGAAGTTTTATTTCTTCGTGTCTTCGTGTCCCGGCAATTGCTAAGTTACATGGATGTAATGAATGCAGAAAATGCAGGAGCATTTTTCTGCCCTGCATTGCCCTACCTCCTGCATAACCCACAGGGATGTGGGGAATGCAGATTTTGCATGGAGCAAAATATCTGCCCATGTAGTCGTTCGTGGTGATAAGCTTTTTTCCTAACGAGAAGTTACATTTTTAAACCCCGGATAAAAACTTACGTTAAAATGGCCGGTATATCAGAAACTACCGGTCATTTTTTATGTTCAAAAAAATATTCCCAGTTCTGGCAACTGCCTGCCTATTAAACGCCTGTGTCACCAGCCCTACAGGTAGAAGCCAATTTGTTTTCATGCCTGATGCGCAAATCGATCAAATGGGCTTACAGGCTTTTGATAACCTGAAAAAACAAAAAACTATCAGCAATAACAGCAAATACAATCAACTGGCAAGCTGCATTGCCGGGGCAATTACCCAGCAAACCGGCGGCAACTGGGAAGTTGTGGTCTTTGAAGATGCCTCGCCTAACGCCTTTGCCCTGCCCGGCAATAAAATCGGTGTGCATACCGGCATGATCACACTGGTCGACAATCAGGACCAATTGGCTGCGGTCATCGGCCACGAAATCGGCCACGTCCTCGCCAAGCACAGCAATGAGCGAGCCTCGCAGGAAATGGCGGTTAGTTCGGGCATGGGCATCATTCAGGCGGTCAGCGCACCGCAAACCGCTTTAGGCCAAACAGCGCTCGGTCTGCTGGGTGTGGGCGCGCAATACGGCATACTGATGCCTTACAGCCGCGTCCATGAAAGCGAAGCCGATATGATCGGCGTAGATTTAATGGCCAAAGCAGGCTTTGATCCACAACAAAGCATCGGCTTATGGCAAAAAATGGAACAGGCCTCGCAAGGTCAGCAACCTTTAGAATTCATGTCGACTCACCCTTCGCATGCCACCCGCATTCAGGACTTGGAAAAGCACATGCCGCAAGCCATGGGACTATTTCAGCAAGCCCAATCTGCCGGTAAACAACCGCATTGCAACTAATCAATGACCCCTAATTTAAAACACCTACATCCCTACCCGTTCGAGAAACTGGCGCAACTTAAACAAGGCATTGTTCCGCCTGCGAACAAATCGCATATCGCCCTGTCTATGGGCGAACCGACTCATGCCACGCCGCATTTAATTCAGGAAGCGCTGTTAACCCACCTTCATGGTTTGGCTAACTACCCAACCACTAAAGGTATACCCGAACTCAGGCAGGCAATAGCCGGATGGATCAGCCGACGCTTTCAGATTCCGGCTGATGCGGTTAATGCTGAGACCCAGGTTTTACCGGTCAACGGCACGCGCGAAGCGTTGTTTTCGTTCGCCCAGTGCCTTGTCGACCCGACTCGCCCGGCTCCCGTCGTAATCATGCCGAACCCGTTTTACCAGATTTATGAAGGCGCGGCCTTGCTGGCAGGAGCCGAACCGTATTATTTGAACACGCTGGAAGACTCCGGTTACTTGCCGGATTTTGATGCGGTGCCGGATGAGATATGGCAACGCTGCCAGTTAATCTACATTTGTTCGCCCGGCAACCCGACCGGCTCGGTGATCGATCAAGCCAGCCACGAAAAGCTGCTCAAGCTGGCGGAAAAGTACGATTTTGTGATCGCCTCCGACGAGTGCTACACCGAAATCTATGACGACGAAACCAACCCGCCGCCGGGCTTGCTGCAAACGGCCTATAACATGGGCAACACGGCATTCAAACGCTGCGTTATTTTCCACAGTTTATCCAAACGCTCCAACGCACCGGGCTTGCGCTCGGGTTTTGTCGCAGGCGATGCGGAGATATTGAAACACTATTTTCAGTACCGGACTTATCACGGCTGCGCGATGCCCTTGCCTACCCAGCACGCCAGCATTCAAGCCTGGCAGGATGAGCAGCACGTGGTCGAAAACCGTCGCTTGTACCGTGAAAAATTCGCGGCATTTATCGATGTTCTCGGCGACGTTTGCACTGTCATAAAACCGCCTGCCAGTTTCTATGTCTGGTTGAAAATCCCCCTCAATCCCCCTTTGTCAAAGGGGGAAGCCGAAGGCAGGGGAATTTCAGATACCGAATTCGCACAGCAATTATTTGCCCAACAAAACATCACCGTGCTGCCCGGCAGTTACTTATCCCGTGAGTTTGACGGCATCAATCCCGGCTTTAACCACGTCAGAATTGCCTTGGTTGCGCCCCTGGATGAATGCATAGAAGCCGCGCAGCGTATAAAAAATTTCCTTAACTCTTTATAAAAGAAACCATGTCACAACTAGAACAAATCATTAACGACGCCTTTGAAAATCGTGCCGAC
>Ga0208396_100497_pt1 | contig 11657 bp, 4 predicted proteins | sample LakWasMet64_LOW9_2_FD_183896 | JGI IMG/M metagenome (GOLD analysis project Ga0208396, IMG submission 183896) | Freshwater sediment methanotrophic microbial communities from Lake Washington under simulated oxygen tension - Sediment Metagenome... | ecosystem: Environmental > Aquatic > Freshwater >... | reverse complement strand
TGGCCGATGGAGGCCATCTTCTCCGATTGCAGCAGCTGGTTTTGCGCTTCCGTGAGTTTGGCGTTGAGCGCCTTGGCCTCGGCGAAGGCACGCTTCAAGTCTTCCTCGGCCTGCTTGCGGGCGTCGATGTCGCGCACCACAGCGAGAATCCGCTGCCCGCCGCCGAGTTCGAGCCTCTTGAGATTAACCGCGACCCAGAACTGGCGACCGTTGCTGTCGCGGGCCTGCCAATCGAATGCCTGCCATTCCTGATCATGGGCCAGCCGGAGGCGCTCCCGCGCGGTTTGCTGGGCGAGCGGAACAGCGTCGGCGCTGAACGCGCCGATATCGAGGCCGACCATCTGCTCGCGGCTGCGCCCGTACAACCGGCAGGCGCTGGCATTGACGTCGAGGATGCGGCCGCTCTCGGCGTCGTGGATGAACAGGGCGTCGTTGATCGTGTCGTAGATGTTGCGGAATTTTTCTTCGCTTTCGGCGAGAGCTTCCTCGATACGCCGGCGCTCGGTGATGTCCTCCTTGACCGCCAGGTAGTGGGTGATCCGGCCGTCGGGTTGGCGGATGGGTGCGATACTCGCCAGCTCCAGATACTTGGTGCCGTCCTTGCGCCGGTTGTGCAGTTCGCCGCGCCACGGCAATCCTCGGGTCAAGTTGGCCCACATCTCCTCGTAGCTGGCTTTGGGCGTCTCTCCCGACTGCAGGATGCGCGGGTTCCGGCCGAACGCCTCCTCGCGGGTGTAGCCGGTGGCGCGGACGAAGGCTTCGTTGACGTACTCGATGCTGCCGTCGAGATTGGTGATGACGATGCTCTCCGGGCTTTGCTCCACGGCCAGCGAGAACTTGCGCAGTTCGTCCGCGGCGCGCTTGCGCTCGGTAATGTCGCGCGTGATGCCCTGCAGGTGGGTGGGCCGGCCCTGCGCATCGGCAATCAGCGTCACCACGACCTCGGTCTCGATCGTCCTGCCGTCCTTGCACGTTTGGGCGAACTCGTAGGTCCGGGTGCGGTCGGACGTGTTGCCCGCGGCAGAGGACGCCAGCCATTTTGGCAGTTCTGCCTGGGCTGTCCGGTAGGACTCCGGCGTCAAAACATCCTGCAGGGTTTGTTGCAGCGATTCGGCCATGGTATAGCCGCGCACCCGTTCGACGGACGGACTGGCGTAGGTAAAGCGCTGCGCGGCCAGATCGTAGAGCCAGATCATGTCGTTGCCGCTCTCGGCGAGCAGACGGTAGCGCGCCTCGCGCGCCCGCGCGCGCAAGGTGGCAAAGAAGACGCGGCCCAAGGCCAGAAGCAGGGCCAGGAACAGCACGCTGACGGTACTGATCCAGAGGAACTCGCGCCGGGCCTCCTGATAGATTTCGCTGTCGTCCATCTTGCTGATCATCAGCCAGTCCGTCTCCGGGACCTCGAGTACGACGCCCAGCACCGGTACGCCGCGGTAGTCCAGGCCGGCCAGCACTTCACCTTCGCCACGCAGGGCCTTGCCTGAAATGAGTCCCGGTGTATCGACCGGCAGGCGCAGGCTCAGCGGGAGTGCCGCCTTGTGGCGCAGGGGATTGAGGAAGACCACATCCGCCCCTTCGCGTCGCGCCAGGACGCTCTCGGCGGTGGTGCTGGCGACGGGCCAGCGGCCGAGTATCGGATAGAGCTGCTGCACCGGGTCGATTTCAAACAGCGCGTAGCCGATTACGGCCTCGCCTTCTTCAGGCCCGCTGATCAGGGGCACCAGGATGTCGAGCACGACATTGCCTGTTGCGCCGTCCACTCGATGGAGATCGATAAAGCCGGCCCGGCGCTGTTCCCGCACACGGCGCATATCTTCGCGATGGAGCGCATCGAGCAGGGAATGGGCAGCTTTGCTGCCCATGACCGGATGGCCCTCGAGGTCGTACAGCCAGATCGAGGTAATCTCTGGAATCGCAGCATGCATATGACGAAAGCGGGCCGCCAGCTCACGAGTGGCAGCCTTGGCATCACGGCTCTTCAGCAGGTTGGCCAGGCTCCGGACCATGACGCCGTTGGGGGGCTCGGTCAGAAACATCAGGCGATCGCCGAGCCATTGGCGAACTTCCCTGCCTTTGGTCGAGCCGACCGAGTACAGCGTTTGCTGCGCCATGTTCCGCGCGTGGTCGTACAAGACGGTGCGGGTGCGGTACAAACCCATTGCCAGCAGAAGGAGCAGGCAGAGCGTGACGAGGACCCAGTGCCTGGTTGTCGGCACGAACGCGCGGCCATGGAAGGACATGGTGTCTTCCTTCGTCAGAGGCGCGCCAGGCCTCGTGCGACGCGGAACGCTTCATGGATCTGGTTGCGCAGCATTTCGTCTTCCCAGGGTTTGGTCAGAAAGCGGTAGATGGCGCCGCGATTGATTGCGTCGGTCACGGTTTCCAGGTCGGTATAGCCGGAAAGCACGATGCGGATCGTTTCAGGATAGAGCTTTTTCACCCTCTCGAGGAATTCGGTGCCGCTCATCTCGGGCATGCGCTGGTCGGAGACGATGACTTGCACGTCGTGCAGGGCGAGCAGGTCGAAGGCAGCGGCCGGGCTTTCGGCCGTGAGAATGGCGTAGCCATCCCGGCGCAGCAGGCGCTTCAAGGAATTGAGGATGTTGGGTTCGTCGTCTACCAGCAGCAGGGTCTCCTGCGGCGTCTCGCCAGCGCCGACTTCCAGGGTGCGTCCGGAACCGAGCAAGGCGGCAAACTCGGCAGCCGGCAGCGCCTTGCTGAACAGGTGGCCCTGTATGGCATCGCACTGGTGGCCGCGCAGGAAGTGCATTTGGCCCTCGGTTTCGACGCCCTCGGCCAGTACCGTCAGGTCGAGGCTGCGCGCCATGGCGATGGTGGCGGTTGCGATCGCCGCATTGACCGGATTGGTGGTGATGTCGCGGACGAAGCTCCGGGCGATCTTGATCTTGTCGAAGGGGAGGGTCGAAAGGCAGGCCAGCGAGGAATAGCCGGTGCCGAAGTCGTCGAGCGCCAGTTGCACGCCCAGTGCCCGGATTTCCCTGATGGTCCTTTCCGCCTCGCCCGCTTCGCCGATGAACGCACTTTCGGTCAGTTCCAGTTCCAGCAGTGAAGGCGGCAGGCCGCTCTCGCGCAAGGCCTCGGCGATCACCTTCACCAGGCCGGGGTCGTGAAATTGCCGGGCGGAAATGTTGACCGCAACCGACAGGGGAGTGAGGCCGCCATCCTGCCAGGCCTTGTTCTGGCGGCAGGCTTCCCTGAGCACCCAGGCGCCGATGGCGCGGATCACGCCGATTTCCTCGGCCAGGGGAATGAACTCGAGCGGCACGATCGGCCCCATTTGCGGATGAGTCCAGCGCAGCAGCGCCTCGATGCCGCACAGGCGCCCGGTAGCCATGTCGATCTGCGGCTGATAGTGCAGCGACAGTTCGTTGCGGTCGAGCACGTGATACAGATCGTCTTCGAGGCGCAGCCGTCGCTCGGCGTCGACGTCCATGCCGGCCGCAAAAAACCGGAAGCTGTCGCGACCGGCCTGCTTGGCGCGGTCGAGTGCCGTGTGGGCGGCCTTGAGCAGGGCTTCGGGGCTGCCGGCATCCTTGGGGAAAATGCTGATGCCGATGTTGGCTGCGAGCGGAATCTCCTTGCCTTCGAAGCCGACCGGAACGGCAAGCGTCTCCATGACCTTGCGGGCCAGGCCGATGATTGCGCTCTCCTGATCGAGGTTGGCCAGCACCAGGCCGAACTCGTCGGCCGACAGGCGCGCCAGGGTGTCGCCCTGGCGCTCCAACCCGTCCAGGCGGCGCGCGGTCTCGCGCAGCACCGCGTCGCCGGCGTCGTGGCCATGTACGTCGTTGATCGCGTGGAAGTGCACCAGGTCGATCCACAGCAGCGCGAGACTGTTATTGAAGCGCTGCGCGGTCAGCATTGCCTGTTCGAGGCGATCCATGAACAGGGAACGGTTGGGCAGGTCTGTCAGCGCGTCGTGATGAATCAGATGCTGCAGGCGTTCCTGCATTTCCCGGCGCGCCGGAAGATCCGAGAAGATGCCGACGTAGTGGGTGATGGTGCCCGTCGCGTCGCGCACCGCGGAAATGGTAATCCATTCGGGATAGGCCAGGCCTTCCTTGTTGCGGTTGGTGACCTCGCCCTGCCAGCTGCCGGTGGCCTCGATGCTGGCCCACATGTTCTGATAGAAGACCGCCGGGTGGGCGCCCGACTGCAGCATGCGCGGATTCCTGCCGAGCACCTCCTCCGGCGAGTAGCCGGTCACCCGGCTGAAGCAGGGATTGACCGCCAGGATGTTTCTCGCCGCATCGGTGATCACGATGCCTTCGCCGCTGCCGCGAAACACCACGGCGGCGAGGGCGTTTTCGGCGGCCAGCTTTTCCAGCGCAATGGTGCGCTCGCGCAGCGCATCGCGCTGTGCGATGACGTCGAGCGCGTGGCTGACGTCGGCGCCGATCGCTTCCAGCAGGCGTTGCTCCTCGGCATCGAAGAACTCCGGTTGTCCGGCGTAGAGGGTCAGCGCGGCGACGACATGGCCGTCCTGCAGCAGGGGAATTCCCACCGAGGCGCGGAAGCCGGCGGCCAGTTGCTTGTCGCGCCAGGGCAGCATGCGCGGATCGGTCTGGCTGTCGTTGCAGATGTCGATCCGGCCGGTACGCACGGCGCGACCGGTCGGGCCCTGCGACCTTTCGCCGTCGAGGCTGACCGTTATGCGACCGAGGTAGTCGGCGCCTTCCGCGTCCGTCACCGGCACGATGCTGAGGCCATCGGCGCCGACCTGGCCGATCCAGGCCATCCTGAAGGCGCCGATATCGACGGCGATGCGGCAAATGCGGGCGAACAGATCGTCGCGGCTGCGGGGATGAATGATCTCGCGGTCGATGGCGGAGAGCAGCGCGTAATAGCGGCTAAGCCGTTTGACCCGTGCTTCGACCGTGGTATCAAGCTGTGAGGCCACTGTGGGGGCTTCCGAAGTCTGTTGGGACGAAGACCTTGCAACTCGGCCCGGGCAATTCCACGCCTGACGGAGCCGGGAATGTCAGGGAGGCAGTGTAACGCCATCGTCGCCTCGGGAGTAGCATCTTCAATACTGCAAAAATGTAATGCGGAAATCATGGCAAGGGATCCCGCAGTACGACTACGACGGCATGCACGCGCGGGTCCGGCGCTCCGGCCTCGATTATTCCGTTGCCGTCCGGCTGACGCCGCTCGATCCCGACACCGGGCTGCGGCCGGGCACGTACACTTTGGTTGCGTGCGCGTCGGGGACGCTTTGAGCAGAAGCCGGGAGGCGCTGTCGCTGCAGTCGGCGAATATCGCCTTATCATTAATTACGAGGTCATCTTCAAATGACGTTATAGTGTTCGGCCGGTGACGAGACAACAATGACATTGGGCATGAAACATTCGCGCTTCCTGCTGTCTGCTGCGATTCTCGCGGTCCTCGTCGTGCTCGCCGTGGTCGCATGGCAACCGTCCGCCGGATCGGGAGCGCCGGGCAGCCGGCGGGTGATTGCGGTCGGTCTCTACGAAAACGCGCCGAAGGTCTATACGGCTGCAAACGGCCGTCCGGCCGGTCTGTTTGTCGAGTTGCTGGACGAGATGGCGCGCATCGAAGGCTGGCGGTTGCGCTATGTTCCGTGCCAGTGGGCGGATTGCCTGGCGCAGCTGGAGCAGGGGCAGCTCGACCTGATGCCCGATGTGGCGTTTTCCACCGAGCGCGACCGGCGCTACGACTTTCATTCGGTTTCGGTCGCCAACAGCTGGTCGCAGGTCTACAGCGCCCCGGGGCTCAAGGTGATGTCCCTGGCCGATCTTGCCGGCAAGCGCATCGCCATCCTGCACGGCGGCATCCAGGAAACCTTCTTTGCCCAGATCATGGCAAGCGGCAACTACGCCTATCAGCCGTTGGCCGTGACCTCGCTGGATCAGGGCTACGCCGCCGTAGCTGCCGGGGAGGCGGATGCCGTGGTGACCAACAGTTTCTTCGCCGCGCGCAACGGCGCCAAATACAAACTGCAGGAGACGCCCATCGTCTTTCTGCCGAACAATCTGTACTTCGCGACGGCCGATGGCCGCAATGCCGATCTGCTGGAGCGCATCGATGCACACCTGACGGCCTGGCGCGGCGATGCCGACTCGATCTATTTCGACGCCCTGCATCGCGCCATGGCAGCGCCTCCGGAGGCGCTGGTGCCGCATTGGGTGCGGTGGCTGCTTGCCGCGCTGGGGGCTACGCTGGCGCTGTCGGTCGCGGCCAGCCTGCTGCTGCGCCGGAAAGTGGAGCAGCGCACCCGCGCGCTGGCGCGAACGGCGAATGAACTTGAAGAACAGCGCGCCAATCTCGAACGGCTCGTGGCCGAGCGCACGCGGGAGCTGGCGGCGGCAAAGGAGGAAGCCGAGCGGCTGACGCAGGTAAAAAGCGACTTTCTCGCCAACATGAGCCACGAGATTCGCACGCCGATGAACACGATCCTCGGCATGCTCCATCTCGCACTGAAAGGCGAGTTGCCGGCTGCGCTGCACAACCGGCTGGCCAAGGCGAAGGGCGCAGCCCATTCGCTCCTGGGCATCATCAACGACATCCTCGATTTCTCGAAAATCGAAGCCGGCAAACTCGACATCGAGGAGGTCGAGTTCTCGCTCGATGCCGTGCTGGAACAGCTGAGCGATGCCATCGGCTACCAGGCCGAGCAAAAGGGTATCGAATTCCTGATTCGCTACGACGCGTCGATTCCGCCGCTGCTGGTAGGCGATCCCCTGCGTCTGGGGCAGGTCATGCTCAACCTGTGCGGCAACGCGGTCAAATTCACCGAGCAGGGCGAAGTCGAGCTGGCCTTCCGCAGCATCGATGTCGGTGAATCCGAGCTCACCATGCAGGTTTGCGTGCGCGATTCCGGCATGGGCATGGCGCCGGAAGTGCAGGCCAAACTGTTCGAGAAATTTACCCAGGCTGATCAATCCACCACGCGCCGCTTCGGCGGCACGGGCCTGGGGCTCGCGATCAGCAAGAACCTGGTCGGCCTGATGGGTGGTCGCATCTGGGTCGAGGATTCGCAGCCGGGCAAAGGCACCACGATCTGCTGCACTCTGCGGCTCAAGATTGCCCGGCATTCGCCGCGCGGCGAGCCGGTCGGACACGTCGGACCGCCGTGGAATGGCGTGCGGGTACTGGTGGTCGATGACAACCAGGCGTCGCGGGAGATCCTGGCCGAGATGCTGCGCTTCTTGCGTCTCGAGGTTGATGTTGCCGCCAGCGGACAGGCTGCCCTGGCGATGCTGGCCGCCGCCGGCCCCTATGATCTGGTGCTGATGGACTCGCGCATGCCGGGCATGAGCGGCAACGAGGCGATCCGGCGCATTCGTCGCGATACCGGGCTTGCGCGCCAACCCAGGCTGGTGATGGTGACGGCCTGCGGCAGCGAGGACGGGATCCGGCTCGACGAGCAGGCGGGGGTCGACGGTTTCCTGATCAAGCCGGTATCGCCATCGACGCTGCTCGACACCATTCTCTCGGTGCTCGGGCACGGGCGCATCCTCGCCAGCGACGCGGGAACCCGCGCCGGCAAGCCCGATCCGGGCAGCAGCGGGCAGTTGGCCGGTGCGCGCCTGTTGCTGGTCGAAGACAATGACATCAATCGTGAAATCGCCACGGAGCTGTTGCGCAGCGAGGGTATCGAAGTGGATGAGGCTGAGAATGGCCAGATCGCCGTCGACAAGGTGCAGCAGCGGGACTACGACGGGGTGCTGATGGACATCCAGATGCCGGTGATGGATGGCCTCGAAGCGGCGCGCCGCATACGTGCGCTGGCGCAAAATCCCGGCGGCGAACGTTTCGCCGCATTGCCCATCATTGCCATGACCGCGCTGGCGATGGCGCAGGATGCCGAAAGGAGCCGGGCCGCCGGCATGAACGATCATGTCGCGAAACCCATCGTGCCCAACCAGCTGATGGCCTCGTTGGCACGCTGGGTACGGTGGCCCGATGTACGCCGGGGTCGACCGGGATCCCTGTCCGCCGGGGCGGCGCCGCCAGCGGACGAAATCCCGGCCGACCTGCTGGCCCTGACAAGTCTCGATGTGCACGATGGTTTGCGCCGCATCGGCGGCAAGGCCGATGCTTATCGCCGGCAGCTCAGGCGCTTTCGCGAGCACTATCCCGGCGCCATTGCCGAACTGCGGCGGCTGCTCGCGGAAAATGACCTTGGACGCGCCGAGGCGCATTGCCATGCCCTGAAGGGCGTGACCGGGAACCTCGGCGCCCATGCGCTGTACAGGCAGATCACCGCCATCGACGCCCGGCTCAAGCAGGGACAAGTGCCGGACGAGGTCGCGCTGGAAGAAGTGGAAGCGGCATGGGCGCAAGCAATGCAGGAGATCGACGGCATTGCCGCTGCGCCTGCACCGGGTCCTGCCGCCTCCACGCCGCTCACACCCGCAGCCTTGCGCGAACTGCTCTCGCTGCTGGAGCATGCGCTGAAATATGATCTGGGCGCCGCCGAACCTCTGCTCACCCGTTTGCGCAGCGCGGTGGCCGGTACGCCGTTCGAAGCGGAAGTGGCCGCCGTCGCATTGCTGGTCGATGTTTTCGACATCGACGCGGCGCTGGCGCAATTGCATAAACTGGTAGCCTCCGACCCGGTGAGGACATCATGAGCGAAATTACCAGCGCCCAGGCCACTGAACAGGCGGACGACCGCCCGCGCATCCTGATCGTCGACGACGTGGCCGAGAACCTGCATGCGCTGATGAGCATCCTGCGCGACGACTATGCCATCAGCGCCGCCACTGGCGGCGAGAAGGCCCTCGAACTGGCGCGCCGCCAGCCCCGGCCCGACCTGATCCTGCTCGACATCCAGATGCCGAAGATGGACGGTTATGCCGTGCTGGCCGCCCTCAAGATCGACCCGGCCACGGCCGAGATACCGGTGATCTTCGTCACCGCCCTGGCAGAGCCGGCCGATGAGGCACGCGGCCTCGCCCAGGGCGTCGCCGATTACATCACCAAGCCGGTCAATCCGGACTTGTTGAAGACGCGGGTGAAGAATCAGCTCGAATTGCAGCGCTTTCGCCAGCGCCCCGTGATGTTCGACATTGCGGCCCACGCCGATCCGGCGCATCCGCCGTCCGTGCTGGTGGTCGATGACGTGCCGGAAAACATCCACGAACTGCTCGAGGCATTGAAGGACGAGTACCGCATCATGGTGGCCGGTTCCGGCATCAAGGCACTCGAAATAGTGCACGGCGCGACGCCGCCCGACCTGGTGCTGCTGGATGTCGTCATGCCGGAGATGGATGGCTACGAGGTGTGCCGCCGCATCAAGGCGACCCCGGCGGGCAACCGCATTCCCGTCATCTTCGTCACGGTCATCGGCACCACCGAGGAGAAGGTGCTGGGCTTCGAGCTGGGTGCCGCCGATTACATTACCAAGCCCTTCGACATCGACGAGGTGAAGGCGCGCATCCGCACCCATCTGGAACTGGCCCGCCTGCGCCGCTTCCTCGAAGACCTGGTCGCGCAGCGCACCGCCATGCTCGAAGTCAGCGAAGAGAAATACCGCATCCTCGCCCATCGCGACGGGCTCACCGGCCTGCCCAACCGTGCGCTGTTCGCGGAACTGCTGGCGCATGCGATCCTGCACGCCAACAGCAGCGGCATCCAGTTCGCCCTGTTGTCGCTCGATCTGGACAATTTCAAGATCATCAACGAAAGCCTCGGACATCATCTGGGCGACGAGATGCTGATCGAGGTGGGTAGGCGCCTGCAGGCTCTGCTGCCGGAAAGCGATGCCGTGGCCCGTATCGGCGGCGACGAGTTCGGCGTCATCCTCGGCAGCGGCGAGGGCATGCCCGGAGTCGACCTGCTGGCGCAGCGCATGATCGATGCGGTGGCCGAGCCCTTCCTGCTCGAGGGCAACCGCGTCTATGTCGGCGTCAGCATCGGCATCGCGCTCTACCCGGCGGATGGCAAGGAAGCGGAAATCCTGCAGAGCAACGCAGATGCGGCCCTGAATCAGGCCAAGACGCAGGGTCGCGGCAGCCTGCGGTTTTTCTCGCCGGAATTTACGGACCGGGCCAAGAAGCGCCTCACGCTGGAAGGCGACTTGCGCCTTGCGCTGGATCGGCAGGAGTTGCTTCTGTATTACCAGCCCCAGGTCGACCTGATCAACGGTCAGATCGTCGGCCTCGAGGCGCTGGTGCGGTGGCAACATCCCGAGCGCGGCATGATGCTTCCCGGCGAGTTCATTCCGCTGGCCGAAGAAACCGGCCTGGTGGTGCAGCTGGGCGACTGGGTTCTTAGCGAGGCTTGCCGCCAGGTGAAGCAATGGTCGGACGCCGGGTTGGCTGCGGGCCAGACGGCGGTGAATATTTCGGCAGTCCAGTTGAGTCGCGAACATCTGGTCGAATCGGTCAAGATGGCGCTGTCGCAGACGGGTATCGCTCCCGAACAACTTGAAATCGAGATCACCGAAAAAGTCGTCATGGCGGACCGCGACCAGTCCTTCAAGGCGCTTGCGGACCTCAAGGCGCTAGGCGTCCGCATTTCGATCGACGATTTCGGCACCGGCTACTCCTCGCTGGCCTTACTGCCGCAGTTGGAGGCAAACAAGCTGAAGGTGGATGCCGCCTTCGTCCGCGACATGACGACCAACATCGGCAACGCCTTGATCGTCAAGGCCATCATCGCGCTGGGCCACAGCCTCGGGCTCGAAATAATCGCCGAAGGGGTCGAAGATCAGGGCCAGGCCCGCTATCTGCGTTCGTTGCAATGCGACGTGATGCAAGGCTTCTTCGTCAGTCCGCCGCTGCCGGCCGAGGAAATGACGCGCTTTCTCGCCTCGTTCAGCCCGCCGCAAGCCGCCGGCGAGAGCAAAGCTTTCACTTTGCTGCTGGTCGACGATGAGCCGAGCGTCCTGTCGTCGCTCAAGCGGCTGCTGCGGCGAGAGAACTACGACATCCTCATCGCCAATAGCGGCGAGGAAGCCCTGGCCTTGCTCGCCGAGCACGAGGTGGGCGTGATCCTGACCGACCAGCGCATGCCCGGCATGAGCGGCTCGGAACTCCTCGCCCGCGTTCGCAAGATCCATCCCAGGACCGTGCGCATGGTGCTGTCGGGCTATACGGGACTGGACAGCCTGACCGAGGCGATCAACCTCGGAGAAATCTACAAGTTCATCACCAAGCCATGGGAAGAGGTCGAACTGGTCAGCACACTTCGCGATGCCTTCCGCCATTACGCCGAGACCATCGGCGCGTCGCACTGACCGCCCGGGACGGCTATTTCCGGCTGCGGAACGCGCGGATCGCTTTCATGAACCTGCCTGCGAAAAGCTCGCCGGTGAAGGGCGCGTAGCGCAGGATCGCCATCGCCAGCCTGGCTGACGCAGGCGTAACGATGACCGGCGTGTCGCGCTCGATTCCCTTCATCAGGTCGGCAGCCACCTGGTCCGGTTCGGCAAAGGCGCCGCGTTTGCGCATCGCCGCCGCCGCCGCCGCGCCGTCCATCCCGGCGAAACTGGCGTTGCGGACCATGGGCGTGCTGACGAATCCGGGACAGAGCACGTTTACCTGCACGCCATATTGCCTGGCCTCTGCGCGCAGGGATTGCGACAGGCCGACCACGGCGTGCTTGGTGGCGGCGTAGATGGCGAAGCCCGGCGCCGGACCCAGGCCGGCAATGCTGCCTGTGTTCAC
>Ga0208396_100475_pt1 | contig 11904 bp, 10 predicted proteins | sample LakWasMet64_LOW9_2_FD_183896 | JGI IMG/M metagenome (GOLD analysis project Ga0208396, IMG submission 183896) | Freshwater sediment methanotrophic microbial communities from Lake Washington under simulated oxygen tension - Sediment Metagenome... | ecosystem: Environmental > Aquatic > Freshwater >... | reverse complement strand
GCCATTTGAATTGCTTTGTCGATATTCAGGCCGCTTATCATCAAATTTTCTATCAATCAGTTTTTGTACAATCTTTTTCACATCACGTACGTAAGCACTTTTTGGTGCATGTTCAAAAAGTGAAACACCGGTGTTGATGGTTAATAAGCGTAACTGGCTAGCCGATGATAGTTTTGAGAGTAATGGCATATCAAAAGATTTTGCAATGTTCTCTGCACTAGGAATGGCATCATGTAAATGACGGTCAATAATGATCTTAGGGCTTGGGATGTTCGTTTTCTGCTCGCGTAACGATTGCAATAAATCATAATTACGTTTGCAGCTAGGCACTGTTTGCTCAACAAGAAATATTGTGGACTCAGCTAAGGAAAGCACTACTTTTAATAACTCAGGGTTACTCAACCCGCCATGGTTAATCACGATGTGCTTAAAATGACGCTTAAGTGTATGCAGCACTAAATATGCCTCGGTTGATGTGATGCTAGTATCTTCACCATCAAGCTCTAATGCGGATAGGAGTGTTAAGCCCGATTGATGCTTAGCAAAGCCTGTTTGGATTAAAGTAGCGTCTAATCTTGTTCTGTTTTTAATGGCATCGACAAAGCTAATTTTTGCAGTGACGCCTAGCATCAACATAATGTCCGCATGTGGCGCACCTAGATCTATCAATAACGTTGGTGCGGAGCGTTGCATTTCTAGCGCAAGGTGAATGGCAAGTAATGCTGTGCCATCTTCAGCCCTTGCATTAAGCAGTGCGGTAATATGCCCTAAGTCTGCTTTTTCATTCTGCTCGAGTACTGGCGCACGTTTGCTATAACGCGCGATAATTGCTGAGGTTTCATGCGCAGACGTGCCAATTTTGATTAAATCACGCACGCCAGCGCGCATGATTGGCAACAGTGTTCCTTGGTTAATGACTTCAACTAGTCCAATGATTGTCAGCAAAGGTTTTACATGCAAAATGTCTTCAATCATGGCTAAGTCTGCGCTTAATTTAGCCGAATCAGCATCACTATGGACGATAACGCTACTTGTATCCTGTGATTGTAGATGGGAGAAGACTGCGCTGAGCCCTGGTGACACTGTGTTATCTGAAATCGTCTCAGTGCTTGCGTTCTGCGAAGGCAAATGAACCAATATAGCACTGACATCTACTGAATCAAGTAGGTTGTTAATACGCTCTGTATCGTTGGGTTCAACGAATATCAGATTGGCCAAATTGTCATTTAGTGCATTAAGCCAGCGATAGCAATGGTTTTTGCCTGTGATCACAATGTAATTGTTCAGATCTTTTGTCAATTTGACATCCCCGTTGATGACTTTGGATTGTTTGAGAAAAAGAATTCACTAAATGATGGATTGTAATCAGCGTATTCTTTACCTGGTAGTTCTGGCAACTTTGCATCGCGGGTAATCGGGCGAACTAGGCGAGGGGTGACAACCATCAATAATTCTTTGTCTTCCATATCGAAACGTTTTGATTGGAAGAACGCGCCAATAATAGGCAGGTTGCCTAAGCCTGGAAGTTTGTCGACATTATTAATAGTATTGCGACTGACCATGCCGCTAATCACAAAACTTTCTCCATCTCCTAATGAAACAGAAGTTTCTGTACGTCGTACTCTTAACCCTGGCACCGAAACCCCGCCTGTTTGTACTGCATTAGCAAAGTCTAGTTCACTTACCTCTGGGGACACTTTCATAAAAATTCGATGACTATCTAGCACGGTTGGTGTTAACTGTAATCGAACGCCATATTCTTTGAACAAAATAGTGACTGCACTATCTACACCAGTGCCAGACCTAATTGGCACCGGAAACTCACCGCCAGCAAGAAAGTTTGCAGTTTGCCCAGAAATAGCTGAGAGTGAAGGTTCAGCCAATGTGTACGCAAATCCATTGGACTCAAGCACACTTAATGTGCCGAGTAGACCGGAGCCGTTATTGCCTACAGCTAGATTAAACGCATTGAGCACAGGCAGGAATCCAGAGGTACTTCTAAAGTTGAAGCCTCCAGTTGTCGCAGACTCTACGCCACTTAAAGTGCCGGGTGCCGCGATGGCTAACGCAGGGTTGTCTTGATTGTTTTTCCCAAGAAACAGCCCAAATCTCATCATGTTCTTACGGCTCACTTCCACTACTTTGATATCAATTTGCACATGATTATCAAAATTGGTTTCAGTGTCATCAATCGGTAACTTAGGGTCTTGCTTTAGTGCGGTAAGTGCCTGATGATGCGTCTCTAAGGCGTTGATACTTCCTTTTATTTGCAAGGTGTTGCCTGCTGGGCTCACAACTAATCCCTCGCTCTCTATCGCTTTGATGGAGGCTTTTTCTAATATATCTGATTTATTAACAATGAGATTGATGATTGCTGAAGGCTTGCCGGTTTGTGTGGTTTCCCACAGGCTGATTTGTGTGGCGCCTATCGCTTTAGCCGTAATCAATATAGATTTAGGACCGAGCACTGTAACTGCAGCAATAGAAGGGTCTGCGATTGCGACACGTTTTAGCTGGCTCAGATGTTGATAGACCTCTTGTTTGTCTTTGGTGATTGAAATCTCTGTGTTGGCTGCAAAACTTGTCGAGTATGCAAATAGCACATAGCTGACAGACGCCATTCGTAAGATGAATTGTTTGATAGAGCGCGTATTCATTTAACATCTCTCATCGTAATGGTTTCAGTTTTATCACCAGAATGAACAACAATGACTGATGTTTTAGTTTTCTTAGCGGGTTTCTTTACACTTGGTTTCAATGTGTTTTGCACAGGCCGTGCTTGAGTAGCGTTAGGGTCTTTTAATAGGGCATCGTTTCTGATGAAATAGCTCTCGGATTTGTTAGGGTTAGCTGCAGAAACTAAAGTGCTTTCTAGTGTAGAGTTGTTAGGCTGAATCGGCTCTGGTCCGCGTAATGCTAATCGTAATTGACCAATGTTAGCAGCCAGCATAAGGCGGGCTACATCAGCTTCATTGACTGCCAGCACGGCAGAGCGTGCAGTATTGCTGGGTTTTTCTTTCTGCTTTGCATCGGTGCCACTAAATGCACTGTTGATTTGTGGCGCTGATGCGTTGCTTGATTCGGCGTTTAATTGAGTGTCTTCACCCATTTGAATGCTTTCACCAATGCTGATCACCCTTAATCTGCTTAGTACAACTTGAGAGACGCTGCTGCGTTTAACTGTCGTATCATCGTTTGCAAACAACAGCACATCAACATAATCGCCTGGTTTGATGTAACCACCAACGCCTGCAACCTCATCAATCTTGATCGCTAACGCACGCTCACCATTCTTTAGTAGTTCGGCAGCAGGGCTTAGTTGTTGGAAATTGGCTCTCCGTAACAAAGAGCCGCTTTCAATATCCTTATTTAGTATTTTCCCAATCACCTCGTGCGAGTTGCTAAAGCCTAATGTGTCAAACTTAACGACTTGTTTTTCACTGATGTCCAATGCAGTTAACATCTCACCAGCAAGTACCTTACGATTAGTGACGATTTGTGACACTGTTGCTACTTGGGGTGCAGGAGCGACTAAGTGTTGGTTTGCTGTACTGGTTTTATAGCCATACCATCCAAAAAATATGGCACCTATAAATAGTAAGACTGCGAAGGCTCTTAAAATATTTGTGTTCATTTTTATTGTTTTCAATTTGTGGCGATTAGGTTGTTGCTACAACAATTTCCTACTGGATCACACTAGCCTGATGACTGCACGGCCTTCCAAATTTGTTGGTCCTGAATATATCGGACCTATCCCCGGGATAATAAGTAACGGTATCCATGGCTGATCTATATAGTTGCGATACACCACACGAACGGTAAGTACCTTGTTCGTTAAAGAAATGTCTACGTTACTATTGTTAACGCCCAATACACGATCACGCGCCTTGGATGGCAGCCAGCTTAAAGCCGCACCGACAGAGTTGCGCACTGTGGGTACAACCCCTTGGTTCAGATAGGTGCTTTCATTGGCGTAAGCTTGTGCATTGACTGATATTGCCGACCTTGCGCCTTCGCTAGCCGCATGATGAAATGAAGTCTGTAATAAAAATATGAGTGAATAAGTTGCAATTGCATAAAACAGGGTGAAAAAGATCAGAAATAAAAATACAAACTCTATCGCTGCCGCACCGCGGCAAGATTTTAGAAGCACTCTTCTTAGCCGAGTAGTTTTGTTTTTCATAAACTTATCTTTTGATTTATATCAACAAGACTGGGTGCCAATAGCACTATCATCATTGCGCTCACTAAAGCAGCACCAAATGGTATAAATTTCTGTTTTGGCTTAGTAGGCATCGTTATGTGTTTGCCTAAAAATGCAATTCTTGAGGAAAGTATTAAAATGAAAACTATGCCTATAGATGCCGTGGCAAAGCTCAACAACATAATCTGCCAGCCGCACAGTAAAGCAATTGCACAAAGTAACTTTACGTCACCAGCCCCTAGTAATTTGTACTGATAGCCAGGCACGGTAAGCACTAACGCAACAACAAAACCTGCCGCTGCAGAAGAGATTGGTTGCTGCGTTAATGATTGCCCAGTGACTAACAACACAAAAGTGGCTACAAAAATAGCACCTAAGCTTAAGTAGTTAGGTATTAGGTTGCTACGATAGTCATTGTAAAAAACAACTGCCGACCACAAGCACAAAACTATGATAGAGATATCAGTCATGCACGATGATTGTATTTACGCACCAGTCAGCGCGGTTGAAATGCGCCCCAACACCGCGACTAGGTTGTCTCTGACTGTGCCTAGAGATGTCAGTATGCCAATCGATAAAATTGCTGCAATTAGCGCATATTCAATGGCGGTTGCGCCTTCTTCGTCATTCAATAAATTTATAATCCAGTTTTTCATCACTATTACTCCATGTTTGGTTGAAAATAAAAAAAATGAACCTTGTGCATGCACGGCTAAAAGTTAAATTTAAAAGAACACCAAGTCAAGAAAATAATGCGGACTTAAGCTAAATAGTTACCCAATATTAATACCCAAAATGCATACTTATTTTCACCTTGTTTTATTGTATTTTGATGTGATTAAATTAATGTATAAATAATGCGTATCTCATTGTATTTTATCTGTATAATTTAATTTAATGTTTGGTACCTACCCTAGGGATTTGGCTCGATGAAACCTAGGTTGTTAAAAAGGTACCGTACTTTGTTTACGTTACACATTTATAATGCGAGATATATAATAGTGCATATGAAAAATAGAAATAATGAAACCTAGTCAAGACGCTTCTTCAGATACTTTTGTTACCACACGCGTGGCTGCAAAGATGTTGAATGTATCGCTGAGGACAATCCAATTATGGGTTGAGTCAGGTGTGTTGAATGCATGGAAAACTTCGGGTGGGCACAGAAAGGTTTCTGTAAAGTCAGTAGAGGTGGTTTTGTCGCAGCGGCAAGATTCACTTAAACACCAGGAAGCTACGTCTAAGAGCAAACACTCTCCTTTTGAAATACTGCTTGTTGAAGATGATGAGGGCGTTAGGCAGTTATTTAACTTTTATTTCACCAATTGGAAACGTGATGTAAAACTTGATGTTGCGAGCAATGGTTTTGAAGGGTTGATTGCGTTAGGTAATAAAATGCCTGATTTATTAGTGACCGATCTGAACATGCCTGGCATTAATGGTTTTGACTTGCTTCGTTATCTGGCTAACTCGTCGCAGTTTAGTAAGCTTGATATCGTCGTGATTACTGCGCTACCGCCTGAAGACTTTGTGAGCAATGTCGCTATTACACCGAATTTAAAGATTTTTCCAAAACCAATCAACTTTGATGAGTTTGAGCGTTACATCCTGCCATTGATTGATAAGAAACTAGGGGCGTAATTTTGGAAGAGTCCTTAATGGAATTTGGTCTATCTGCCAGTCATCTGAAAATATTATTCCCATTCCATTTTGTGATTGATAGGCAATTTAAAATCATCCAGTTAGGACCAAGTCTTGGTGGAATCTTTGATACTGATATTCGTTTAAATACGTATATGGATCATTTCTTTGAGCTAACTACACCATCCTCGCTACTCAATTGGGGTTATTTACGGACAATAGAAAATGACATTTGCACATTAAGGCATAAAAAATCCAATATCGATTTTAGTGCAAGAATTTTGCCTTCAGGTCCAGACACATTGTTGTTCTTACTCAAGCCGCTAATTAATACCGCTGAGTATCTTGAGCAGCTAGGCCTGAACACGGCAGATTTTTCTAATCACGATCTTGTTAATGATCTTTTTTTACGCACTAAAAATACAAACGTCACAAAAAATGCCAATATTGAAGATGTTCTAATCACACAAGATAAACAGCTTGGTGAGATACGTCGCCTATTGGCAACACAGGAAGCTGAGTCACGTAAGCTTGCGCATATTATTTCTCGATCAAGTTACTGGGTCATTATTGCAAATAAGCATGGGCATATTGAGTGGGTAAATACTGCGTTTACTCAGAACTCAGGGTTTTCTCAGGACGAGGCTTTAGGTAATGAGCTTAATTTATTGCTTAATGTAACATCAGACGAGTTTGCACAAATCAAGCAAACGTTAATATCACATCAGAACTTTCGGAAAGAGTTGTCTTTTGGTGTGGATAATCTAGTGAAGTGGATTGATATTGATATTCGACCGTTGCTGGACGATGAGAATAATATCTTAAACTTTATTGCCATTGGCCGTGATATTACCGAACAGAAAAAAGCACAAACTCGCTCTCATCAATTAAGCGTCGAGTTAAATAGTATTTTTGATTTAAGCCCTGATGGTTTTGTTTCATTCGATGAGAATGACGAGTTAAGCCAAGTGAACTCAGCGTTTCTTGTGATGACAGGTTTAAGTGTTGAGGACCTTAATAAAATAACGTCAGAGCAGTTTGATTTGTTAATCAATGATTTGAATCAAGAAGATAGTAAATTGGGCGCTGGTTTAAAAGGCAGTGGTTCGATTATTAAAATAGTTCAGCCCAAACTTACTTTTATCAGAAGAACTTTAAAAAAGGTAGTTGATATTGGTAGTAAGCACCCACGTACCATTCATTACTTTCAAGATATCACTCATGAATATGAGCTTAGCAAAATGAAAGGTGAGTTTTTATCTATTGCGGCGCATGAGCTTAGAACGCCCATGTCTAGTATCTTTGGATTTACTGACCTATTGATCAGGCGAGAATTTAGCGTAGAGCAGCGTAAAGAAATTTTAGAGAATATTTTTCGTCAGGCAACTCGCATGACAAATCTTATTAATGACTTGCTTGACCTTGCACGCATTGAGGCCAAGGGGAAGTTAACACTAAGGTCTGAAGAAATTACAGTTCAAGGATTAATGGATGCAGCGCTAGACGATATCAAAATGCATGCGGGTCATCGCAAAATTCAGGTGGCTGATTACGATGCTTCACTTTCGATTAAAGGTAATTTTGATAAGCTGATTCAGGTTTTTACAAATCTACTATCTAATGCCCATAAGTATTCATCAATAGAAAAGATAATTAAAGTTGATGTATTGGAACGTCAGGATGCGGGTGTGAGTTTTGTAGGTATTCGTATTATTGATGAGGGTATCGGCATTATCCGTAGTGAGTTAGATCAGTTGTTTGAGCCTTTTTTTAGGGCTGCTAACTCTCAGGGGATTCCTGGTACGGGGTTGGGGATGAGGATAGTGAAAGAAATTGTTGATTTACATGATGGGATAATTGAAGTCTCGTCTGAACTAAACGTTGGCACACAAGTGACGGTTTGGCTGCCAAAGGCTTGACCTTATGTTTAAGCATTAAATCTTTAAGTTGATTTTCATTTTACATTGATCAATATCGGAGGAGCCTTCTTGTGAAAGCAAAAAATAATAACCCTAAAGTTGTGATCATTGAAGATCAACCAGAAATCCGGTTGCTAATTAAATTGACGCTTGAGATTAATGAGTATGAATTTTTTGAAGCATGTGATGCAAGCATGGGGATGCAGTTGATTGAGAAGGTTAAGCCGGATTTGATTTTATTAGATGTGATGATGCCAGGCGAAATTAATGGTTTGATTTTATGTGACATACTGAAATCAACAGAAGAGTATACAGATATCCCCATCATATTTTTGACTGGTGCGGATTCTAGTGAGGATCGTAAGAATGGTTTGCAATCCGGTGCGAGCTATTACCTGATTAAGCCTTTCCTGCCGCAGCAATTAATTGATTTAAGCGAGGAGTTGCTTCAGCGAGTTTAGCCATTGTATGTAACAAGCTGCGCTGGCTTAATCGTATTGTTTGACTTTGCTGATAGAGAGGTTAATTTAAAAACAAACCGTAATTTAAGCTAAATGTAATGTCATCAGAACGTCCTGCATTTTGGTTTTGGCTGCTTAGCGGTTTTGCCACGGCCATATCTAAAACCCCACCTACATCAGTTACAATTCTTAGGCCTAAAGCCAGTGATGACATTCGGTCAATATTGGTAGTGTTTGTGGTGTCTGCATTTTGAAAAGTGCGGGCAGACTCCAGCAGTACATATGGTTGCAATGCTAAAAGTTTAATGTAAGAAAAATCATAAACAAGCGGGATTTGTTTATTGACTTCTACACCCACGCCCCAGCCAGAGTCACCAAATATAAAGCCGGGCTCAAATGCACGCCCAAATTGATATCCACCAAACTGTACACGCTCTGAAGCTGGCACTTGATCTGCACTGTATTGTCCAGTAAGTGAAACTTTTGTTCCTAAACCAAGCATAAAGGTATTGCTTTGCGAGAAGTTGAAGTTTAATTTGGTGAACGTTAAATCATCTGGATTGGTTAGCTCTATGCTTGTTGGGAAGTTTGTCTTTACGCTTTTTTTTGCGCCTAGAAGGTCTAATCCTTTGGATAAGGTAAGTTGAAGGCGCCGGCTTTGCGTTGCATAAAGTTCGGTGTAGGTTGCCCCTACTGACAGTGCTCTGGAGTGGGTTTTGCTGAGGATACCTCGGCCTGTTTCTTTGCTTTGTATTTTGTCTGTAAAATTTGTTGCTGATATTGAAGTCGTGCCAATTAGGCTTTTATTGCGATCAATGATGAACGGATAGCTAAGTGAAGTGCTCATGCGTAAAGATCTAACATTGCGATCAAGATCTGGCAAGAGTTGCTCTTCAGAACCACCTTCATACATAGAACCATCTAACTTTAACATTAGCCCCTGGCTACCTAGCATCTGCGAGTATGCGGCAGCATAGTATTGTTCGTTTTGTTGTGAGGCGAGTGTGGTAAATGTTAATTGCTCAGCAGCGCTACTTAAGCTGTTAGCCTTAACCGTGATGATTGCCCTTGCTCTGGGATTCAAAGACTCAACGTTTATTCCTGCTGTGATGGGTGTACGGTTTGCGGTAATGACTAACTCTGCGGCACCGTCACGTTTTTTCGGTAGTTGCAAAGAGGCTTGGATTGAAAGGCCTGGTAGCAGTGATAGTAAGCTACTGTAACGATCCATGGTTTTCTTTGTTAAGGGTTTTTCTTGCAACATTGGTTCGACAATTGATCTAATCTTACTTTCAGTCGGTCCAAATTTTCCTAGGACATTGACGCTGCCAACATAACCTTCAATGACCAATACGGTAACTTTGTTACTGCTAAAATCTTGTGCAGGTATGTATGCAAATGATAGTGGGTAGCCCTTTGCTGTGTAGATTTTGGTTGCTTTAGAGGATAAATCTATCAAAGTTTGTATCGACACTTGCTTGTTGAGGTGTGGCTTAAAGACTGCATTCACTTCTTCAAAAGGAATGGTTTTCACTCCTTGAATATCGAACTGATTAACGGTTATCTGTGTTGCTAATAACTGCTGAAGTTTAGGATCTACGGCTGTATCGGGGCGGTTAATATTGACTGCACCTCTCACTCCCGTTTTTGGTTCTAGCACTTTTGGTAAGGTATCTTCTGGGTTTGCATTTGCAAAAGCCAACTGAACGTATGCTGATTGGGCCAGTAATACTAACCCGGTTAAGATAAGTAGTAAGTGCTTAAGCATAATGTTGTGCATGACATTTTCAGCGCCTGACCTTGGCATATTTAGATTTTCCATGGTCAGGTGCTGGTATAACATTTCTTATCTACAAATTACCAAGTAAGGTGGTTACAGGGGCTAGCAGGCCGCCAGTATTAGGCAGGCTGGTGCCGCTTACTGAGCTTGTTACGGGAGCTAGTAAGTTTCCTGTATCAGCACCGCTTAATACGTTTGCGACTGGCGCTAATAATCCACCAGCGTCAGGTAGGCCAGTACCGCTCACTAAATCGGTGACCGGTGCAAGTAGATTGCCTGTATCTCCGCCGCTCAGCAGATCTGTTACTGGCGCCAATAAGCCTCCGGTGTCTGGTAAGCCTGCGCCGCCAGCTAAGTCTGTTACTGGCGCAAGTAAGTTTCCTGTGTCAGCATTGTTTAATAGGTCAGTCACCGGTGCTAATAATCCGCCTGTGTCTGGCAAGCCGGCGCCGCCCGATAAATCTGTGACCGGTGCAAGTAACCCTAATGTGTCTCCGCCCAGTAATCCAGTCACTGGGTCTAATAAGCTGCCTGTATCGGGTAAACCTGCACCGCTCACTAAATTAGTGACAGGTGATAAAAGGCCGCTGTCTGTCGTTGTGCCTCCGGAAGTGAGTGGTAATAAACCGTCAGGACCAGCTAGGGGATCTAATAACGCATGATCTCCTCCTGTAGGTGAGGTTAATGGCAGTAAGCCGTTGGTGCCGATTGTCGGGTCTAATAAAGTATTTGTTTGTATGCCGACACCACTTACCCAGTCTGTTATTGGCGTAAGTAAGTCGCCGTTGATTCCTGTCGTATCATCAAGCGTGCTGACTACGGTAGCTAGTAAAAGTTGCGGCTGTGGTAAGCCGTCACTAAGGTCTAGTAGCGAAGTGGTAGTGGCTAATAGTCCTGATCCATCGTTAGCGTCGTTAGACGTGAGTGGTAACAAACCATTAGGGCCGATAACTGGATCTAATGCAGTTTGATTGCCGGCATCGCTGGTTAAGGGAAGTAATCCATTTTCGCCTACTGCTGAATTTAAAATTGCACCAGCACCTTCACCATTGGCAGAAGTTAATGGCAATAGTCCATTGGCACCAATGACCGGGTCTAGTAGGGTAGTTCCTGTTGCGCTGGTTAAGGGTAAAAGACCTTGTGGCCCAACTAATAAGTCTGCTGTGGTAGAGACGGTTTCTGTCGCAGCGTCAAGAATGCTAAGTGTTGCTACAGGGGTTGGTGGTGGATTAACGGATGGTTTTATCGCTAGGCCGAGCCCATCACTATCGCAAGCCGTTAAAGAGAGGGTCGATGCAATTAATAATGGAATAACTCTTAGCGTGGGCTGTAGTTTCATGACAAATATTCCTTTAAATTAAATTTGGTAGAAATTTACAATTATCATTTTTATCATTTTTAATTGGAATGTCAAACGTTATCTCTCATTTAAGAATTATAAGTAATGATTTTTATATTATTTGTTTAAGTAAAACTAATTAATATCAATCGCTTATGATTTTTTTGTTTTTTTGATGTATTTATCATTTTTATCATTTATTGTGTAGATGCGTGTTAATAGTATGCTGAAGAAATGAAGATGGATCGGTTTGTACAGGAGTGAAGTACAGTAATGATTGTTTGATGACAGGTGACTTGGAACTCTCATGTCTTTGTACTGTTGATTATGGGAGATGGGCGCTAATTTTTATTAGTAGCGCTACTGACTGATGAGCTGATTTCGGTAGACACTTGAGTGATGATAGTTAAAGTGCTGAGTGCTGTTGTTAGCTGATGATGTCGGGTGCAGTGAGCTGCTCTAGATTTGTGAGCCAATGGATAGCTTGCTCATGTGTGTCCCTACACATTTCTGCGCTAGGCTGCAGGCCACCGCAAAATTCGGGTCGCTCCGGCTGGCCA
>Ga0208396_100472_pt1 | contig 11991 bp, 9 predicted proteins | sample LakWasMet64_LOW9_2_FD_183896 | JGI IMG/M metagenome (GOLD analysis project Ga0208396, IMG submission 183896) | Freshwater sediment methanotrophic microbial communities from Lake Washington under simulated oxygen tension - Sediment Metagenome... | ecosystem: Environmental > Aquatic > Freshwater >... | reverse complement strand
TGGAAAACGACAATAATGCCGCCCGTTATTTAAGGCACGATCCCTCCTTGCCGCAGCGTTATTTCGATGCGCAGTGGAATGACGATATGCATCATGCCCTGCATGTCCTGTTAACCGGGGAAAGTACCGGTTATTACCGGGATTATAGTCAGCAGCCTCTCCACCAACTGGGCCGCTGTTTAACCGAAGGTTTCGCTTATCAGGGCGAAGTCTCCGCTTATCGGGACGGAAAACATCGGGGCGAGTCCTGTTCGGATTTGCCGCTGACGGCTTTTGTCTCCTTTTTACAAAATCATGACCAGGTAGGCAACCGGGCATTGGGCGAGCGCATCTCCAGTCTTTGCCCACCGGAAGCCCTGCGAGCGGCGACAGCGATATTATTGCTGTCGCCGTCGCCACCCTTGCTGTTTATGGGGCAGGAGTGGGCCTGTAGCCGGCCATTCACCTACTTTGTGGATTTTCCCGAGGCGTTGGGCGAGAAAGTGAACGAGGGGCGATTACAGGGATTCGCCAAGCTCGCGGCGTTTAACGATGATGAAATGCGCCGAAAAATACCGTTACCCAATGCCATTGAAACCTATCAAGCGGCCAAGCTTGCATGGGACGAATTAGAACGGGAGCCGCATCAACAGTGGTTCGACTATCACCGGGAATTATTGCGTATTCGTCGCCGTCAGATAAGCCCAAGGCTAAAGGCAATGCCCCCAGGATCAGCCCAGTACCGGGTTTTGGATGACCGGGCAATAAGCGTGCAATGGCGCTTGAACGACGGATCGACTTTAATGCTGGCGGCCAACCTGGGCAGTGAACCGGCAACGGTTGACTGTCATGGTAACGGTGAGGTGTTGTTTGCCGGCGATTCCAAGGTGAAGAAGAACGTGCGACAAGGTAGTTTAAGTCCTTGGTCAGTCATTTTTTACTTGAAGGAAGCCAGGAAATGATCGGCCTGATAGCCTCGTAAGGTGCGCTGTGCGTACCTTTCAGCATTCAATGATACGCACAGAGTATCTACACATGCAGGACAAAATATCTTCGGATAACTAGAATGCGACTAATTCCTGCAAGCCTCGGCGTTGTGCTATTCATACTGCTGTATTTAGCGGCCCCCGGTGTTGATGCAAAAGTCGCTGTCACCGGACTTGAAAGCGAAGCCAAAAAAAATGTTCAGCTCATGCTGTCGCTTTCGGAAGAAAAATGCGCATCGCCGGAATGGAAAATACGCGGCTTGTTTGACAAAGCCGATGAAGAAATATCCCAGGCTTTGCGGGCTTTGGGGTATTACCATCCCATCATCAAAAAAGCATTGGCTTTCAATACTGAATGTTGGCAGGCGGACTTTGCGCTTGATTCCGGCCCGCAGACCATCGTTGCCGACATCGCTATCAACCTCATTGGCGATGCCCGCGACGACCCTGAATTTCAAAAACTGCGTAATACGCTGCTAACCCCAACCGGTAAGCCTCTGCGCCACGATCAATACGAAAAAATGAAGAGTCGGCTTGAATCGCTGGCGCTGGAAAGAGGTTATTTGCAAGCCTCGTTCCCGGAAAAAAAACTGCTCATCGATAAAGCCGCCAACAAGGCGCACATCAAGCTGGTCTTTGATGCCGGAAAACGCAAGGTGTTTGGCGACGTTATTGTCGAACAGGATATTTTGAATCCCGAGTTTGTCGGTAAATTCATTACCATCAAAAGCGGCGACTTTTATTCCGGCGAGCAATTGGCTAAAACCCATAATGCGCTGTCAAAAAGCGGCTATTTCAAGAGCGTGGAGATACGCCCCGATACCGCTTATGTCGACCCAAAGCGAGTCCCCGTCACCGTTAAACTGTATCCTGAAAAAATCCATCATTACGGCTTCGGCGTAGGTTTCGACACCGACATCGGGCCGTTGCTGAACGCTTCGTATAAAAACCGCCGATTGAATCGCCGGGGGCATTTTCTTAACGCCAATATCGATCTTTCCCCGGTGCTGTCAACGGCGGATGTTGAATATAACGTGCCGTTGGATAACCCGGCCAGCGATTTCTTCAGTTTCGGCGGCGGGCTCAAGAGAGAAGATACCGACACTTATAAGTCCCTGTCGGGCAAACTTTCCGCACGCTTGAAACACGATTTCGACAGCGGTTGGAAGCAGACGCTGTTTATCGACTCCGTCTACGAAGACTTTAGTACCGGCACAATCTCAAATCAGGTGCTTTTATTAGTGCCGGGCGGCAGTTGGCTGCGTTCTGTTTCCGATAACGCACTGCGCCCCACCCGAGGCCATCGCCTGGAGTTTAACCTGGCCGGCAGCTATAAAAATCCAATCTCCGATGTCAGTTTTGCGCAGGGTTCGGCATCCGCGGTATGGATACACCCGTTACCCTGGAGCGGCAAATTGATTGCCCGAACCGAGCAAGGCGCAACGCTGGTCGATCAATTCGACAGGCTGCCGACCTCGTACCGGTTTTATGCCGGCGGTATGAACAGCATACGCGGCTACGCTTATAAGGAACTGGGGCCTAAGGATAATTTGGGCAATGTGGTCGGCGGCAAGTTCTTAAGCGTAGTCAGCGCGGAATACGAACAGGCCGTGCTTGATGACTGGGGTGTCGCGGCATTTATCGACGGCGGCAACGCTTATAATCTCGATCATATCAGTATCAAAACCGGCGTGGGTTTAGGCGTCAGGTGGTATTCGCCTATCGGTCCGATTCGGCTGGATTTTGCCTTGCCGTTGAGCGAATCGGATTCCTCGTTTCAAATCCATTTTGCCGCGGGGGCACGGCTATGATTGCGGAAAAAACAGTTTGTCCACGAAAGACACGAAAAGCACGAAAATATTCAGCGAGATGCGGCATTGCACCGGTAGGGCGCGCCGCGCGCGCCTTAAGGACTCCATTAATAACTTCCGCTTATGGTTCCCACGCTCTGCGCTCATCGTTATACACAATTCCGCCCGAGAGTTGTCATAAAAGCAGGGATGTTCTCGTTCCTATGCGCCGCGTGGGAATGCAGTCAAGGCGCGCTGCGCCTCGAGTCACGATCAACGTTTTACGATACGGGACGCAGCGCGTCCGGCACGGCGTTCCCACGCGGCGCGTGGGAACGAGGAGTTGACGGTGTTTCGCAGGTATTTGTATATAACGATGAGCGTTCTGCGTGGTAACCCAGCCAGGGATGCTCCAGCGTCCCGAAGCGCAGAGCGGTTCAGGCTGCGTTCCCACGCAGGGCGTGGGAACGATGAGTTTATGTTTCGGGAAGCTATTACCGACCATATCCTAAGCGTTAAGGCGCGCGCGGCACGCCCTACAGCAGAGGCCTTCAAGCAGGGAACAGCGGCGAGCGAGAACCGTGTTTTCGCGAACCCGGCGCGGTTTTTAAGATGAAGAAACGTATTTTTCTGATTAGCTTGATTCTGGTGCTGATGATACCTGTCGGCCTGCTCGGGTTGATGAACAGCGCAACCGGCAGCCGCTGGCTGTTGCAGACGATTTTCTCAAGGTTACCGATACAGGCTTCAGTTAAAACCATTGACGGCCGGATACTTGAACGTATTGTGCTCACTGATCTGTTCTATAAAAGCGATACGGGAACGGTCGCCGTTAAAAAGCTGGTGTTCGTTTGGCAACCTTCCAAACTGTTCTCGGGCACTTTAAAAATTGTTGATGTGACCCTCGAAGAAGTAAACGTTAGCCTGACCGAAACACCTCCATCGGAAGAAAGTGGTTTCGACCTTAATGCCGAACTACGGTTGCCGGTGCAAGTCGTGATTGAAAACCTGCTGTTGACGGATCTTACGTTTCAGCAAGGCGAGCAGATCCAACAACTGGAAAAACTGCACTTGTCGGCATTCACCGAACACGGTCGACTTAATATCGTCTCGCTGGATGTCAATGCCAAACCGGGAGTTGCAACGGCCACAGGACAAATGGGCTTGGGCAAGGGTTTTCCATTCAGCTTAACCGCCGATTGGCAGGTAGCAACGGCAGATTACGGTTTATGGCGAGCGTCCGCGACGGTCAACGGCGACATGCATCAACTGGCTTTCGACAATCGGTTGTCGTCACCGTTCAAATCAGCCTTGAAAGGCCGTCTGGATGATTTGCAGGATGCGCCGCGCATAACCGCGCACGGCGATTGGCAACAGCTTAACTGGCCGCTCAGCGGCGGCAAACCGCAGGTGAGCAGCGAACAAGGATCTGTCGAGTTGACCGGTTTGCTCAGCGATTATCAGCTTATATTGGACGCACAGTTAACCCAGCCGACTTTGCCGAAAGCCCATTTGGCGTTTAAAGGCAACGGCAGCATGGATGCCTTGTCTATTGAAAAACTGGAACTCAACTCAACGGCAGGGACATTCCAGGTCGACGGCGCTGTGTCCTGGAAAGACGCGACGGTTTTCGACCTTACGGCAAGCGGGCAAAATTTTAATCCCGGCATCCTGCTGCCCGAGCTTCCCGGCAGCCTGACTTTCAACACCCATCTTAAAGGTCAGCTGGCCGGAGACGCGTTGCAGCTGGATGCCGAGATTAACAAGCTGTCCGGCAAGTTGCGCGGCTATCCGGTTAGCGCAGACGGCAAGCTGGCTTTGGCAGGCGAGCAGCTTAAGGTCGATGCCCTGCGGATCGTTTCGGGAGCCAATAAAATTGCCGTTAACGGTACGCTGGGACAAGAGCAAGCCGCGCTTGTTGTCGCAATCGACGCCCCGGCTTTGGAGTCGTTATGGCCTAACCTGGGCGGCAGCTTGAAAGGGGAAGGGCGTTTGCAGGGCGCATGGAAGAATCCTTCGGTAAAATTTCAGGCTGACGGCAAGCGTCTGCACTTTGCCGAATACAGCGCCGAGCGGTTGACCGCCAATATCGACTATCAAGCCGATCCCCAAAAAACCTCCAAAATACAGTTGTCCGCAAGCGCCATCAAAACCGGCACCCTGCAAATTTCAACTCTGCGGGTTGACGGCTTGGGTACGCTTGAGCAACATCATTTTAAAGCCGACATCAACTCGTCTTACGGTGATGCATCAACCGTGCTGGCAGGCAGTTACAAGGCCGGTGTGTGGCTGAGCGATTTTTCCAAACTGGATTTGAATACCCGCGATTCCGGCCGCTGGCGGCTTACGAATGATCTGACTATTCGCATAGCGCAAAGCCCAGCCGGAGTGGATGCGACGTTGGCGAAAGCCTGTCTGGTTCAGCAACAGGCCGCGCTTTGTGCGCAGGGACATTATCCTGCCAATGGCGACTTCCAGTTTCAAGTTAACGCCACGGCCTTGCCTCTAAGCCTCATGCAAGCCTACTTACCCGAGCAGACAAAGTTAAATGGCATTATCAATGCCGATGCGGACATGCAGCGGGAAAAGGGTTTGCTTAACGGCACTTTCCGGGTGGCTATGCCCGCCAACGCAAAGATTCTGTTTCGGACTCAGCAAGGCTCGACTGAACTTACCTTGGGTTCATCGTCATTATCGGGCAAGCTGAAAGAGACGATGGTTTCAGCCGATGTCGATCTGGCGCTGACGGGGCAGGATTATCTGCGCGGCCAGTTGCAACTGGATACCGGCAAAGATCAGAGCCTATCCGGGCGGATAACGGCATCGGTGCTTAACTTTGACTTGTTGAATCCTTTTGTTCCGCAGTTGTCGAACATCAAAGGCAAGCTTAACGCGGATTTGACCTTACAAGGCAGCACCGACAAACCGCTGGTTAACGGAGCAGTACGGTTCGCCGATGGTGCTGTCGATCTTGCCGAGTTGGGGTTGGAACTTCGCGACCTCAGGCTAGAGGCTGTTTCATCCGCCGATAATGCCGAACGTATTCAGCTAAGCGGCTTTGCAAAATCCGGGCAAGGTTTTGTTAAGCTCGATGGTTTTGCCAGCCTGCAAGGCACAGCAGACTTGACGCTGAGCGGAACGGATTTTGAAGTCGCCAAATTGCCGGACGCTCAAATAGCCGTTTCGCCTGAGTTAAAAGGCGCGTTTGCCGGGCAGCGAGGAAAAGTGACCGGCAAATTAAAAATACCCAAAGCCGTCTTGCAGCTTCCGCAACTCCCCGAAAATACAGTAAAAGTCAGCAGCGATGAAGTGATTCTCGGCGAACAAAAAGCCGAGCCAAACGCTACGTCAGCACCCCAAATCGATGCGGAGTTAGACATCGAACTCGGCAAACAGGTCAGCTTTTCAGGGCAAGGGCTGAAGACCGACTTGTCGGGCAAATTGAAGATGACCAAAACAGGAGAAACAACGGCGATGTACGGCAGCATCGACATGAATAAGGCGCGTTATAAAAGCTACGGACAGGATCTTACCGTGCGTAAAGGGCGTTTCCTGTTTAACGGTCCGGTCGATAAACCCTGGCTGGACGTGGAAGCCATACGCGTTTCAAAAAGCAAAGAGGTTACCGCTATTCTGAACCTGACCGGCCCGCTGGATACGCCGCAAACGCGTCTGTCTTCGGAACCGGCCCTACCGGAAGAAGAAGTGCTGGCCTATTTGATTACCGGCGGCCCGTTAAGTCAGGTCAGCAAATCGGAAGGCAGCAGGGTTGCCGCTGCCGCGTTATCTTACGGGTCAGGCAAGTTATCCTGGCTTTCCGACAAACTGGGCGTAGACGAGTTTGAAGTTCAAGAAGGAAAAACGCTGCAAGATACACTGGCTACGGTAGGGCAATACCTGACACCGGATTTCTATGTGGGCACCAAGGTCGGCCTGTTTAATAAACAAGCCGTATTGGTATTAAAACGTAAGCTGACCAAGACCTTTAATGTTGAAACCCAGACCGGTACATCGCAAAGAATAAAACTTAACTATGAGTTTGATACTGATTAAAGGTGCGGAATAAGCAGGCGCTTAGGACAGGGTCGGTAATAACGTCTCGAAACATAAACTCATGGTTTCCACGCGCCACGCTCATTTTTATACACATCTCGAAGTAGGCCGGAATAAGCTGGTTCGAGTGACAGCGAGAACTGGCGTTTCCGGCAAACACCTCCCGAACTTGCCGGAAACGCCACCTCGCGCTATGCGCTTGGATGGCCTTATTCCGGCCTACATCCTAACGTCCCGAAATATAAACTCATGGTTCCCAAGCTCTGCGTGGGAATGCAGCCTGACCACGTTACCACGCAGAGCGTGGGAACCCTAAGCGGAAGTTATTATTGATGGAGTCCTTAATAGAAGCGCATCAATGTTGATAGGTAGTGATACGAATGTTATTGATTTTACCCGCATGTTATAAATTGCAAGGTGTGGATATATCGGTTTTACATTATTCAAATCACCCCTGTTTCATATATTCCCGCCGATAGACATTAGCGCTGTGGAGTCTGACACGGCTGAGTCTTTCATGGCTCAAGTCGCAGGTTATACGCACTACGCTACATTTTAAAGTTCTCCGGGCTTTGGCCGTATTTGGCGGCGCTGGAGCGCGACTTATGATTTATGAGAGGTCACAATGAACAAGATATTTCATAGCAAACTTAAAATTATGTCGGCCGTTGTTATGCTCGGCGGCCTTATGTTATTTCCCTGTCAGCCTGTCTTTGCGCAAGCCCTTTATAAGGTCGAAGGACACAAAGTCGATAAAGCCGCTTTCAACGGCTGGAATATCTACAGAACGGAAGCGTGCGGAAACTGTCACGAAGCAACTGGAGAAGGCAACGTGAGCAATCCGAATCTGCTTCAAACCATGAAAAACCAGACTAAAGAACATTTTCGGAAGGTCATTATCGATGGACATAGAAGTATGTATTCGTTCAGTGGCAACAAAACTGTGGTCGACGGCGTTGATGACTTGTATGTCTATCTTAAAGGCCGTTCCGACGGCGCTATTCCAGCGGGCGACCTGATGGAGATGAAGTAAATCAAATGCCTAATAATATTGCGCTCGGCCGGAACGCGGCATGCAACCATTTTCGAGCTTTCGTGATCCGCGTCCGGTTGGCTTTACGTTAGACGGCTATTGCATCGGTTATCAGTGGCTGTCTTTTGAATTCAAGAATTGATTGATTTGAAATCTCAAGAGGAGAAACCAACATGAAAATGCCAAAAATCGATAAGGTACTGGTAGGTGAAGCTCTGGTAGGCGAGGGTAATGAATTAGCCCATATCGACCTGATCATGGGGCCGCGAGGCAGCGCCGCAGAACTCGCATTTTGTATCACACTGACCAACCAAAAACGGGGTGATAATTCCCTGTTGGCGCTGGTCGCGCCCAACCTGATGGCTAAGCCTAATACCGTCATGTTCAACAAGGTCGAAATCAAGAACGAGAAACAGGCAACCCAAATGTTCGGCCCGGCGGAACGGGGCGTGGCCAAGGCGGTGATCGATAGCGTCAAAGAGGGGGTAATTCCGCTGGAAGAAGCCAACGATATATTTATCTGCGTCGGTGTTTTTATCCACTGGGATGCCAAGGACAACAATAAAATCCAGGACTGGAATTACGAAGCTACTAAATTGGCGATCAAACGCGCTGTCGCAGGAGATCCGACGCCTGCCGAAGCGATTGCCCAGGAAAACGTGCAGCATCATCCGCTCGCGGCGCATGATTAAAGCGTTTGCCGACCTGTGCAGGAATATGCCTTTATCGGAGTTAGATAAAGGCTATATGTATTGAAAGCAACGCATGTAACGGGAGTGCAGGCTTCGCTTGCGCTTGCAGGCGAAGCCTGCACTCCAGCTGTCGGTAGCTTCCACGCACAATGATATAGCCAACATAAATGCCCGACATTAGGTTAAATAGGGGCGCGGCCACAAGCCCATTCAGTTTTGTTGGCCGTGCGCGATTAGCTTTAAGGCGATGTCCGGTAAAGAATATACCTCGTATAATTTATTTTTTTATTCACCACGAAGGACACGAAGTTTATGTTTTTTCTTCGTGCTCTTCGTGTCTTCGTGGTGAAAAAATAATGCGTAATTCGGGTGTGTTCTTTCACGGAAACGGCCTAAGTCGGGCTCACCGCAAGACCGTAGGCAATGAGGGGATACACTATGGCAAAAATTCTGGTTCTTTACTACAGCATGTACGGCCACATCGAAACCATGGCGAAAAAAAAATGTAATAGTTCAGACTTAACCTGACACCGCTCTTGAAAAGAGAGAAGGTTACTGGTGAGATAGAAGTGTCGAATTTTTATCAAACCAAAAGAGGTAACCCTCATGCTTGAGAATAACGTAAGAATCATCAAACACAAAGTGGGCTTGTTGAATCTGGCTGAAGAACTGGGCAATGTGTCCAGAGCCTGTAAGACGATGGGCTTGTCCCGTGATACCTTCTATCGCTATAAAGCAGCGGTTGAGCAGGGTGGAGTTGAATCCCTGTTCGATAAAAGTCGAAGGCAACCGAACCTGAAAAACCGAGTCGATGACCTGACGGAACAGTCGGTACTGAGCCACGCCATAGATTATCCTGCTCACGGCCAATTACGGGTCAGTAATGAATTGCGCAAGGGGGGTGTGTTCGTATCGCCGAGCGGCGTACGCAGCATCTGGCTACGTCATGGCCTTGCCAACTTTAAAGATCGTTTGAAAGCATTGGAAGCGAAAGTCGCAGAGCAAGGACTTATCCTGACTGAAGCGCAGGTTGCAGCACTCGAAAAGAAGCGCCAGGATGATGAAGTCTGCGGGGAAATCGACACTGCGCATCCAGGGTATCTGGGCTCCCAAGACACCTTTTATGTCGGCACCTTTAAAGGCGTCGGGCGGGTTTATCAGCAAACCTTTGTCGATACCTACTCCAAAGTCGCTTTTGCCAAGCTGTATACGACCAAAACCCCGATTACAGCGGCTGATCTGTTGAACGATAAAGTCTTGCCGTTTTTCACCGAAGAACAGTTGCCGATGCTGCGTATTCTCACGGATCGTGGCACCGAGTATTGCGGACGGGCAGAAACCCATGATTATCAGCTGTATTTGGCAATTAACGACATCGAGCACAGTAAAACCAAGGTTAGATCACCGCAAACCAATGGTATTTGTGAACGTTTCCATAAGACAATCTTGCAGGAATTTTACCAAATGGCCTTGCGTAAGAATCTGTATAACGATTTGCCAGTGCTGCAAAAAGATCTGGACGAATGGCTCGACTATTACAATAATCAGCGCACCCATCAAGGTAAAATGTGCTGTGGTCGAACGCCTATGGCGACATTGCAGGATGGCAAAACCATTTGGAAAGAAAAATTTATAGGCTGAATTTAACCTGACAGACACTTCTAAAAATTAGTAACTGTCAGATTAGGTTTGAACCACTACATCTTATGTTGTTTAACATAACCCCCGTTGCTGACTCAGTTTATTGACTAGTACTCAGTCAATTTTATAAGTCGGGTATAGCTTCTTCAATTTCACCCGCGCATCCTCATTATTAAATCGCCATTCCATAGGTCGAGCGATAGCGTTTCTTTTTTCTTGCGATGCTGCGGTTTCCCTTTTTAATGTTGCCTGGTCTGGAATGCGTCGATCCAGACATTGCCTGGATAAAATGATGTGTCAACACTTTCTCGGACACAAGGCAGGGCAATCGCGCTTAAAAGTACTTGAAAATATAATTTAGATGAGGTAATAATCCTATCATTTTGATTTTCAATGAAAGCAAAAGCAAAACCAAAACCAAAACCAAAACCAAAACCAAAACCAAAACCAAAACCAAAACCAAAACCAAAACCAAAACCAAAACCAAAACCAAAACCAAAACCAAAACCAAAACCAAAACCAACACCAACACCAACACCAACACCAACACCAACACCAACACCAACACCAACACCAACACCTTCTATTATCCATCACTTTTCAAGCATTGAAGACCCCAGAGTAAACAGGCAAAAGAAACATCAACTGCAAGATATTTTCTTTATCAGCATCTGCGCTATGATTTGCGGAGCGGATAACTGGGTTGCTGTTGAAGAATTTGGCCTGGCAAAAGAGGAGTGGTTCACTGAATTACTGGGTTTAGAGCACGGCATACCTTCGCACGATACCTTCGGTGAAGTTTATGCCGCCATTGATACCGAGCAGTTTAGCGTCTGCTTTTCCCGCTGGGTTGCTGATCTAGCCAACATAACTGAAGGCGAAGTGATTGCGATTGATGGCAAGTGCTTAAGGCGCAGTTTAGACAAGGCTTCAAAAAAAGCAGCCATTTATATGGTCAGCGCTTGGGCACAACAAAATAACCTGGTTTTAGGCCAAGTTAAAGTCGATGATAAATCGAATGAAATCACCGCCATTCCAAAATTACTTTCACGACTTGATATAGCAGGAGCAGTGATTACTATCGATGCGATGGGCTGCCAAAAAAAATAGCCAAGCAGATTAAACAGCAAGGCGGTGACTATGTGTTTAGCCTGAAAGGCAACCAAGGCAATTTGCATGACGATGTTAAAACATTTTTCACATCGTCTTTAGCTCCAGCAGTTGCCTGTGTTAGCTATGATGGTGAACATGGTCGAATTGAAACACGCACCATTCGTGCGACAGCCGATATAGCTTGGCTACAAGAGCGACATGACTGGGAAGGCTTGCAAAGCATTATCGCCGTCACCTCAAGAAGAGAAATCGGTGACAAAGTGACGGAGGAAACACGCTATTTCATCAGCAGTCTTGATGCGAACGATCCGAAGCGATTGGAGCGCGTAGTACGCGCGCATTGGTCAATAGAAAACAATCTTCACTGGGTTCTTGATATCGCCTTCGATGAAGATAGTAATCGAACTCGCAAAGGACATAGTGCAGCGAACCTGGCTGTTATCCGGCATATTGCCCTAAATCTGATCAAGACTGAAAAAACATCTAAGGTCGGCATCAAGATCAAACGATTAAAAGCCGGATGGGACAATGATTATTTACTTCGTGTCATCGGAATAATTTAAGCGCGATTGCCCTGGGACACAAGGTTAAGCAGCTTTATGCTGCAATTCATAGTCAATGGGCGACAAATAGCCATTGGCGGAATGGAGCCGTTCCCGGTTGTAAAAGACCTCAATATATTCAAACACCGCTTGTTTAGCCTC
>Ga0208396_100467_pt1 | contig 12048 bp, 12 predicted proteins | sample LakWasMet64_LOW9_2_FD_183896 | JGI IMG/M metagenome (GOLD analysis project Ga0208396, IMG submission 183896) | Freshwater sediment methanotrophic microbial communities from Lake Washington under simulated oxygen tension - Sediment Metagenome... | ecosystem: Environmental > Aquatic > Freshwater >... | reverse complement strand
ATGGAGCGCGTTTGGCGGCAAGACTATGCCAATCACCAAGAAGCAGTTCGCGATGTAACAGACTATATCGTTGGCTTCTATAACAGTCAGCGCCTGCATTCCACACTGGGCTATCTGTCGCCCAATGGTTTTGAACGGAAAATGGCAGATGAACAACCTATTTTGATGTCCGAAAAAACTTGACCACTACAACGGCGCGGGTATAAAAATAGGCTGCGTCTTTTGCGGTTCATCCCCACGGGTGTGGGGAACACATCAAAACCGGTTTATATGAAAACGGCGTTTACGGTTCATCCCCACGGGTGTGGGGAACACTAGCAATAACCATGCTGGACAGCGGCGACTATCGGTTCATCCCCACGGGTGTGGGGAACACGGTGAAAATATAGAGCATATCGGTGGATGCAGCGGTTCATCCCCACGGGTGTGGGGAACACTTTTTTCAGGAAATGGCAATAGCCCCGCGGGCCGGTTCATCCCCACGGGTGTGGGGAACACCGGAGCTCCTGAGCTTTGGTATCCAGTAGCGTCGGTTCATCCCCACGGGTGTGGGGAACACGTCATTCTGCTAATGCTACTCAAATGGCCTATCGGTTCATCCCCACGGGTGTGGGGAACACCAAAGCAAGATTTCGGTTGGATTTAGCATGAACGGTTCATCCCCACGGGTGTGGGGAACACATGAACAAATGAAAGACTTGCCAATGCTCCGTCGGTTCATCCCCACGGGTGTGGGGAACACATTAAAGCCAATTCAGCAGCTAATCTTTATAGCGGTTCATCCCCACGGGTGTGGGGAACACGAACTCGCCCAAGACAAAGCGCTTGCCTTCGCCGGTTCATCCCCACGGGTGTGGGGAACACCGCAACACGCGCAAAAGCGGTATACGGGTCACCGGTTCATCCCCACGGGTGTGGGGAACACTCCTCAGCCCTGGATACCATGTCAACCTCAGTCGGTTCATCCCCACGGGTGTGGGGAACACTGAGTTAGAGGACAAGGCAAAGGCCGCTAATGCGGTTCATCCCCACGGGTGTGGGGAACACATAAAAACATGAGAAACAAAACCGGTGATGAACGGTTCATCCCCACGGGTGTGGGGAACACCATTTAGGATTTAGCATCTTCGCCCACTTGCGCGGTTCATCCCCACGGGTGTGGGGAACACTTGCAATGATGAACTCTACGTTCGTTGGATTGCGGTTCATCCCCACGGGTGTGGGGAACACCATTAACGGCTCGCTACGGATGTTTTTTACCGCGGTTCATCCCCACGGGTGTGGGGAACACCTGACGGGGGAAGTCCTATCGAACAGCAGATGCGGTTCATCCCCACGGGTGTGGGGAACACAGCAACGACTGTAAAAAGCCTGCGTAAAAAGGCGGTTCATCCCCACGGGTGTGGGGAACACTTTCTGGTTTTTTGCCAGAGATCCCATTTTTGCGGTTCATCCCCACGGGTGTGGGGAACACTCAAAATTAATTATTTTTAAATAACGTTTTCCGGTTCATCCCCACGGGTGTGGGGAACACCGATTGCGGTCCCTGCATGTTCCGAAATGTAGCGGTTCATCCCCACGGGTGTGGGGAACACTCAAGCGCAGCATATTGCGTTGATGTGCTGTACGGTTCATCCCCACGGGTGTGGGGAACACACGGCGGCTGATTCCCGTTGATCCGGTAACGGCGGTTCATCCCCACGGGTGTGGGGAACACACTGATCATAACATATTGTTAATCAACCGAAATAACCACTCCGATTTTTCCACCGAAAAAACAGCCGTTTTTTACCATTAAATTGTTAAAGAGCATCGTTATCTTTTTGGTCTTCAAGCGGATAAAAAGAAACCAGTTTGAGTCCGTCAAACTCGACAGGCAAACGACGATTCTTCCCCGAAGTAACAAAATCAAAACCCGATTCGGTATTGGTGCTCCATGTCATAATCGCATTGCCTTCTTCAATACCGTCTACAATTTGCGCCCAGATCATCTCCCTGACTTTAGCCGATAAATCGCCGACATAAACGCCCGCCCGAATCTCAATCAGCCAAACCGCTAATCGCCCTCTTAATCGGTGCGGGACGTTTTCAACTACGATGACCAACATCGCCGATACTCTCAGGGTTAGGAATGGCCGGAGCGATATTCTCTTCAGCAGGTTGGGGCAGTTCAAGTTCACCGGCGGCCAGCACTTCTTCTATGGTGGGAATGATTTTTCTGAGAATTTTGCTTTGCCGAAAAATATCGCGGCACATCAAGCGCACTTCCCGTTCCGGGTTGTGATAATTTTTGGCGGCGATTTTAAAAGCATGGGGAATAATGTCGTCAAACTTGAACAAGTCGGCGATGTCGTAGACGAACGACAAGGGTTTGCCGGTATGAATAAAGCCGATGGCGGGCGCATAGCCTGCCGCCAGCACCGCCGCTTCGCTGATGCCATACAAACAGGCCGTTGCCGAACTGATGCAACGGTTCGGCATATCGCCGTTATCCCAGTCGGTCTGGTCGTATCTGCGGCCTTTCCATTCCACCCCGGCCTGTTTGGCTAATAACTGGTAGATTTTTTTAACGCGAGCGCCTTCTATGCCGCGCAGTTGTTCGACGCTACGCCGTTCCGGCGGCTTTTCGCCAAAGCGGATTTCGTACATTTTACGCACTACTTTTAACCGCGCCACATCGTCCAAGGCTAATTTGGCCTGATACAGCAAGCGATCCGAACGCGCGCCGCCCGGCTGGCCGGACGCATAAAGCCGAACCCCGGCCTCGCCGACCCAAACCAATAAGGTTCCGGCTCTGGCGGCCAAGCTGACGGCCTGATGGGAAACCCGCGTCCCCGGTTCGAGCATGATGCAGGCGATACTGCCGACCGGGATATGGGTTCTGATGCCGGTTTCATCGATGACGACGAAAGCGCCGTCTTTAACGTCAACCTGGCCTTTTTCGATGAAAACCATGGAGACGCGTTCTTTCATGGTGATGGGTTTTAAGGGTGGCAACATGATTTTAATCCAAGGGTTTGCTCGTTCCTAAGCTCCTGCTTGGGAACGAAGTCGGCGAAGCTTCAGCTTCGCGTAGATGGAAGCTAGAGCTTCCGGTACTGCATTTCCAAGCAGGAGCTTGGGAACGAGCGAAAATACAGCCAAAGCCAGCTTTGGACTCCAGAAAACGTGAATACAGGAGTTCAAAGCTGGCTTTGAACTTATGATTCTAAATGCCGTACTTTGCGAGGCTTAAGAGCGCGAACAAGGGACTCACCTATCCTACTCAAACACGCAAAATACGCTGCATAAGCAGGGTTTGCATATCGCGCCGTCCATCGAGTATTGCATGAACCACAATCTTATCGGCAAATGTTTCATAAATAATCCGATAAGGCTTATCAATCACCTGCCGATACTGCCGAATTCCCAAAGACAACAACTCCTTGGGGATGCTGCCCCCATCGGGAAATTCGGCTAAATTGTTTACGGCGGCTTCCAAGCCATCGATGATCTTACCTGCAACGTGGTCGCTGACTTCGCATAGGTAATAATCATTAATATCCAGCAAATCGGCCAGCGCCGGTTCCGATAGAACAACCTCCAGTGTCATGCCAAACCGCGCCGCGCCCGCAATTGACTAAACGCATCCGCACTGGAGACGGTTTTGCCTAAACCGACCGCTTGCTGGCTTTGCGCCAACATTTTCAGCAATGCCAAGGTTTCCTGCATGCGCTCATACTCGGCAACGGACTGAACCACCATTGTGGCCTCGCCGTTTTGAGTAATAATCATCGCTTGTCCGGAAGCTTTTAATTCCAAAGCGACCTGCGCGGCATTAGCCTTGAGATAGCTAATCGGTTTAATGTTTTTTGATAAATTCATAGTATTCTCGCGTGTTTGGCAATAAACTAAATATAAACTAAATTCAGTTTAATTTAAATCCTTGCTAAAGAAAGCAGGCCGCAACCGAAGGCTTTGGCGGGGCCTATGCCGTAAACTCATCTGATTATCACTTTAATAACGCATGTAAAAACTCAGGAGCAAAATCCGCCCCGTTAGGCCAAACCACGGTAGCCAACTCTTTATCCAATTTAGCCTGACTGAATAAAGTCAGGTCATTAAGTGAATCAAAGACAGTTCCCCACAGTTCGCCGTCTAAATCGACGACGCCTTCCGAATCATCATTGAACCGATAATCATGCAGATATTTAACACTTATTACCTGTAAGATCATTCGCAAATATCCAACGAAAACAGTCCAGAAATTAACGCTTGGGAGTTGGATGCATTTACCCGCATCGCCGTATCAACAGCAAACCACAACCAAAGGCCTTTGAACGCCCAATACCGGTAAACAAAGCTTCCTTGAATTTCTCCATATCGGTTATTTGCAGTTCGCCGGTAAAATCGACCGAGCTGAAACCTGCTTTATCGCCTTTACCCCCTTTTGCTGACAAACCATGCCATTGATAAGCGCTGTTTTGCAGCTTGCTTAAATTGTTACTATCAGCAACCAGCTTGAATCCCAGTCGTTCACCCTGATTAACGAACCATTTTTCAAGAGTTCTATCGACACAGGCTTTTAGTGCCCATTCCAAATGGTCAGAAAGCTGCCCACCCTGTTGTAAACGTTCAGCATAAAGAGGATTAATTTTCAGTATTTCGGTAAGCCGTTGGCTGAATGCTTCTCCTCCCTTTTCTAGCAGTAATCTTTTGTAAGCGCTCTTTTCCTGTTTGGCTGGCAACTCGGTTTCAAGATTTAACTCCTTAACCAACAATTTTAAAAGCTGCCGCTGCGCATCCATGACTACATCATGTTTTTTGCCTAGTCTTGTCACGACAGGGTTGGCTCGACATTCAAATGTAAAGCGTTGCCCGGTTTCCAATTGCGGTTGATAGTCCTTCGAATCAACGTTGAATAATGAGTCATCAGTTTCGATCGGTTTGGTTTGCGACACCAGATAATAGATCGGTTCGCCGCGGACAGCAGGCAACGCGCTCAACTGCTCTCGTGCGATTTCTTCGCGGTATAAAAAAGTTCTTTGCTTTTCATCAGGAAACAAATCCCATAACAGACGATGAATACCGTAAACATTGCCTTCCAGTACTCGCCCTAATTGCGATGATTTGAAAATATTGGGACGGATGCGGACTCTGGAAAAATACATTACGCGTCTCCCGAACAGAATAGATAATGCTCTTGGCGCGGCATAAACTGCCAGCGTTTGCGAGACAACGGCTGATCATGCCGGGTGCGCGTTTGCCTCAGGGTTAAATCCAAGGTGTTAGAAAGATCTTCCGGTTGCCCTTCCCAATAGTAATAGCGGTCATTTGGCCTACCCAACCAATCATAATCACGTTTAGCCAACGTACCATCACTTGCTATCGACGTCGGCAGCATCGGTTTATGTTGATAAGCTTTAAATGCCGCAAAATAGTTTAACTGATCAGTTATTAGCTGGGGTTGCAAGGGCGCTGCCAAAGGACAGGATTTACGTCCCAGATACAGGTGATATTTGGGTTGTAACAAAGCCGCCTGAATTTCAGCCAAGGTAAACGGTGCATCAACTAAAACACGAACTGCAACCAGCGCCAAAGCGTCAGTGCGATATTCGCGGCTGGATAAAATCGTGCCCAAACGTTCTTTGCCTAAAATCAGTTCATCCCGTCGGGTGCGATAAGTAAACTTGCCCACTGAGTCAGGTACTTGAGTGGTGTGGTAATCGCGTAGCAAATGTCCGGCAGTCAATAACTCCACTGCCAACGCATAGCCTTGTTGCAGTTGCTGCTGCTTTTCTTCCTCGTCGCGCGCAATGCCCAACGCGGCTCCCAGCAAGCCGATAATGGCGGATTTACTGGGATAACTGGCGGTGTGGCGACTTTCACCGACGGCAATTTCACCCCAGCTTGCCATCGGTCCGTATAAACGGAATACCAGAATGTCCATGATTTGCCCCTTTATTGACCGACGAAATCGAGCAGTTCAACCAAAGTCCCCTGTTCTTTGGGAGCATTCAGTTCATAGCGGGTATCCGCGCAGGCACCGTAGACTTTATCGAAGCTGTCTTTTTGTTTAATAATGGACGTAATCGAATCGGCGATAAAATCTTCATTTTCACGATGGTTGATCGGTTTGAGGTAGGCGACTGACAGCGAACGGGGTTGCTGGTCGCCCTTTTCTGCCAATACATACGAGGCATAAGCACGGGACGCAAAGCTGTTTTGCTTGCCTTCGGGAGCGACTTTAACTGCCGCTTCGGTTAAGGCGCGAATGGCTTTGTTTGCCAAGTCTTCATTGCCATCCAGGTTTGTAACCAGCAATTCGCGGTTAATGCAGATGTAGGAATAAAACAAACCGGCTGCGAAACGGGTTTCGCCGATATGAGCGGCCCCCATATCTTCCAAGCCGTTATTAAGATCATCGACAGCGGTGAAGTAATCGTCTTCGATGACTACCGGATGGACGCTTATGGCGTGAGCCACTTGGCAGGCGGCTTCTATATTGAAAGCGGGGCTGGAAGCTAACATGCGGCCGAACAGGGCAATGTCCACCGCCTGTTCATTCAAGCGCAGCAGCTTAAGTTCATCAACGTCCGGCGCTCGCTGTTCAGCAATGAGTTTTTCAGTCAGCGTTTTCATCGTCTGTTGTTCGGCAGGGCTGACATGAACCAATTGCTCAATCTCAATATCTGCCAACGGTTTGTCTTTTTCCGCTTTTTTTAAAGCGCCAAATACCCCCGCTATGGTTTTCGTCCAATCTTTGGCGTCCTTTTCCTTTATTCCTCCAGCGATTAACTGGTTATAAATATCGATTCCTAATAATTTGGTGCGTGTGCCTAAATGGTCACTCATTGCAGCTTGAAATAAATCCGAAGTGCGCCACGTTCTTTTCAAACATTGTGAAGAAACTCGCAAGCGGTCATAACCGCCCATCTTGGCGGTTTTTGGACTGCCTTGATCGTCGCGATTCAAATTGGCAGGCGGATAAGCGGTTAATAAATGTAATTGGATAAAGCGGCTCATATAGTCTCTCCTTAGTCAGAATTTTTAGGTAAAGCAGTGAAATAATCGGTGGCCCAACGCACAGCTAGACGGTTGGCAGGTTGTCGGTGGTCGACTTGGTACTCAAACTCACGATGCCAATGAATAATGTCGTTGGCTAACGAGATAATATTGACGTTACCGCCCAGCAGCCCAATAGCCCTGATAATTCGGCGGTAAAAATCATCAGTAGTTGGGCTTTTTTGTAATTGCTGAAAACGTAATTCGCTCATCGGAGCCTTGCTTTTACCTTCCGACGACGATGCCAGTTGTTCGGCGAAACTAGCCGATTTCTTCGGCGCATCGTTGGCTTTGCTGTTGTATAGCTTGCTGGGCGTTTGTTTGTCAGTTTTAACATGGGACAGCGCACCAGCGATGCTGGCACTGGTCAACATCGGTTTGTTTTGCGACCACTGTGGAGACGCCTTATTCATCTTGTCTAAAAAATGAAAAAACGCATCGGTTAATAAAATATCTTCCGGACTTTCCGCGCGGCGTAACCGAGCACGGTCGCCGCGATTATCGTCCAGCCATACATGCCAACTTTGTAACGCTTTTCTTTCCGATGCATTTAAAAAATAGTAGTCTTCGCTCATCCGGCTGCCTCCTCTGGTTTGGCTTTTGCTTTAAGTGCTTTGAGTGTTTTATTGCCGTAAAACTTAATGCGTAAGGCTTTTTTCGCATTCACAATCCGCTTTAAATTTAGGTCTTCCGGTGTTGATGCCAAGGTTGCCGTTTCAAAAATATGAACCATTTGTTTTCTAAGGGTTTCATGCCAGCTTGCGTAAATTTCACTCGGTGCCATTCGCGTATCCTCCGGTAGCATCGCAAGTTGTTCCAGTAACCGATAAAAATCCGTTTCCGTAGCTTGCCAAAATTGCGCGTCGATTTGGCTCATATCGCCCTTGGCATCCTTCGGGCGATTAAACCAGGCAGATTTCACTTCTTCACGCAGTATTTTGGCTGTTTCTTTGGCCGCATTAACGAACTCAGCAGCCCAATCCGTCAGATTGTTGCGTTGCATTTCGCTGAGATAATAGATAGGGAATCTCGATTCATACCAACACCGTGCTTTCATGTTGTCCATGTCGTAGCCGAAACACCAAAGCGAAGCCCCTCCATTGTCCCGCAAGCTTCTGCCGCGCTCTTCGTTATAGAACTGTATGGTTTTTGACGCTTTATCGCCGTTATCATTGTCTTGCAGGGTAAGCCCCAGCCAATGCCGATAACCTAAGCCACCTTGCTGACCTTTCAAGGATAATGGCGGATTGACCTTTTTCGGGTCGAAGCGATAAGGTGTTAAAGGATGCACCCAAGCGCCTTCGTAGTTGGTGCCGTAATTTTTGGTTCGGTAGGCCTGATATAAAAGCTCTGCATGATTGCCGCATAGATCGCAATTGGCATCCTCTATTTTTGTCGTCAAACGGATACGACGCGGCATTCCCCAGTAAGCATGTAATGGATGAACTTCGCTAGGCGAGGTTATTTGCCCTTTGTCGGAAACACGGGTTTTACCGAGCCAAGGTAAGATGCTTGAATCAATTTTTTCAGCAGGTTCAAGTTCTTCTTGATTCAATACATTCAACCAAAGCTTTTGCCATAAAGTAGTTGATGGGGCTTTTGGAAAAATAAAAGTTGTCAGCGGCCCACCGCCGCGAAGTCCGACACGATGACCAACGCCGCCGGAAGGAGCATTGGTTTGCAGTGTAAATAAAGCTGTTGCAGTACAACTAGGGCAAAGCTGATTCGCCCTGTCGCGTTTGACGAAGTGATCGAGATTATCTTTAAGTGTTTTTCCGCCCGGTGATTCAATCAATAATGCCGAAATTACTTTGGTTTCTCCATCGGGTAAATCGAAATCCTGCAAAAATGCAGGGCCGTCGGCGGCATCTAATTCGAACGCAAACGCCACTTTCTCAAAATCTGCCTGCAATACTTCAGGCTCCGGCATTTTCCGCCAATACTCCAACCATTGCTCTTCATCTTCCGGTGAAAAACAGGTTTGCAATAAGCCGATTAACAACTGGTATAAAGCGCCCTGAAAATCCGGCCTTGGCGCATTGATTTCAACAACAGGGTTATCAACTTCAGCTATTTGCCAGGGGGCGATAGTGTCCGGCAGTCCATTTTGACGAATGATCGGTATCCAGCGGTCGGTGATTAAATTCATGTCTTCTCCTTGGCTTTCGCAAGCCGCTTATTACAATTCGGATTCGTCGATGTCGGCCATTTTCATAATCTGCTTTTGCAAACCGATTTTTAATGCACTGTCGCCATGTACCGGGACGGAAATGCGAAGATTGCAATCTGATTTGGCGTAAATATGATGGCTGCCGTTGATGCGCTTTAACTCCCAGCCTCTGATTTCCAACAGACGACAAAGCCTTTTGCCGCTGACCGTCTTCACACGGCTATCTCCATGACTCTGTCGTTTCCGGTTATAGTTGCTTCATCAATATCAACGGCCAAGCAACCTTCTACCGCTTCGTAAATATTGCCCAGCAATTCATCGAAGGTATCGCCTTGCGTTACGCATCCGGGTATTGACGGCACTTCCGCCCAAAAACCGCCTTCTTCTGCTTCGTGTACGATTACTTTAAGTTTCATTGTTGGTTCCTATATCTAAATACATCAATTTATTTCTACCGAATTCGTGTTACCAATTCCTAAGTTTTCTTAACAATTTACATTTTCAGTGCCAGAATAATTGCTAACACTAGTGCCAAACCGATAACAGCTAACGGTGCCGGCGAAAAAGAGTTAATTGCATCGATAATCCCCTTAATTTGATCCACGTTAAATCCTCATTGCTGTTTTGACAGGACAATGATAATTTCAAATCAAAAATAAGTAAACGATAAAGATAAGATTCTATCTCTTTCTTTAAAATTTAAAATCACTTAAACTATACATTCCCCACACCCGTGGGGATGAACCGATTCTATCTCTTTCTTGATAGAATAAATTAATTCGTTCCCCACACCCGTGGGGATTTACCCTATAAACCCATGCCGCGATGAATAAATAACTTGCCCATCCTCCAACGGCAATATCTCAACCCAACGCAATGCTTTTTGCTCGGTTTTCAAGGTTTCGATCAAACTTTTCAGATTTTCCGGGATCTGCTGCTGCGCTTTCTTCCATTCGTGTTCCGGCAACTTAACGGCACTCAACTCCCAAGCATAAGGTTTCACTTTGGCATAAGGTTTTAACTGGCCGTTTTCTAAAATCACCAGAGCTACCGAGACGGTTTCTTCTTCAGTTAAACGCGTCGGAATTCTGGTTTCCTCATCCCAGTCACCGCTGGAACGGGTATAGCCTTTATTGAGTTTGAGCACGTTCAAATCGGCCATACTTTTTTGCACCATGGTTTTACTTGTCGCCTGCATAGAACCGTCTAACAGTACATCCGGTATTTCCACTTCGGCATCAAACGAATACACGCCTTCAATTAAATATCTCGCATCATCGGGCATAGCGAATCGTCCCCGCGCAACCAAATGTTTCGCCGTCAACCAAAGTTGTCCGATATGCGGGTAAATCGCCTGCGTTCCGGCATGATCCGGTTTCAGCCAACTTGCATCCGCATCTTCTATCGGGTGTGGTGAAAACAGGTAAAGCGTTGGTGTGCCTCGCTGGTCTTTTACGCCTTCCTGTCTGATCCGGTTGCCTTGCGCATCCCGGATATGACGCATCAATCTTCCCGCCCGCTGAATAATCAAATCGATAGGGGCCAAATCAGTAATCATCACGTCGAAATCCAAATCCAGAGATTGCTCAACCACTTGCGTGGCTATCAATACCTGACCTTTTCTATGTTCAGGGGTTGAGCCATCACCAAAATATTGCAAGGTGCGGTTTTCAATTTCTTGTCGGTCGATCATCGCAAAGCGGCTGTGAAACAAACTTAACCGATTCGCATCAATACCGGCATCCAGTAAATCTTGATAAGACTGTCTGGCGGCTTTTACCGTGTTACGTATCCAGCACACGCAATGTCCGGCAGCAACGGCTAGCCGAATTTGCGCAATCACTTCGTCTTCGCTGTTCAGGCGTTGAATGTTGACGGTACGTTTTACGGCTTCACGGGTATCGATCTGTTGTTCAACGGTTGCTGCCGGGGTATGCGTGGCTAAAGGATATTGAGCCGGATCGCTCAGCGTTGGAGCAGCTTGCCCCAGGCCTTTGTGAAAGGCATTGACCAAGGTTTCGCGCATAGTTTGCGGCAAGGTTGCCGATAACAAAATCACGCTGCCGCCTTGCCGGGCATGGGCTTCCAGCAAAGCATCCAGCAACTTTTGCATGTAGCTGTCGTAAGCATGGACTTCGTCGACCAACAATACCTTTCGGCCCAATCCCAGCAAGCGTAGCGACTGATGGCGCGCCGACAAAACCGCTAACAAAGCTTGATCCAATGTGCCGACGCCGACATCGGCCAGTAGCGCTTTTTTACGGTTGTCGGCCAGCCATGCATTGCAGTAGGCGGTAGCGCTTAATTCCTGATCTTCCTCATTGTTTCCGATCAGATAATCGCCGTCTGTTATCGACTGCTTGGCTAAAACAATAGAATCCTGAAAAGCCTGGGACAACTCGCGGGCACCATGAGCCAAAATCAGCGACGGCTCATTGCCCGATTGATAAAACTTGCGATAAACGTTCCCTAGTCTCTTATACATGGCATTGGCGGTTGCCATGGTCGGTAAGGCAATATACAAACCGTCAGCCAAGCCTTGCGCCATCAGGCGCTGGGTCAAAATCAAGGCAGCCTCGGTTTTTCCGGCTCCGGTGACATCCTCCAGAATAAAAAGTTGTGGTTGTTCGGTGAGCGGTTCGGTGATGGCATATTTTTGCAGCGGTGTAGGTTGCTGAATAAAAGGAAATAGATTTTCGATAGTTTGAAATGAGGCAACATCGGGTGCTTTCGGTAAAGTATTAACAGCATCTTCCGCTTTTTTTAAAGCTATCTCACGCCAATACATATTCAAATCTTTTGGTTTATCGCAGTATTTAAAATGATCCTGATTC
>Ga0208396_100452_pt1 | contig 12325 bp, 13 predicted proteins | sample LakWasMet64_LOW9_2_FD_183896 | JGI IMG/M metagenome (GOLD analysis project Ga0208396, IMG submission 183896) | Freshwater sediment methanotrophic microbial communities from Lake Washington under simulated oxygen tension - Sediment Metagenome... | ecosystem: Environmental > Aquatic > Freshwater >... | reverse complement strand
ACATTTAAAGCGAATAGCTAAACGGATAGAATGTACGGGTTAGTGCAGTGAATAAGGTAGTAAGCAAGCTGAAAGATTTATCTGAACTTGCCGATGAGTCATCATTGACCTAGTGTGATTCTGCCGATATAGATTAGGCGCACTAACAATCCCCGTAAGCATTGATTCTAGCACATCTATGTACATGAGCGTGTGGTAAATTCGTGTGGTAAAATGAAGGCTTAAATCACACTGTAAACTTATCATGGCAGACTACCTTGAAAAGAGAAGGCAACTTTACTATGCCGTACTCACTGTTCCTAAAGCACTCCAAGCTGACTTGGGGCTACGCTTTGTTAAGTCCACAGGCACAGGTGACAAGAGGAGAGCCAGCATTATTGCATCTCAGCTTGTGGCAGGTTGGAAGCTACAGATTGAGCAGGCTAAGGGCAACGATACAGGCTTCCTAGCTGATGCTATCCAGTTTAGAGCTGACATTGAGAAGGAGTTGGATGCTGAGCATAGGGACACCTTGGAGAGTGTCTTATTAGACCGTGTGAGTGACTTAGAGCAGTCCCACGGGTTTACTCAAGCTAAGCAGTTCTATGACGTAGCAATGGGAATGCAGACCCCTCACAGCCTTTACTTTGATAACTGGAAGTCTCAGCTTACCATCTCCCAAAGAACTGCTGAGCAATACGCTAAGGATGTTAAGGTTTTCATTGAGCAGTTCCCAGTCATTGAGGATGTGAACAAGAAGGGTGTTAGCTTGTGGCTGGATGGTCTCTCAGCTAAGGGAGTGAGCAGAGATACTCAGCTAAGAATAATCAAGGGGTGTCGTAACTACTGGAAGTATCTCTCACGGTACAACATTAAAGGCATGGTTGAGCAACCTTTCAATCAGGTGATATTGGCTGATAAAGGCAAGAAGAAAGCCCCTAGAGAACCCTTTGAGCCTCATGAGATAGTGGAGCTTTGGAGCATGGCAAAGGGAAGGCAGGAAGACACCTTGGCTGACCTCATAGCATTGGGAGCTTACACAGGGGCTAGGATTGAAGAGTTATGTAGTCTGATGGTTAAGGATGTGTCCGAGGATGTGTTCAATATCATAGACTCTAAAACAAGTGCGGGTGTGAGGGATGTACCTATCCATAGTCACATTAAGCCAATCATTAAGCGACTCAGAGGCAACTCAAAAGATGGCTACTTACTGCCCAATCTCACCGTGGGTAAGTTCGGGGACAGGTCAAACACTATGAGCAATCGCTTTAGTAAGTTGAAAACTAGAGCGGGGCATGGTCGGCTCAAGGTGTTTCATTCACTCAGACATACCTTAATCACTAACTTGGTTAATGCTGGTGTTATGGAGTTTCACATCGCTGATATTGTGGGACATGAAAAGAAGGGGGTCACTGGTAATGTCTATGCCAAGGCTATCAGCATTGATGTTAAGCGGGTGGCTATTGAGAAGGTGCGCTATCCGTTCCCTGAGTTGGTCTAAAAAGTTACACAGAGAATTTCTGTGAGGTCATTGATACTTTAAGGTAGATTCACTTTCCCCCGTAGCCCCCTTTGAGTCCTGCTGTGGATATATCTCCAAGGTTTTCTTAGCCTTACTTTGTTGTCTAATCACCTGCGGGTGTCGTGGCTCTGAGTAACGCACTAAGCATAGCTAAAGCATGACCTATGTTTTTGTTAGCTCTGTCAGTCTACTTATGTGTCAGCTTAGAGTACACCCTATCCTGATGTCAGGTCATATATTGATTAGTGTCAGATTAGGATTGTTGTTGATATTACTTGACACATTATATTTTACCTCTTAGACTCTATCCTGACACATTTACTCAGGAGGGTATCAGCATGACCACTAAACACACAGGACAACTCGTAGGCTACATTCGAGTGTCAACCCTAGACCAATCCACAAGCAGACAAGAAGAACAGCTACAGGGCTTTAACCTTGATACCGTTTTCACTGATAAGGCAAGCGGTAAGGACACAGATAGACCACAGCTACAGTTGGCACTCAAGCATTGTCGCAAAGGTGACACGCTAATAGTCCACTCTATGGATAGGCTTGCACGTAACCTTGATGACCTTAGAGCGATTGTTAAGCAACTCACTGATGTAGGTGTCGCTGTCCAGTTTGTCAAAGAGAGCATGACATTTACAGGGGAAGACTCACCGATGTCCAAGCTCATGCTGTCAGTCATGGGTGCTTTTGCTGAATTTGAGCGGTCATTGATTAAAGAACGTCAGCGCGAGGGGATAGCCATAGCTAAGACTAAGGGTGTCTACTCAGGGCGTAAGCCTACGCTTAGTGCTGACAAGGTGGCTGAGTTGCTGGCTAAGGATAAAGCTAACGGTCACAAGGGGCGTGCTGGACTAGCTAGAGAGATGGGCATATCAAGAGAGACCTTGTATCAATATCTTAAGCTAAGTAATGCTGATGTTAAGATGACAGTAATTTGATAGTGGGCGACTAAAATGACTGACAACGACAATAAGCAACTCAGTGAGCTAATGAAGAATGAAGCCGATAAAGGCTATCAATATATGAGGTGGTTAGTTCTGATTGCAGGGGGTGCATTTTCTTTAAGTTTTAGTGTGTTGCTCAAAGAGGATTTAGGGTGCTTGGTTAAATTGTTTGTCAAACTTGCTCTGACTTTCAATGCACTAGGAGTGCTTGCAGGGGTTGTGGCAGTGTTTGGCGAGGCTAATTTGGCTACAGGCGCAAAGTGCGCTCAACTAGATAAAATGGAAGCAAGGAGCAACGGCACGTATAGTGGGGAGCCTGTAGGATACGCCCTGCCGAGCCGCTTCAAATGGCTAGAAAGAGCCTGCTTTTCGTTCCTTATATTGGCAATAGTATTTTGGGTATTATTCATCTGGTTTGTATAACTATAATCTACATCACTCCGACTTGAAATAAGTCCATGCACACAATAAACACGCTACAAAGTGTTATCTCAGGCTGTCTTATACTGTTGTATAGGATGGCTTTTTTATTGGCTCTTAGGGCTTAAAGCAGTCCAAAAGTACACTCAAAGTCTCCCTTCGTAACTTGCTGATTATATTACCTAAATCAATTCCCCCCACTATTGGGAAAGAGAAAACCTAAGCCTCCTCTGGGTGATACTCTTAGTACATACCCTTTAAGTCTATCTTTAAGTGTTACCTTTAGTCAGTGTTAAAGGTGTACGTTAAAGCCTAGGTTAAAGCTCTGCTCTGTGTAGATGGCTACCAAGACATACCTACATAGCAATATCAATCACAGTCCATCTCCAAGCCCCCTCAAGGCTGGACTCCCTCTTGTCCGTTAAGGACTTATCTCAATCGTTACCTTCTTTCTGTCGTACCTTTCTTGATTGCTCTCAGAGCCAGCTTGTTGATAGCTGGTGACGTGGCTTTGAGGGAGGAGACTATCAGGAGAGGTGCTACAAAAGGAAATAATCAACATGAGTAATACTAAAAGAAAACCTGTCCGCAATGGACGTTCACTAACCCTAAGCCATGACAACATCACACAGAAACAGCTCATTGAATTTGGTCTCAGTGAGGAGTCTGCAAAACGTGCTGTCTATGTGAGACATATCTTGCCATACAAAGAAGACCCCGCCTTTCAGTGTATTGATGCTAGGGATTTATGGACGAAGATTGGTAAGCCTTACAAGCGATTCCGTGATTGGGCTGATAACTATGTAAAACCCTTGCTAGATGACAGAAGTATAAGCGCGGAAATTTCCGCTCTTGATGATGTCAGCAAATCAGGCTCACCAACTAAGAATTACACTATCAGCAGAAACCTTGCAGCACACTTAGCAATGCAAGCTAGAACTATTGAAGGTAAAAATATCCGTTCCTACTTCTTAGACATGGAGCGTGTTGTCTTTAAGTTGGCAGAGTACAACCTAAGCCGTGCTGTAATCCCTGTGAAGCTAGATAACCGCCTGACCCATGCCACATATAAGCGTAGCCCTAAGCTTGCTACTGAGCATGAGCAGAAGCTAAAGAGCTATGTCTGTAAGATATTGACAGGGTTAAGTGCTGGTGAGGTGCGTCTTAAATATCGCATGGGCATCCGTGATGTCTTGAGAAACAACCCTGAGCATCTTGATAGGTACAACGAAGCTTACAACATGGCTGTCTCTATGTATGAAAGCGATATGAAGTGGAAGAGAATTGAGCCTGTACTAAGGCAGGTGCATGGCGGTAAGATTGACCTAGAGAAGCTCCTAGGCACACAGTAAGAAACAACTATAGGTAGTGAAAGTCGGCAACTAATGCGTACTCTCGCTACCTATTTTTTGTAATAGTTGACTAATTTGTATGGGTATTAGTGTCTATATCTATGCTCTACTAATCTAAGAGCTCACCCGCAAGCAGTCGATTAATGTTGTCTGTGGTGAATGCAAACTCTAATAATGGAGCTTCAGCACCCGCAAGCTTGAGACCCTCTAAGATACCTAGAGCCAACGCTCTAACCTCGCTATCTGAGAACTTAAAGATAGCTAGAGTTGAGTTTAAGCTGTCAATGATTTGTGTGTCTAATGATGTTACCTGTGTCATGATATGTCCTGTAAGTGTGCTTAAAGTTATACAGGAAGTGTTAGCTTACTCAACGACTTGAACGTGTGGTAAAAGCGTGTGGTAAACACCTTTTTATCGTTGTCTTTAAGTCATTGAATATAAAAGATTATAAGGCTTCTATAAAAGTTTAATATGACCTAGTGTGATTCTACCGATATAGATTAGGCGCACTAACCACCTTGTTATTTGTTGGTGGTACCATGTTTCACGGAGTGGCTAAAACTGCTAATACGTACAATAGGTGTTAAAAGAGTTTGTCGGGCGTAATGCGAATCCCAAAAGAAATCCAGCGGTTATCATTCACACCATTGAGTTGCCCTCCCAATGTGGCGTCCACTTGAAACAGATCGGGAATGACTGACATCCGCACTCCAGCTTGAGCGAATGGGTTTGATTGATGGTCTCCGTATGCTTCTAAAATTCCCATGAATCTGGGTGAAGCTTTGAATTCACCACCGACACCCCAAGTCATATTGTCTTTGTTTGAGGCATTGTCATGCAGTACGCCCATATTCAGATGCATCACTATTTGGTCATCGTTGAATGAAGCCGAAAATGGGACATATGCATATGTGTTTCCAAGTTGGTTTGCGCTAGGCGTGACTGCTGGATGATAAACCTTACCGATTGATAAGCCGATTCCCCAGCCGTTTGTTTCGAGGACTTTGAATAAAGTCTTTGCTTGTATCACATAGTCAGATGTATCTTTAACGTCGTTGGCTGTAGACAAGCCAGCACCTAGAGTCACTTCAAAGTTACCTGTAGGGTTGCAAGCAGGTAAAGCCCAAAACTCGGTGCTGTCTGAGTAAATGCGAGTCCAGCTCTCAAGTTGGCAACTACCTGAATTGGTGAGCCGTGCATCATCGGTCACAAAAGGGCGGGCTGACCAAGCTGGTTGTGCATAAAACAAGATGGATAGGAGTATTAAGTTTCTCATGCTGTGATTTTATTATCTTTTTGTTTCTTTTGCATTACGCCACGCTATTTAGACGTAAATCTAGATTAGGTGGCTTGCATAAACCTTCAGTTATCAGTCTATGCTTAAATTTAGATCGCTTATTTCGGCACGCGCCATAAATACCAGCTGGCGACTGTGCGATAAGGGCTCCAAGCTTGGCCAATTTCTGCCATTTGTTTGCGTTTAGGCGCAGTTTCCAGCTTTTTAAGCCGTTTGTAGCCCTCTAAGATAGCAAAGTCATCCGCGGGCAAAATGTCCATGCGCGCTAAAGTGAACATCAGCATCATTTCTACCGTCCATTGGCCTATGCCTTTAATGGTGGTGATCTGTTGAATTAAGGTTTCATTGCTCATACTGTCCGCAGTCGCCTGTGTGGGGACTAACCCGCTTAAAGCTGCGTTTGCGATGCCTTGCAGCGTCTCTATCTTTCTGCCTGAAAAGCCCACTGCACGCAGTTCATCAAATGTAGTCGCGAGTAACTGTGGTGGCTGCGGGAACTGCCCGTAATGATTAACCAGCTTTTTTAAAATGGCGTCACCAGCCTTGGTGCTGAGTTGTTGATACGCCACGGCGCGCACTAATGCCTCGTAAGGGTCGCGTTCGCTTTTTGTTGTAAACTTGCATGCACCAACGTGGTCAATCAATTGTGACCAGTCGCTGTCTATCGTGCGTAAAAAGTCTTCTGCCTGCTGGTAAGGAGCGTTCATGCTGTGATTATAAGCACCTGTATTCAATATTGACCAGTACTGTGATTAAACAAACCAGACACAGATGGATGGAGTGATTGAGCTTGGATTTATTTGGCAATATAACGCCCATTGAAACCGCACTTGCTGGCGTGAGCTTGCTTAAGGAGTTTGCGCTTAAAAATGAGGCAATCTTACTTGCAGATTTAGCAAGCATTGTCACACAGGCACCATTTCGTCATATGGTTACCCCGAGCGGTTTTGCGATGTCGGTTGCCATGACAAATTGTGGTGAATTAGGTTGGGTGACAGACCGTCAAGGCTATCGTTATGCTCAGCTAGACCCGCTCACACATGCGCCATGGCCAGCTATGCCAGCTAGTTTCCTAACCTTGTCACGAGCGGCTGCATTCACTGCAGGCTATGCTGACTTTACCCCTGATGCCTGTTTAATAAATCGTTATCAAACCGGTGCGCGGATGGGGCTGCATCAAGATAAAAACGAGCGAGATTTCACGCAACCTATTGTTTCGGTGTCTTTAGGTGTGCCAGCAATGTTTCAGTTTGGTGGTTTTAAGCGTGCAGATAAAGCTTTGAGTTTTCCGCTCTATCATGGTGATGTAGTCGTCTGGGGTGGGGACGCGCGTTTGCGCTATCACGGCATACTGCCACTTAAGGCAAATGTACACCCAGCTTTAGGGGAAGTTAGAATCAATCTTACTTTCCGTAAAGCCGGGTAACGCAAAGCTTACAGTTTTAACGCAAGTTTGATACGGCGGTAGATTTGGCAAAGTTTTGAGCCATCTAACTGGTAGTGTTTGTGTAGCGGTTTTTTAACTTCCCAGCTTGCGGTCATGCCTGCTGGAAAAGTGACCAAATCACCTTTGCCAAAGGTCACCGGTGTGCCGCCGGTTGGTGTAATCACGCATTCACCTTCTAAAATGTATGCAATTTCTTGTTCAGGAAACGTCCACGGGAAAACAGAAACTTCTTTCTCCCATGTTGGCCATTTGCTTACGTTCAAAGCTTCTAAACGTTGTTGGCTTGGGTTCTTTTCAACGGTGATTTGGGTCATGAGTCTTCCTTTTAAAAAATCCATTTTATCCCATCAGGCCATAAAGCTGAAATGTTCTAATTTAGGTGCTGATGCGCGTAAAGTAGTAAAATGCACATTTTAGTTATCGTTAAATATTATGCGTGTTAGTTTAGAACAGGCAATTGCCGAGCTCAAAAACGGAGGTGTCGTTGCGATTCCTACCGAAACAGTCTATGGCTTGGCCGCAGATGCGACTAATGATAGCGCGCTGAGGAAAATCTTCGCGATTAAACAGCGCCCGGCAGACCACCCTTTGATTGTGCATATTGGTGACATAAGCCAAGTGCAAGAGTGGGTGACTACTTTTCCTGAAGTGGCGCGCGCACTCGCAACAGCATTCTGGCCAGGTCCGCTGACTTTGGTGTTACCCGCACAGCCGCATGTCTCCCGCGTCGTGCGTGGTGATGAACCCACAGTAGCGCTACGTGTGCCTAACCATCCGGTTGCCTTGGCGTTGCTGACTAAAGGCGGTTTAAGTGTTGCCGCACCTTCTGCAAATTTATTTACGCAGCTTAGCCCAACGACATCTGCCCATGTTGAGGCTGGTTTGGGTGAGGATATTCCAGTGTTGGATGGCGGTGCCTGCCATGTGGGCATAGAGTCAACCATCGTCAGCGTCAGCGCAGATGGGCAATGGCAACTGTTGCGCCCTGGCATGATCAGTGAGCAAGCAATTGCCGCTGTCGCAACGCGTGCTGCCCACCAGCAAGCACCAACAGGGGTAAGCGCTGATGCTGCAGTGCAGCAGCCATTGCCTAAAGCCCCAGGCCAGCATGCTTTACATTACTCACCGCGCACTCCCTTATTGTTGTTTAAAGACAGAACAGCACTGACGCAAGAGTGCGAGTCGCTGCAACAAGCGGGCTTGTCTTGTGCCGCTATGCTGATTGGCAACGGAGATGTGCCAAACTGCCCCCATGTCACATTGCCAGACTCGCCAGACAAGGTTGCGGAGTTGTTGTACAGCACGTTGCATAGCTTAGATGCGATGAAAGTTGACCGCTTGTTGGTGGAGTTGCCGCCCAGTCTACCCATATGGATGGCGGTGCTGGATAGATTAAGTCGCGCGGGATATCGATAATTTGTTGTATATTACGGATTGCTTAAGTTCATTTAAGTGATTTGTCAGCATAATTTAGGTTTTAAATATGATTATTAAATTACAACAGTTCGTTCTAGCATTTTTGTTGGCGGTCTTAATCCCGGCCTGCAGCTCTATTGGCTTGAGCAACCCTTTTGGCACTAATAGCAGCGAGCTATCACGTAATCCGAAAGATGCAACCGAGTACGTCTGTGATGGCGATAAACACTTTTACGTGCGTATGTTGAATAATGGTAGCGATGCTTGGCTAATCTACCCTGATCATGAAGTGAATTTGCCGAAATCAAGCGATGATAGTCGCCGTTATGCGAGTGGTTTGATTGCATTAGTCATTAATGGTGACGCCACCACGCTCAATGACGGTGAAAAAATAGCTTACGTTAATTGCAAGCCGCAGTTGAAAAAATAGTACTTTCAAAAAACATCATCTGCATGAAGCAGGGCAATGTTTTTTGATTAGTTGTAACTGGCAATCTTAATTTTATTGGTGATTCAGTCTGTTTGCGTCCTGCAACCCCATAAAATTATGATAGGATAATTTCAACATAGGCTTCTAGTCCTTTATGCAAAAAAAGATTTCTACAATTTGGCGTTTCCTGCTACCCGTGTTAGTGCTGCTGACGGTCGCGCCTTTTGTATTGACAGGGCAGCAAGCCTCGCAACAGCTAGGGCATATTCATGCAGGTGCAACTGAGCAAGCACATACCTTAGTTCGCCTTTTGGATGTCACCGAGGAGTTGGTCGGTGAGCAGGTAAATGCTGCCATGCGCTTGTTGAAGCAGCGTAGTCAGCAACTTGGTGACGTCAGTATTGATGGTCTTGTGCAACTGCAGGGTCAAACCTTACCTAACCTCAAAATGGGCAGTACTGAAATCACTGGGCAATTTGACCTGGTGGATGGCGTGAGCGATCTATTTGGCGGCACTGCCACCATGTTTGTGCGTTCTGGCGACAGTTTTGTGCGCATTGCTACCAATGTTAAGCACGAGAATGGCAGTCGTGCCGTAGGTACACTCCTTAATCCAAAAGGCAAAGTGATTCGCGCCTTACTGGCCGGCAAAGAGTATAGCGGCGTGGTGGATATTTTGGGCCAGCCTTATATCACTCGCTACGATCCCCTTATTGATACTAACGGCAATGTGATTGGTGCTTACTATATCGGCTATAAGGTCGATATTAAAGTGCTGCGCGATACCGTACAAAACATGCGTCAGCTCACCACTGGCTTTGCGGTGATATTGGATCAAACCAATAACATTCGCTTCCTTTCATCTCATACCACTGCGGCCAAAGCAGTGAGCTTGCTACAGTCCAGGCCTGATAACTGGGAGTTTGTCACTGAGGGTGTGCCTAAATGGGGCTTTAATGTCATTGTGGCATACCCGCTCAGCGAAGCACGTGCAGTCAGTTTGGCGAATGCATGGTTCGTAGTGTTTGCGGGCATTTTGCTTGGCACTTTATTGATCGTGATTATTCTGTGGCAATTAAGGCGCCTGATTCTGAACCCAATCGGCGGTGACCCTGCGCTGGCGATCGATGTGGTGAAACGCATTGCTGCAGGCGATTTGGCACAGGATGGCTTGCACGCCAAGCCAGACACCTTGATGGCGAGCGTTCTGGAAATGCGGCAGAAGTTGCGTGAGTCTATTGATACCTTGCGCCAAAATGCTGAGCGCATGCGTTTGTCTGCAAGCGTATTTGATCATGCGCATGACGGTATTTTTATTACAGATGCCCATGCCAATATTGTTGAAGTCAACTATGCGTTTACCCAAATTACCGGTTACTCACGCGATGATGCGCTAGGTCGCGTACCGCAGGCGCTGGGTTTCGTCACTTACGATGACAGTTTGCTGGATATGCTGTGGTTGCAGGTTGAAAGTAACAGTGAGTGGCGCGGCGAGACCTGGAGTCGTCGCAAGGACGGTGACGTTTATGCCGCTTGGCTCGATATCTTTTGTGTACGCGACGAAGCTAATCAGGTTAGAAACTTTGTTGGCCTGTTTTCAGATATTACCCAAGCCAAAGAGCAGCAGCAAAATCTGGAGCGTATGGCTTACCATGATCCGCTGACGCAATTGCCCAATCGCGCTTTACTCTCTGATCGCTTGCAGCAAGCGCTGGCAAGAGCAGAGCGCTCTGGTGAGCTGTTAGCAGTGTGCTGCCTAGATCTGGATGGATTTAAGCCGGTCAACGATACGTTAGGGCATGAGGCTGGAGATTATCTGCTGGTGCAGCTTGCTGTGCGGATGAGTGCCTGCTTGCGTGATAGTGATACGGTAGCGCGTTTAGGTGGCGATGAATTTGCGGTGCTGTTATGTGGCTTGCAAAATGTGGATGAGTGCGTACAGACCCTAGAGCGCTTATTGAGTGTGATTAAAACGCCCTATAACATCGGCGACAAATCCGTGACGGTTTCTTCCAGTATTGGCTACACAATTTTCCCTGATGATGGCTGCGAGCCTGATACCTTGCTAAGGCATGCCGACCATGCGATGTACCAGGCAAAACTTAATGGCGGTAGCCGTGTGCAACAGTTTGACTCACATCATGACCGCCAATTCAGAGGCCTGCGTCAGGATCGTGAGCGTGTAGAGGCCGCGTTGCCTAACCAAGAGTTCCGCTTGTACTATCAGCCTAAGGTGGATTTGCGTCAAGGCAAAGTCGTCGGCATGGAAGCACTGATTCGTTGGGAGCACCCTGAGTTGGGTCTGCGCTCACCGGCCACCTTCCTGCCACTGGTAGAGGATACGGATTTCTCTATTCCATTGGGTGAGTGGGTGATTCGAGAGGCCTTAGGACAAATCCGAATTTGGCAAGCCGCTGGTTTGGACTTCCAGGTCAGTGTGAATATTTCAGCAAAACATATTGTGCAGTCCAACTTTACCGACCGTCTTATTTTATTGCTGTCTGATTTCCCTGAGATTGCACCGCATAAAATTGAGCTGGAGATTACAGAAACCGCTGCGATTGAAGACGTGTCGGGCGTGGCCAACACGATTAACAGTTGCAAGCAGCTAGGCATCAGCTTCGCGCTGGATGACTTTGGTGTAGGCTACTCTTCACTCACCTACTTGCGCCGCTTGCCGGTAGAAACCATTAAAATTGACCAGTCATTTGTGCGTGATATGCTACAAGACGTGGATGATTTAGCGGTGGTGGCCGGCGTTATCAGCTTGAGCCGTGACTTTAAGCGCAAAGTGGTGGCAGAGGGCGTAGAAAACTCCGAACAGGGGCTTTGGTTGCTGCGTATGGGATGCTCTGTGGTGCAGGGTTATGGGGTGGCTCGTCCTATGGTTGCAGATGAAGTGCAGCACTGGGTGGAGTCTTATCAGCAAGCCCCAGACTGGACTCAGGGCCTGGTTTAATCAGCCTTGGCATAGCGTGCTTGGATTAAGTGCGTTAACTTTTACGCTAGCTTCAGCTTTAAGAGCAGTATGCAGTAATCGTAATGTGTTAAATCACTTGCTGGCTTCATGAAAGAAGCGTAACTTTATTACCGTCAACTTAATATCTCACATGGAGTTTACCATGGATAATAAATACGGATTAGGTAGTAGCAAGGTGGCGACTGAGCATCATCGCCTGCATCATAAAGTTGCCGAAGAAAACGTCCCTCATTGTAAAGTATGCCAAAGCATGCGGCTGGTGTTAAGTCCGACCATGCACGACCATTGCTGTGCTGATTGCGGCGCCTGGCAAAATGATGTGCCAGCGGGCTACTCAACTGGCAGAAGCAGTGATTATTAAAGGTACGCATTGTCTACGTGTACCGTATAAAAACGACGTAGCGTCTGTCAGTTCAAATTTCAAATCTCCAGCCTTTTATCTCGATGGCAGTAGTCTTCGCACGTTTAGAGATGACTGTAGTTTGGAGGGTGCAAACCCAAACTTTATCCGCAGTTTCAGCACTT
>Ga0208396_100444_pt1 | contig 12407 bp, 8 predicted proteins | sample LakWasMet64_LOW9_2_FD_183896 | JGI IMG/M metagenome (GOLD analysis project Ga0208396, IMG submission 183896) | Freshwater sediment methanotrophic microbial communities from Lake Washington under simulated oxygen tension - Sediment Metagenome... | ecosystem: Environmental > Aquatic > Freshwater >... | reverse complement strand
TGTTTTTAAGTTCTTTGGTAAATGCGCCAATGTCGCGGTCAACGACATTAGCTGTCACGGTCTGAATGCGTTTGGCGCCGGCATGCAGTATTTTTGAGCGGCCGTTTTCCTGCACGATGTCGGCAACGTCACGCAAGCGTATCATTTTGCCATCTGCGTTGAATAGTGGCAGGTTGCCAGCTTCCTGAACGTCGTCACGTGCCTTCTCATCAAGTAAAACGCTTACGCCGATGACACGGTTTCCTTCATATATCTGTGTAGCGGCAACGCCTTCATAGCCGGCACGAATACTGTCTAAAACGTCAGTTGGATACAGGCCTAATTTAGCCATTTTTTCAGTGCGTAGACGTACTACTAATTGCGGTGTTCCTGGCGGCGATTGCACCAGCACGTCAGTAGCGCCATTTACCCCCCTTAGTATGCTGGCAATTGCATTGGCGTCGCGGTCCAGCGCATCCAGGTCCTGGCCATAGATGTTGATGACCGTAGAGGCTGCGTAGCCGGAAATGGTTTCTTCGATGCGCTCGGTCAAGAATGTATTAATGGCAAAATTCACCCCAACAAAGCCTGCTTCAGTTTCGCCATCACTATTATTGTCTACAGTTTCACCACCTAGTTTCTCGCGAATTTCATCGAGAATGCGACGCTGTTCCGAGCCTGAGATGGCACCAACTTCAATTTCAAACTCACTGTAATGTGTGCCAAAGGTATCGGCACCATTCGGTGCGCGACCAACCCATTGTGTCACGGATTTTACGCCATCTATACTGCGGATAGCTGCAGACACTTTTTTGCCGATACGCAATGATTCTTGCTCGGACGTGCCGGGTACTGCCGTCATGTGCATGATGTAATGCCCTTCATGCAGTGCCGGAATGAACTGGTTTTTGAATAAGGGCAGGGTGCCTAAGCCTATTGCTATCAACATAAAGCTAGCAGCAAGAATCTGCTTGTAGTGCGTTTCAATTTTTAGCAGCATGCTTACATACCACTTTTTGATGATACGTATCATTGGCGGGTCTTCTGCTTCAAGCTTGGCGTTGCCGAGCAGTAAATAGCACAGTGCAGGTGTGAGCGTTAGCGCTACCAGTAAAGAAGCAATGATGGCTGCGATATAGGCGAAGCCTAGCGGTGCAAACAGTTTGCCGGCTACCCCGCTCAGTGTTAGTAAAGGCATAAACACCAGTGCCACGATTATTGTGGCATAGACAACGGAACTGCGTACTTCCATAGATGCATTAAACACTACGCGGTATGTGGGTAGCGGCTCAGTAAGCATACGATTTTCACGCAGGCGTCTGAATATGTTTTCGGTGTCGATGATGGCATCATCAACTACCTCGCCAAGGGCAATCGCCAGACCGCCTAACACCATGATGTTTAAGCCGATATTAAAGTAACTCATCACAACGATAGCAGTGAGTAATGAGAGCGGGATTGCTGTAGCGGAGATAAATGCGGTACGAACGTTAAATAAGAACAGGAAAAGTACGGTAATGACTAAAATCGAGCCAATCAGAATGTCTGTGCGTACCCCCTGGATTGCAACCTCAATAAAGTTGGCTGGTCTGAACAAGCCTTCATGCAGAGTGACCTTTTCTGCCTCCAGTGTGGGCTTTAATTCTTGCAGTGCTTTTTCAATCGCGAGTGTCACGCCGTGTGTGTTGGCGCCTAACTGCCCCTGTACGGAGAGATATACGCCAGTTTCTTCATTGATCGCTGCAGCACTGATTGACGGTACCGAGCCTTCAACGACCTTGCCTATATCTGCCAGCCTGATGGTTTGGCCATTTTTATGCAGCAATGCGACTAGAGCCAGTTTTTCTGGTGTGGTTGATTGACCTTCTGTGTTGATGACAATGCGCTGGTTCTTGTTTTCAATAAAGCCATTACCACGCACACCGGTAGCCTTTTTTACCGCTTCTTCTACCTGTAACAAGGATATGCCGTATTTGATCATTTTTTCAGGTTCAACTTGCACCTGAAGCTGGCGTATTTTTCCACCAAACACATTCACATCGGCGACACCTGGAATCGCCATCAAATGCGGTACTACGGTCCAGTCTACCAGTGTTCTTAGCTCAGTAAGGCTGCGGGTTTTAGATGTAACGCCAAAGCCAAGTACCGTGCTGGCAGATGAGGTGAGTGGCGTAATGTTGGGTGTGATGCCTTGCGGTAATTTATTGTTAATGGTGGATAAGCGCTCTGCAATTACCTGACGGTTGCGATAAATATCGGTCTTTTCATCAAAGATAATAGTAACAATTGATAGCCCCGGTATTGATTGTGAGCGCATGCTGTCGATGCCAACCGTGCCGGCGATGCTGGTTTCAATTCGCTGTGTGACCAGGCTTTCTACTAATTCGGCAGAAAGCCCCGGTGACTCGGTCTGGATAATGATCTGTGTGGGCGCAAATTCTGGAAATACGTCCAGATTGCTACGGGTCAAGCTATAGAAGCCATATAAAACAACTAAGGTAGCAAGACCGATAATGACGCCGCTGAAGCGAATGGAAAAGCGAACTAATGCCGACATCATGGCAAATTGGTCTCCACAGAAACGATAGTTTGATTGTTCGATTTAGTCATCGTTTTCATTAGTAATCTGCGATTTGAATTCTTCGGATAGCAAGAGTTGAGCGCCACTGGTAACTACCAAGTCACCGGCATTTAAATTGCCTTGGTAAAACCAGCCATTATCAACTTCAGCATCAGTTGTAACCGGGATGCGGCTGAACTGATCGGCTGAGGTTTTTATATAGACCCAGGATTTCCCCGCGTACCATATAATCGCCGTGTTAGGAATAATTACGCCATCACTAATTTTGTTTGATGTGGTGCTAATGGCATTTACCTGCATTCCTGCACGTAGTTCTTTAGTCTTGGCATGGTAAAAATAAGTTTTTCCTTGAATCGTAGCACTGCTTGCCGGCGCGCGTGAAAGGTATTGTGCGCGGATAGACTTGGAGGGTATTGCTGTTGGAGTAATCATAATGCTATTTTTTTCGCCCGGTTCCGTTGAGTCAAAGGGTAGGGTGATTTGTATGAGCACTTCCTGATTGCTGACAAGGTTCTGTAATAATTCACTTTTTGTGGTGCTGGTGGCATGCTGGGTAAGGGTTTCTCCCCATGTTTGGCGCATGCTGTCTGCAATATTTTTGGCTGCTGATTCAGCGGCTGCTATTTTTGCCTCATCTGCCTTGATGTTGGATCTCGCTGTGGCAACTACTTTGTCAGAAACGTTTTTGTCATCCTGATTCAGTGTTTGCAAGCGCGCGAATTCGTTCTTGTTGTAGTTCAAGGCAGTGCGCAATACCTCTGTATCAGCTTTTGCTGCCAAGTAGCGGGTACGCAGGTCAATCAAACTTTCAATGCTGACTACACTGCCATAGCTACTGATGCTCGCCTGATGTTTACTTGATTTGAGTGGGCTGGTGCTGATTTCACTTTGTTTCTGCGTGGCAGTACTAACATTGATGACGGTCTTGCCTTGTTCGGTGATAACACGATTGGGAGTTTCAATTTCTTCTCCTGATTGCTGTGTAGCAGCCTCGAATTCATCTTTACCATAAAATACCAGCACCCAGAATAATACGACAATTAAAAATGCCTGTAAGCCTATGATAATGGCTAGTTTACGATTCATTTTTATTTTATCCCCATCAAGCTTGAAAAATGACGCAGGAGCGTCCGTGGCTATACCGTTGATTTATGACTATAGCTTTTATAATTAAGTGCTTATTTTTTTAAATATAAGTTTTCGATCTTTTCATTTTTGATACTGCTGTTAGTTAGTGGTGCCTGTAAGGCATTTTCCAGTTCATTAATGCTGTTAGCAAGCTGATAGCTGGCAAGTGTAAAATTTTTCTCTGCGGCTACTTCTTCTAGTTTTGCATAGGTTAATTCCAGCCTGTCAATTTCACCGGACTGCAGTCTGCGTTGCATGCGCTGGGTGCTGGCTTGCTGTTGCCGGTAAAGGTTTTCTTGATTATCCAGCAGCTGTCTGGCCTGTGCCAGCTTGGCATTTGCAACATTGACTTCTGCGATTACATTGGCTTGCAATGTCTCGAATTGTGCCGCTTCAACCTCACGCAATTGGGCGGCTTCCGCGATTGCCAGTTTGTTCTTGGTGAGTATGGTCATCAGGCCTGATAAACCGAGTGACCATATTTTATTGCCAAATTCGTATGCGTAGCCGGGTTTGATTGTCAGGTCAGGGTACTGCTTGGCGATTTCCAGTTTTAATTTAGCTTCCGCTACGGCATAGCGCTCAAGTGCAAGGCGTATATCCAACCGATTTAATAGTGCGATTGATTGCATATCAGCTGAAATATCGCCAACAAGTACATCGGCTTTGAAGGTTTCTGATAGCTGCATTTTCTCTAATTGTGCCAGCGACAATCCTAAATGATTAGCTAATCTGGACAGTAAGGTTAAATGGTTACGCCTGGTTGATTCTAATTCAGTAGTAATGGCCTGAAGCTGAAGTTTTGCCTTGCTTAATTCAATATTGGATGATTCACCGAGGTTGATGCGTTTTTGATAAATTGAGACTATATCCTGCTTTTGTACCTGTTCTTTAATGAGCAGTTTTATCAGTTGTTGATTGAACTGGTATTCATACAGGGTTCTGGTCACGTCAGCGCGTAATTGCCATGCAGCTTGTGCTATTTTTAGTTTGGCTGCCTCTGAAAGATGCTGGGCGCTCTCAATGCGGATGTTACGCTTGTTGGCGGTTTCAATCGGCAGGTCGATGCTTAAGCCATAGGCATGCGGGCTGATTTCTTCACTGGCATTATTGCTTTTTGCATAATGAGCACCGACTGTCGGCAGACGCATTTCGGCTGCAGTTACTTTTGCGGCTTCAGCGCTACGCCATTGTGCTCGTGCAACATCAAGATTAGGATTGAAAAACAAAGCGCAGTAAATTAAGTCGTTTAATGCCCATTGCTGTATGGGTAGTTGTTCAGCTGAATAACCGTTATTAATCAAATATTGATGGAATTGGCTATCGTCAGCATGCCGACTGGTAATCTTTTGAGTTATTGCAGCCGTATCTATAGGCTTGGCGACATATTCCTGAAAACCACATGACGATAAACCCATGCAGCACACAAAACCGCACAGTAATGCAATTTTGGCGGAAGTCTTTAGATTGGAAAGTATAGTATTGATCAAGGCGGATTAAGTTAAAGTATTAAAATCTACAGTGTTGCCAGCTTGGTTGGTTTTTATCCAATAATTTCAGCATGCACTGCACTCAATGCGTCTTGCAGCGTTTCCTCACTAAGTCCATTGATTGAAGTTGCCAGTAGATCCGCAGCCTCAACTGTTGGAATCGGCAATTCGTGACTATCCAATTCTGCAATCAGGCCAGCAGCAACGCCAGCAACTTTTAATAGCGCCTGTCTTTCTCGCATTAGCAGTTCAACTTCTGAGCGTAGCATGTTGATTTCATTTTGGTTGATAGTGTTTGGCATAATGTTCAGCTTTTAATTTGGATCTGGTTCATAAAGATTAACATTATTCTCGCACAATCGTCGTTAGCGCTGCTATATTTTCAGTAATTACGGTTATACGGATAAAATCGATTAGGAATGATTCTTAAGCTTTTTTATTTTATGTCTTTTCCGAATGTGAAAACTTGAGATACAATAGCGAATTATCTGAACGACTGATGTTTTGTAAGTCGTACACTACCTGCGAGAGTGGCGGAATTGGTAGACGCACTGGATTTAGGTTCCAGCGCCGCAAGGCGTGAGAGTTCGAGTCTCTCCTTTCGCACCAACTTTACTTTAAATAGCATGTCATAAAGATGGCTTATCCAAGTGCATCTGTTCATGGTGTGCGGTTAAAAATTTTAGGAACTACAGCATGGCTCTGAATGTTGAAACCCTCGGCAACCTGGAACGTAGAATCACTATTAGTGTTCCTCTTCAGCCACTAGAGGCACAAATCAAACAACGATTAAACCAAATTTCACGTACGGCAAAATTTGCTGGCTTTAGGCCAGGCAAAGCACCTGCTGGTTTGGTGAATCAACATTATGGCAACCAGGTGCGCGATGAGGTTTACTCAGGTGCGGTTGAGAAAAGCTTTGGTGATGCTGTTGAAGAAAACAAGCTGCGTGTTGCAGGGTTTCCTAATATTGAGCACAAGCCTTTTGATGTTGCATCAGAAGTCTTAGAGTACACGGCTACCTTTGAAGTCTTCCCTGAAATTGCTATCGGCGATTTATCTAAAGTCAAGATCGAACGTCCGGCTACCGAGATTTCTGACGCTGATGTTAAAAAGACACTGGATGTCTTGGTAAAACAGCGCGTAAGTTATGAGCCAGTTAAGCGCGCCGGTAAAAAAGGTGACCGAGTAAACGTTACGCTTAAAGCATTTATTGATGGTAAGGAAGTTGAATCTACTGGTGATGCCGGTATTGATTTGGTGTTGGGTGAAGGTGGCCGTGTTGCTACGTTCGATGATGAATTGATTGGCGGTAAAGCCGGTTCAACCAAGAAATTTGATATCACTTATCCGGATGATCATAATCCAGCAGAATTGGCTGGTAAAACTGTAGGTTATGAAGTTACATTTAATTCTGTAGCACAACCAAAATACCCTGAAATCGACGCTGAGTTTGCAAAAAGCTTAGGCATTGAAGATGGTGATGTTGAGAAAATGAAGGCTGAAATCTCTGAGAGCTTGAAGCAAGAAGTTGCCAAGCGTGTTAGCGCCAAATTAAAAGAGCAAGTATTCCAAGCTCTGGTAAATAACTCAGAGTTCGATATTCCACGTGCGATATTAGAAGTTGAAATCAACCGCATGATGCAAACTACCGAACAAAATTTAAAACAACGCGGTGCTGATCTGTCTAATATCAGATTAGAGCCATCAATGTTTGAAGATCAGGCGAAACATAGCAGTAAGCTGCGTTTGATCTTAGGTGAGTTAATTAACAAAAACGGTTTGCATGCAAATGCTGATCAAGTACGTGCGATGGTTGACGTGTTCTCACAAAGCTTTGAGCGTCCTGCTGACGTGGTTACATGGTACTACGCAGACCCAAAACGTCTGGATGAACCAGCAGCATTGGCTACAGAAGAAAATGCTGTTAGCTGGGTGCTTTCACAAGCTAAAGTAACAGATAAAAAAGTTAAGTTTGATGATTTGATGGGAACTGCTTAAAATGAATAAATCGCTGCAATCACAAGCCCAATTTGATTTAACACCAACTGGATTGGGATATATCCCGATGGTGATTGAGCAAAGTGGTCGCGGCGAGCGTTCATTTGATATTTACTCACGCTTATTGAAAGAGCGTGTTATTTTTCTGGTTGGGCCAGTGAATGACATGACTGCGAATCTGGTTGTTGCGCAGTTATTGTTTTTGGAAGCTGACAATCCTGACAAAGACATCTCCTTATATATTAATTCGCCAGGTGGCTCTGTAACTGCGGGTATGTCAATCTACGATACTATGCAGTTTATTAAGCCGGACGTAAGCACCCTTTGTATCGGTCAAGCGGCCAGTATGGGTGCATTCTTATTGGCGGCAGGTGCAAATGGTAAGCGCTTTAGCCTGCCTAATTCACGCATTATGATTCATCAGCCTTCTGGCGGCTTCCAAGGCCAGTCATCTGACATTGAGATTCACGCAAAAGAAATTCTTTATTTGCGTTCAAAACTAAATGACATTTTAGCGCATCATACCGGTAGGACATCTGAAGAGATTGACCGCGATACCGAGCGTGATAATTTCATGAGTGCAGAACAATCAGTTGCTTATGGCATGATTGATAAGGTTATCGGTAGCCGCAACGAAACTGCATAATTGCATAATTTACTATATTGATAGTATAGTAATTAAATCGGATTTGTACGGATCCTGGCTGTGTCAGGTTTGCCCGAGGCAAAACACTTAATAGGACTAAATCAATGGCGACCAAAGCCGACGACGATAAATTACTTTATTGCTCTTTCTGTGGCAAAAGCCAACACGAAGTAAAAAAACTCATTGCTGGGCCTTCAGTATTCATCTGTAATGAATGTGTTGATTTGTGCAATGACATCATTAAAGAAGAAGTTCAGAATACGGATGGTTTGAAATCCACTGAGACTAATCTGCCCACACCTCAGGAAATCTGCAAAATTCTGGACCAATATGTTATTGGTCAGACTCAGGCAAAAAAAAATCTGGCAGTAGCGGTGTATAACCACTACAAACGTTTGGGCCACAATAACTTGTCCAATGGTGGTCAAAAAGACGAAGTTGAAATTGCTAAAAGCAATATTCTTTTGATTGGTCCAACTGGATCAGGCAAAACATTATTGGCACAAACTTTGGCTAGATTGCTGGATGTACCCTTTGTTATGGCTGACGCAACTACGTTAACCGAAGCTGGCTACGTTGGTGAAGATGTTGAAAATATCATGCAGAAGTTATTGCAAAAATGTGATTACGACACCGAAAAAGCGCAGCGCGGCATTGTATACATTGATGAAGTGGATAAGATTTCACGTAAATCAGACAACCCATCAATTACCCGTGATGTTTCCGGTGAGGGTGTGCAGCAGGCTTTATTGAAATTAATTGAAGGTACTGTCGCTTCAATACCGCCACAAGGTGGGCGTAAACATCCAAATCAGGAATTTGTGCAACTTGATACAACTAACATTCTGTTTATCTGCGGCGGCGCATTTGACGGCTTGGAGAAAGTAATCCGTCTACGATCAGAAAAAGGCGGTATCGGTTTTGGTGCTGAGGTTAAGAGCAAAGTTGATGTACGTGAAGTAGGCGCTGTGCTGAAAGATGTAGAGCCGGAAGATTTGATTAAATTTGGCTTAATCCCTGAATTTATTGGCCGTCTACCAGTAGTAGCTACGCTGGAGTCGTTAGATGAGGCTGCACTGATGACAATTCTTACTGAGCCTAAAAATGCATTGACTAAGCAATATATCAAGCTGTTCAAGATGGAAGGCGTGGACTTGGAGTTTAGAGAGTCTGCCTTGTTGTTGATAGCAAAAAAAGCGCTGGAGCGTAAAACTGGCGCACGTGGCCTGCGTTCAATCATGGAACATGCCCTGCTTGAAATCATGTATGAACTGCCATCTTTAAAAAACTTGAGCAAAGTTGTTATTGACGAGGGCTCTATCCGTGGCGATACAGCGCCGATTTTGATTTATGAAGATAAAGCGGCTGATGAGGCTGCGGGTTAAACGTAATTATTTTAAAAGTGTTAATTATGTAATTTCTAAATGCCTGACTGGATTTTAAATAATTCTGTCAGGCTGATTTTTTATAACTACCGAATTTGCATGGATATGATGTATCAAAATTATAAATATCCAACTTTCCCTTATATTTAGCGAATTGCGTTAAATTTCTTATATATAATTAGCTTTAAGTAACTAAATTAGTGCTTAATTATCAACTAATACTTGAACTGTTCAGAATTAACCCCATCAACACTTATATAAGTGTTTTCTGGCTTATTTCTTAGCTTAAATTTGGAAGTCTACTCATGGCACAATTATTACCTACTTATAGTCCAGATAGCGGTTTGTTACCGCTTTTGCCGCTGCGTGATGTTGTTGTATATCCGCATTTGGTAATCCCTCTTTTTGTTGGACGTACAAAATCTGTTAAAGCGCTTGAGCTTGCATCCGAAGGCAATAAGCAGATTCTACTGGTGGCACAGAAATTTGCGAGCAAAGACGATCCGGAAGCTGGCGATTTACATGAAGTTGGTACTGTAGCTACCGTATTGCAAATGCTGAAGTTGCCAGATGGCACCGTGAAAGTGTTGGTTGAGGGCGTACAGCGTGCAAAAATAAGCGAATTTACCGAAACTGAAGAGTGTTTCGCTGCGCGTGCTGAGCTTATCGCTGAGTCTGTTACAGACGTGGAAATACAGGCATTGATGCGCACGGTATTTGCCCAGTTTGACCAATACGTGAAGTTAAATAAAAAAATTCCTCCTGAAATTCTGACTTCACTTGCTTCAATTGATGAAGCAGGTCGTCTGGCAGATACTATTGCCGCGCATTTAACTTTGAAGTTGGAAGAGAAGCAAAAGATTCTCGAAATGTTTGATGTTGCTGAACGTTTGGAGCATCTACTGCGCCTGATGGAAGGCGAAATTGATATTCTTCAAGTTGAAAAGCGCATCCGTGGTCGCGTGAAACGCCAAATGGAAAAAACTCAGCGCGAGTACTATCTGAATGAGCAGGTAAAAGCTATTCAGAAAGAGTTGGGTGAGCATGATGAAAATGCCGAAATGGATGAGCTAGAGAAGCGAATTGAGGACGCACGTTTACCTAAAGATGCCAAGGCTAAAGTAAACAGTGAACTTAAGAAATTAAAGCTGATGTCTCCGATGTCGGCCGAAGCTTCAGTGGTACGCAATTTTATTGACACACTGATTAGCTTGCCCTGGAACAAAAAAACCAGAATCAGCAAGAATCTGCTTGCGGCAGAGGCTGTGCTGGATAACGATCATTATGGTCTGGATAAAGTTAAAGAGCGTATTGTTGAATATCTTGCTGTACAGCAGCGTGTTGACAAGATCAAGGCGCCCATTTTGTGCTTGGTCGGACCTCCGGGTGTAGGCAAGACATCTCTCGGGCAAAGTATTGCCAAGGCTGTGAATCGTAAATTTGTGCGTATGGCACTTGGTGGTGTACGTGATGAGTCTGAGATTCGTGGACATAGACGCACCTATATTGGTTCTATGCCAGGCAAGATTCTGCAGAGCATGACCAAGGTTGGTGTTAAAAATCCTCTGTTTCTGTTGGATGAGGTGGATAAGCTTGGCCAAGACTTTAGAGGCGACCCTTCATCAGCTTTGTTGGAAGTGCTGGATCCGGAACAAAATCATACCTTTGTTGACCACTACGTCGAGGTTGAGTATGACTTATCTGATGTGATGTTTGTTGCGACAGCCAATTCCATGAATATTCCTGCGCCATTGTTGGATCGTATGGAAATCATCAATTTGGCAGGTTATACCGAGGATGAAAAAGTTAATATCGCCATGCGCTATTTGTTGCCTAAGCAACTCAAATCACACGGTTTGAAAGATGATGAGTTGCATGTGTCTGAGGCTGCAGTTCGGGATATTGTACGTTTCTATACACGTGAAGCTGGTGTGCGTCGGCTGGAGCAGGAAGTTGCCAAAGTTTGCAGAAAGGTTGTTAAAGAGCTGCTGACAACAAAAGCGAAGCAGGGCGCTAAAGCGGCTAAAAAAGTAAATGTAACACCTAAAAATCTGGACAAATATCTCGGTGTTCAGCGCTATGACTTTGGTGTTGCTGCAAAAGATAATCAAGTGGGTCAGGTAACTGGTCTGGCTTGGACATCAGTGGGTGGCGAGTTACTAACTATTGAAGCCGTGCTTCTGCCCGGTAAAGGCAAAACCACTACTACAGGTAAGCTTGGTGATGTGATGAAAGAGTCAACACAGGCCGCTATGAGTGTAGTCAGAAGCCGTGCGCAGCACTTGGGTATTGCTAATAATTTTTATGAAGAGAATGATATACATATCCACTTCCCCGAAGGCGCAACGCCTAAAGATGGTCCAAGTGCCGGTATTGCTATTACAACCGCCCTGGTTTCTATTTTGACAGGTATTCCTGTGCGTGCAGATGTAGCGATGACAGGTGAGATTACCTTGAGAGGTGAAGTGTTACCTATCGGTGGGTTGAAAGAGAAATTATTGGCAGCACATCGTGGCGGTATTAAAACAGTGTTGATTCCTCAGCAGAACGTTAAAGATTTAACTGATGTGCCGGATAACATTAAAAACAAATTAGAGATTCATCCTGTGAAATGGATTGATGAGGTGCTAGCTTTGGCGCTGGCTTCAACTCCGGTGCCTTTGCCAGCAAACACAGATGTTAATGGTAATCCTGCAAAAGAGGTTCAACTTGCTGATAATTCTAAGGAAACTCAGACAACTGTACCAGGCGCTATAAAACATTAAGAAAATAAGTGGTGATATGCGCCTATAAAGGCTTGACACGGCCTTTATAGGCTTGATATAAAGTCGATACGGGGATTGTTCTCCATAGAAATTACCGTTGTTTTTCTTTAATAAACCTTTAAGAGGGGATTACACGTGAATAAATCAGAACTAATTGATCAAGTTGCAAGCGCTGCTGGTATTTCTAAAGCTGCTGCTGGTCGTGCATTGGACGCAACAACAGCTGCAGTTACAAAAGCATTAAAAAAAGGTGATTTAGTAACATTAATCGGCTTTGGTACTTTTTACGTAGGTAAACGTGAGGCTCGCAATGGTCGCAATCCTCGCACTGGTGAAACAATTAAAATCAAAGCGGCAAATTCTCCTAAATTTAGGGCTGGTAAAGCGCTTAAAGATGCTGTAAACTAGCGTTTTCGTTGGTTAGGCAGGGTG